>Ga0172371_10008035_pt1 | contig 14846 bp, 16 predicted proteins | sample Lak12m_FD_114543 | JGI IMG/M metagenome (GOLD analysis project Ga0172371, IMG submission 114543) | Freshwater microbial communities from Kabuno Bay, South-Kivu, Congo - kab_022012_12m | ecosystem: Environmental > Aquatic > Freshwater > Lake | place: Democratic Republic of the Congo: South-Kivu... | reverse complement strand
GATATTGAGGCGGCTAAAATAATCGCAGAAAGAGTTGTTGATACCCGCGCTCTTGAAGGCACTCTTCTTTCTGTATATGCAAAAATATTAGGCATAAAGGAAAAAATAGATCTTGATGTGGTTGAATCTTTTTTTACAAATAATCAAGTAAAAAAAACAAAAAAACTAAACTCTAATGATATAATAAAAGCGGTTTGTACTTACTACAATGTAAAACAATCTCATTTAAAAGGAGACTCAAGAATCGAGTCGGTCGTTTTACCTCGCCAAATCACAATGTATCTATTAAGAAGAGAGCTTGGATTTAAACTTGTTGAGGCGGCATTAGCCTTAAAAAGAAAAGACCATACAACTGTTATTCACGCAGAACAAAAAATATCTTCATTAATAATGAGGGATCAAAATTTTAAGAAAGAGATTGATATGATAATTAAATCAATAGAATCTTCAACATGATATCCACAGATTATCCACCTGATTTTATTTTGGTTTATTCTGTCTTGAAAATCCGCAGCTCATCTTATACACTTATACACAAGACCTATTACTACTAATTTAAATTAATAAAAAATGAAGTTAACTCTTTTAAAAGATATTTTCCTAGAAAAAATAAACATCGCATCTAAGTTTACATCATCAAGACTAACAACATCTACATCTCTTCAAGGAATATATATGATAGGAGAAGGGAATTTTATTCATCTATATTCAACAAACTTAAACTGCTTTTATCATACAATTATTAAAACAGAAGAAACTCACAATTTTAAGATAGTTATTGAACCAAGAAAAATTATTGAATTTTTATCTCTAATTAATCCAGGAAAAATAGACATAGAAATTAAGGAAAAACAAATAATCTTAACCCAGGAAAAAACAAAGGCGGAATTTCCCCTATTTTCCCCAGTTGATTTTCCACTTCCACCTGTCTTAGATGGAAAAAAACAGATAATTCCATCCTCCTTTCTAAAAGAAGATTTATTATCTGTTTTATTTTCAGCATCTTCTGATGAGACGAGGCCTGTTTTGACAGGTGTAAATTTTGTAAGTAGTGATACTGGTGCTCAACTTGTGACGACAGATGGGTTTAGATTATCGATTCTATCCTTAAAAAAGGAGGTTTCTCTTCCTTCTATGATTATCCCCTCATTTTTTTTATCAGAAGCGGCTAAGCTATTAAATAATGAACAGGAGATATTCTTTAATTATTCAAAGGAAGAAAAAATTCTTGTTTTTTATATCGGACAGCATGATTTCTATATTAGATTAATTGAGGGTAATTATCCTCCGTTTGAAAAGGTTATTCCTCAAGAAAAAAAGACAACGATAATAGTGAATAGAGAGGATTTTATACGAAATATAAGGCTGGTTTCAATATTTGCTCGGGATTTTTCAAACGTGATAATTATCAAAACAGAGAAAGAAGGAATGAGAATCAGCCCAAAAACCGGCGGGTCTGAGGAAAATTTAGCCTTTCAAGAAGCTGATATTCAAGGAGAGGAACAGAAGATTGCTTTTAACTATAAATTTCTTATTGATTTCTTAAATAATATAAAGACAAAAAAAATAATTATCGAGCTTCTAAGAAGCGACGCTCCAACCTTATTTAAACCCGAAGGGGTAAAGGGCCTTATTCATATAATCATGCCTGTTCGAATACAGGAGTAATATTGTTGTATAATAACTTCATGGAATCATTTATTCTTGATACAAACCTCTTTTTTAATATAGAAGCAGGTATTGGTTTTGGTAAAAAAACAGAGGAAGTGGTTGTAAATATGACAAAGATGATAAGGAAGTTAAAAAAAGAAAAAAAAGCCTTATTTTTAATGCCGCCAACCATTGTTTCGGAATTTTTAAGTTTTTTTAAAGACAAAGAACAGTTGTTTATAAAGGATTTTTTATCATTAATTATTATTAAATCTCCGGATAAATCTAAAATAACGTTGTCAGCCACAATTTTTAATAAATTAGTTGAAGATGTAAGGGAAAGAAGCTATCGAGGATTAAATATCGGCGAAGAAGAGATCATAAGAGCAGGCAATTTAATGTTAGGGGTTAAAGAAATGAATAAAAAAGATTTTCAGATAAAAATAGGTTCGGTTGTAAAAACATTTAGAGACAGGTACAGAAACGCAACAAGAACTGGTTTTTTAGATAGTATTGCCGATCTTGATTTGATTTTATTATCTATAGAACAGGGGGGGTATTTAGTATCAGCAGATGAGGGTGTATTAAAATGGGGACGCTATTTTGGAGTTAAAGAGATGCCCGCCTCAATCTTTCAGAAACAGCTTGAAGGTCTTCTTGGGTAGTTTTTACATCTTCTTCATCAGGGATAAGGTTTGAAAGCCAGTCAACTGCCTTATCTGTGAAGTTTTTTTGCGGCCCTTCTTGGTAAATTAGATGGTTTGATAAGATATTAATAAGTTTATTTTTAATTTCTTCGTTTGGGACAACTAGGTAAATATGGTAGTAGTATGGAGCCTGAGAAACAACTGTTAGCGTATAAAAACCAAACCTTTTCCCGAAGTAAAAATGGGATAAGGCCTCCCAACGCAGGGTTATTCCTGAGGCATCTATGCCAAAAGTAGTGATTTTGTTATCAACATTAGGAGGTGGTGTAATTGTTAAAACATAAAATAAAAATACCAGGGCCCATATAGGTATAAGTAGTATTTTATCTCCAAAGAAAAACATAATAGCTGATAATAAAAGAGCAACTGCAAGGTAAAACCTTAATATAACCGACGACCTTTTTTTATAAGGTCGAAGAGGCGATCTCCAAGAAAAAATAATTTGAGGGTTTTCATTCATATTCTTTTATTGTCGTTTTTTTTATATAAAAAATCAAGGAGAAGTTGATTATTGACAAATATTTGATATAATATAGGATATATGGAAGGATTTAATAAAATCATTTCTTTTGTTTTAGGTCTCGTCGTTGTTATTGTTTTCTTTGCCGTTGTGACAAAGAAAATTGACCTAAAAAACCTTGGTAAGACGAATAAAAACACAACCGCAACTACAAAATCAGTTGTTTCCCCTACACCAGTATCAAGTATTAAAATAGATGAAAACCCACAAGTAAATATAAATAACTCAAACAGCTATAAGACTATTGGTAAAACAACTTCACCAAAGTCAATTCCCTCAACCGGTTTACCAACAATATTTATTCCCCTTTTATTTTCAGGCGTTATTGGAGGAAGTTTGTTAAAAAAAACTGGTAAGAAATCCTAATTAAATCCAGGTATTTTTAGAACTTGAGAAGCAATAAAATTTACCAATAATACTGAGGTTAAAGAAAATACTAAACCAGCTAAAGCTCCATATACAGTTCTTTTCCCATAATTTAATTTCTCAGGGTCATTTTGTGAGGTTGCGAGAATAAAAGATCCATAAAGAAAGTAAATAAAAGCAACTGCCCCAACAAGAGAAAAAACAGTTTTTAATAATGTTTGAACAACGCTTCCAGCTCCCCCTTCTTCAGTGAAACCACCGGCGCCAGTTGTAATACATCCTAAAAAAGTGTATTGACGACCTAAGGCAGGCGTGATTGGAATATTTGTGTCAGGATCAATCTTTAAACTTTCTTGTAGAGCGGGATCAGAACTAATACTCGGGTAAAGGCATTTTTGACAGTTAACCCAGCTACTAGGTGGTGGATTTGGAGGGCAATAGCCACAAAGATCACAGGCTGCAAAACGATCGCCCAATGTTGGAATTGCAAATGGAGCCTCAGTTGGGCTTGGTTCCTGAGCGATAACTAAAGATAGACTTTTAGAAGAAAAACCCAAGACAATTATTACTAAAATAACAACAGAATATATAAAGCGTTTCATATTATGAGTATAATATTTGTTATATTAAAGTGCAAAGATAACCAATGAAAAAAACACTCTTATTAATAATATTATTTTTATTTGTTTTTTGTCCTTTTATTATTAAAGCAGATGAGCTTGAAGATGTGACTACCCAACTTGAGTCATTACGTCGTGATTTAGCCTCAAAAGAATCAAACTATCAACAATTAAATATAAGATTGAACGATATTAAGAAAAAAGTACTTAATCTTGAGGCGGAGATTGATAAAAAAAATAAAGAGGTGGAAAAAGGAGAAGAGGCTTTAATCTACCAAAAGAACCTTTTAAACATTCGGGCAAATTCATATTATAAAAACCTAAACAAAACCTCTTCAAGTTTAGTTACGACGCTTGTAGGGGGTAATTTAACCGAATCGCTGAGGGCTTTTTTTTATCAAAAATCACTTGTTGATGAAGATAAAAGAGCCATAATTAAGGTTGTAACCTATATAAAAAACCTTGAAGAGATTAAAAAAAACCTAGAAAATGAAAAAAGCCAATTAGCTATTATTAAACAAGAGGTTGATAGCCAATCAAAAATCCTCTCCTCTCAAATTGGGCAAACAAAAAATAAAATAGCCTCACTTTCTGCAAGACAGCAACAATTAATCGCTGCAAAACAATCCTCTCTTGGTATCTCTCGTTCAGCTGGTTCGGCCTCAGGCCGTTGTGATAGCGATCTTACTAATGGTCGAGATCCTGGTTTTTCGCCAAAACTCGCCTTTTTTACCTACGGAGTTCCAAACCGCGTTGGTATGAATCAGTATGGGGCTTGGGGAAGAGCTAAATCCGGCCAGAACGAAACTCAAATTCTACAAGCCTATTATAACTTTGATGAGATAAAAAAATGGGATACCAATATTGAAATAAGAGTTGATGGTCTTGGTTCATATAAATTAGAGGACTATGTTAAAAGACTATATGAGATACCAGATTCATGGACAGATAATAATTTAGCCGCCCTTAAATCACAAGCAATTGCTGCTCGTTCTTATGTCTTGGCTTATACTAATAATGGTTCAGGATCAATATGTGCGACTGAATACTGCCAGGTTGTAAAATCAGACCCTAAGGGTGGAAACTGGGAACAGGCGGTTAATCAAACCGAGGGTCAGGTAATGGTTCAGGGAGGAAACCCAATAAAAGCTTGGTTTTCTTCAACTCATGGAGGATATATTTATTCATCGTCTGAGATTGGGTGGTCAGGAACATCTTGGACAAAACACAGTAATGATTTTGAGGGGTCGGTCTCAAGTTTTTCTGATTTAGCAACAAAAGCATATGATCGAGAATCACCATGGTTTTACTGTGACTGGGGATCAAGAAGCGAATATAATAAAACAGCTTGGCTAAAACCACAAGAGCTTGCAGACATCGTCAATATAATTTTATTAGTAAAAAATGATTCTTCAATATCAGATCATCTTTACCAAGTTGATAAATCAAATCCAGCTGGAACCGACACTTGGGACTTTGAAAGGGTTAAAAGCGAGCTTAGAAATAGAGGCATTAGTCCATTTTCGACAATAAGCGATGGTTCGGTAAGTGCCGATTTCAATAGTGGCCGAAGCTCGGGCGTTACTTTATCAGGTGATGCAGGATCGGCGACCTTTACTGCAAGTGAATTTAAAGATTGGTTTAATTTAAGAGCTCCAGCAAACATTCAAATAGTAGGACCTTTATTTAATTTTGAAAAAAGATAGTTGTTTATTTTTTTGGAGAAAGTTTTAGTTTTTGAAACCAACCCCGGCGAAACTGAATTGCGATTATTGCATAAACCGCGATATCAAGCCAATTATCATCAATTGATTCATTTTTAGGGTTTTTTTTACATTCAAGTAGATTTTTTAAACGATTCAATTTATCGCTTACCCTATAAGCAATTCCCAACTCCTTTGTATCAAGTATGTTTCCTTTTCCGTAATCTTTGTTTTTTTGAATAAAAATTTTTACTAATTCTTTACAAACCGTTTCAAAAGACTCATCTAGATATTTAGGACTCTTCATATATTTGTTTTAAATAAAAATTTAATAAAAATTCTTAATGGGTATATTGTATATTGTCATCTATATAAATATCAAGTATTATAAAAATATATGAGAAGGTTTTTAATAACTGTTGTTTTTTTAATTCTTGGTTTATTTATATTTGTAGGTCATTCTTATGCGATTACCTTTGATTTATTAGCTCCTTCAGGAGAGCTTGAAAGAGGTCAAGATGTCAGATTTACTGTTAATATAGACACAGAAGAAAAATCATTAACATCAACAAGAATTGGCATGACGTTTGATACTCAATTTTTAGAATATGTATCTGTTTCTCCGGGAACAACATTTTCGACTGTATCTGCTGATGTGCAGGAAGAAGGAAAAATTGTCATAACGGGTTCTTCAGCAGATGGTTTTTCAGGTACTGGTAGCTTTGCTATAGTAACCTTTCGTATTATTGCTCAAGAACCAGGATCAACAGAGCTTTGTGCGCTATTTAATCCTGCAGATCCGACCTCAACACCAGCTATACCAAATACAATCGCTCCAACAAAATTACCAAGATCAGGTTCAGCTTCAGCTACAGGTAAGGGCGCCATCTTAGGAGTAATGATGGTTTTTGTAGCAATTGCCAGCTTTGTTGTTTTTAAAAAAATATGAAAAAGGTTTTAATTTATTTTTTTATTATATTGTCTGTTTTTTTTGTAAAAACAAACTTTGTTGTGGCACAGGAAAAAACAGAGATAATCCCGCCTATCTGTGGCTGTCCAGTTGAATTAAACAAGCTTTATGAAGACGCTGGTGGAAAAGAAAAATGTATCACTGATTATGAAACCTTTAAAACAAACCCAACCACAAACCACCTTTGGGTAGAAGACGAAAAAATTACCGCTCAAGGAAAATCAAATGATAGAGCCAGGCAGTTTATTTATTGGGTAATGACCCACAACGGAATAGATAATCACCCGGTTTTGTTTAATGTGTGGAACACAGCTAGGAATCTTGCTTATTTTTTTACGATTCTTTCTGCTGCTTTATTGGGATTAGCGATTATTATTGGTCAACGAACAAATTTTAATACTGGAGTAAAAATTTGGCCTTCTGTGATGAAAATAATTGGCTCTTTGTTATATATTTCCTTTTCTGCAGCAATTGTTGTTACCGTGGTGCAACTATCAGAGATAATGATGAAGTTTTTTGTTGAAAACCTAGGAGGTAAAGACTTATTTAATATTTACTTTTCCGGTATTAGTCAAGAAAAAAACTATATTGATTTTGTTGGCTGCCGAGATATAAATATTAGGGTTCAAGAAGCAGTTGGAGCAGAAATAACCCTTCTTAAATTAACCAATTTTAGTTATTATTTAATTGGCGGAATGCTTTTGCTTAGAAAAATCATTCTTTGGTTTTTGTTATTTGTATCTCCCTTTCTTTCAATTCTCATGTTTTTTGCGTTTATAAAAAACGTTGGTTGGATCTGGATTAGAGTATTTTTTCAATGGGTGTTTTATGGTCCATTGTTAGCCTTATTTTTAGGAGGCCTAGCAACTATTTGGAAGATTGGAATTCCTTATACGTTTGATTTTTCTCGTGTAGGTACTATACAGGGCTATGTTTATCCAACCGCTATTAATATTTTATATGGTGGACCAGCTCAAAAGTTAGGGGCGATTAATAATGGAAATTATATCGATACTTTTGTTGAGTATGTTATTACTTTAATTATGCTTTGGGCAGTTGCGATATTTCCTTGGTTTTTATTAAGAACCTTTAGAGACTATTGTTGTGATGGTATCAATGCAATGAAAAATATAATGTTAAGTAATTTAAATAAATTAGGAGGAATAACTCCACCACCTACTCCAGTTTCACCAACACAAACATCTACATTCTCAGCCTCTATGCAGATACCAAATCAGGCCTCTAACCAAGTAAGAACAAAAATTGAAACAATTGAAGAAATTAAAAAAGCCAATACCGAAGAAATAGTAAGGTCTTTAGATATTAAAGCCTCTAAGATCACAGACATTGCCCATTTTGAAACAAGCAAAACAACAACTGAAAATATAACTAAAAACATTAATTATTTAAAAAATCCAACCTCAGCAGGAACCGCGGGAGAGAGACTTAAATATATGAATCTAAGAAGCGAGCTTTCAAGCCGCGCCCTTAAATCCGATATGACCGCCCGTCGAGTAATTAATTCTTTTATTGTTCCGAAAATTAATATAAGCGATAAGGAGAGTATAATAAAAACACTTCCAAAAACAACCACAATGATGAATGCGGTATCTGTAACAGTGAAATTACCAGAAAGTAAGGTACAATCTGTCTCAAACTCTTTAGCTAGTTACGGGATGGCAAGTTCCGACATTGCACCAAATATTTCTCAAAAAACAGGAGTAGAGCTTGTTAAAGTTCAAGAAGTTCTTAGTTTATTACATCAAAACATAAACGATCCAGTTATAACTATTATTCCAAAAATAAGCGATGGAGCAAAGCTTGACAAAGAAAAAGTAGCATTAATTATTAAAGAATTTTCATCTCAAATTGCAAAAGATGCGAAGATTGCTGAGATGATTGCTAAAGAACAAGGAGTTGATGTGTCTGTAGTAAAGAATATTGCTGAGGTACAGGCACCAATCATATCAGAACCAGAAAAACACATTGAAAAAACTGTACCCGTGTCACCGGCCGTAACTATTGATGAATACGAACAGGTTAAAAAAATGTGGATTGAACAATATGAAAAAGGAGAAATACCAAAATCAGATAATATTTTATCAAGATCAAATTGGGTTGATCAGGACATTATTCTTATTACAAATACTCTAAACAAATTAATGTCAGACGATTCACGTTTAAAAGACCAAGCGCTTGATGAAATAGGCTTTATCTTGCCTTTGTTTTTAGTTAATAATTTATCAGGTGAACAGCTAGTGACTTATTTAAAAGCAAAGATTGAGGCGGCGAAAATGGTTCAGCAGATGAATATAAAAGAAAAAGAAATTACCGAGAGATTAAAAGCCAAAAGCAAAGAAGATCTAGTTGATGTGATCAAGCCAAAAAAGAAACAAGTAGAAAAGACAATGGAAATGGAACATGAAAATTAAATAATAGAAGGTTCTTTGCTAAACCTTGTTAAAGTTTCGCAACCATTATTTTTTATTAAAACAGTATCTTCAATTCTTAATCCCCACCTATTTTGTTTATATATGCCTGGCTCAATTGTAATAATTTGATTCTCTCTTATTAGATTTTCAGAAATTTTAGAGATTTTTGGGTGCTCATGTATTTCTAAACCAACCCCATGGCCAGTTGAATGAGAGTAAATATTATTTAAAGGAATACCTTGATCTAATAATTGTTTTCGACAAAAATTATCAACCTCTTCATATCTTACCCACGATCGTGGGTAAGATAAATTTTGAATAGTTTCCTCTTGGGCTAATTGTAATTTATTATAATAATTTATTATTTCTTGTTTTGGTTTTTTAAAAAATACTACCCTAGTCATATCAGAAACATAATTAGAATAGATTATTCCAAAATCAATAAGAATGATTGAGCGATCTTTAATACGAGTATTATTACCAGTACGAGTATCGTAATGTGGAATAGACGAATTTTTGTCGATAGCAATAATTGGATAAAAAGCCAGGTCAAAGTCTTTTTCCTTTAACCAGCGTTCAATTTTAAAAGCAATTTCTTTTTCACTAACCCCCACTTTTATTAAGGGTATTAATTCAGTTAGACAACGATCAGAAACCTTGCAGGCCTTTTTAATATTTTGAACCTCATTAAAATCCTTAATTGATCTTAGGTTAAGAATAAGTTTTTGAGTAGGAATAATTTTTGTTTTATCCAAAAACACTGATAATTTATTAAATTCGTTTATTTTTATATCATCGCCCTCAACTCCAAAATTTTTTATGCCTTCATTATTAATAATTTCTTTTAGATATCTCAATAAACCATTATTTAAAGTAATAAGTTTTTTAATAATAGGACTTGAGACGACTTTGTTGTTATTAATATAACGACTGTCAGTAAACAAATATACATTTTTTTTAGTTATTAACAGCCATGCTTCTCTTTCTGTTTTAGTCAGGGTTTTAAAACCAGTTAAATATAAGATATTAAAAAAATTTGAAACTAAAAGTGAATCAAGATTGTTTATTATTAAAATTTTCTTAAGTTTTTTAAACCTTAAATTAAACATTAGTGATTATTATATAATTTACCTTAATGAAATTATCAGATAAACAAAAGGGAGTCCTAGCTCTTGTTGGGTTAGCGTCAGGATACGCTTTTATGGGTGTTTTTACCCGTTATTTAGCCCTTAATTTATCTCTTTTTCAGCAGGTTTATTTTAGATTAATTTCAGCTGTAATGATTGGGTATATCATTTTTTACAAAAAAATTAACCTCAAAAAATTTAAAAAGATCTCCGTTAAAGAATGGGCCCTGCTTACTTTTAGAGCATTTACCTATTATTTATTAGGAACAATTTTATTTAATAAAGCAATCTTAATTACAAAAATTAGTACAGTTTCATTCATCTCTTCAATTCCAATGACAGCAATTTTAGGTTTTATAATATTAAAAGAAAAAATAACAAGTAAAAAAATACTATATATTCTATTAAGTTTTATCGGAGTTGTAATTATTTCTGTGAAAGATCCCTCTTCAATATTAATTTGGGGTAATGGAGAAATAATTGCGTTTATTTCAGCCTTTTTTTGTTCAATTAGTATTGTTTTTCGACGTTTTCAAAGCAAAATACTTTCTAATATCGAGATGACACAAATAATAATATTTTTAGCTTTTATAATGGTTTTGATTGGATCATTTTTAGCAGGTGAGGGAATACCTACAAAACTTAGTTTTACTCCTGGAGTTATATTAGCAATTTTTTTAGGAGGTCTATTTAATGTTTTAATAATTAATTTTACAAATTACGGATTTGAAAAAATCAAAACATCAATTGCTTCAAATATTCTCACACTGGAAATGTTTTTTGCGGTTATATTTGGTTTTTTATTTTATAAAGAAATTCCTTCAACCAAAGAATTAATTGGTGCTTTATTAATCTTATTAAGCGTAATTCAAATGAATAAGTTAGAATAATATAAAAGATTTATTAGTAACCATTAATTTAATTAGAAACTAAAAAATGAAACAAAAAATATTAATTTTTATTATTACTTCTTTAATTTTAGTTCCAACTCTCTTTTTTTCTTTTCAATACTTTTCCCAAGCTGCTTCAATTAAAGCAAATATAATAGTTGATACAAAAAACATATCAGGTCCTTTTCCTGATCGTTGGAAGTCTTTAGCTCAAGGCGGCGAAGAAGCAGGTGTGCGCATGCTTGGAGGAGTTGTCCCCCAAGTTGCTGAGCTTTATCCTAAATATATTAGATTAGATCATATTTATGATTTTTATGACGTTGTATCTCGTAACCAAGAAGGAGCATTGACCTTTAATTTTTCAAAACTAGATGACACTGTTTGTGATATTTATAATACAGGCGCTAAGCCTTTTTTTTCATTAGGTTATATGCCTCCGACAATGTCAAGTGATGGCTCTTTAATTGGTAAACCAAAAAACTGGAAGGAGTGGTCTTTATTAGTACAAAAGACAGTTGAAAGATATAGTGGAAAACTAACAATTTTACCTTGCCGAATTCCAGATACATGGAAGACAGATCTTTACTATGAAGTATGGAATGAGCCTGATCTTGAAACATTTGGTAAGTGGAGATATGTCGGAGGAGACAAAAGCTACGCTGAACTTTATAAATATTCTGTTAAGGGGGCTGAGGCAGCAGGCGACATTTTTACTTACAAAATTGGTGGACCAGTAACTACTGCTTTATATAAGAATTGGATTCAGGTATTTTTAAATTATTTAACAGCAAATAATTTAAGAATTGATTTTATCAGCTGGCATCATTATTCAAAAAAAACTAATGATTATACCAACGATATTGTTAATCTGAATAAATGGCTTGGAGAAAGCCCGGCTTACAATAGGTATGAATCATTACCTAAAATAATTTCTGAATGGGGTTATGATAGTGAAAAAAACCCAATTGCAGATACTGAAGTGGGAGCCGCTCACACACTCGCCTCAATTCGTAATTTTATAAACGCTAATATTGAAGCCGCTTTTTTATTTGAAATAAAAGACGGCCCTGCTCCTTCCTGGGGCATTCTTGATTATCAGGGAGGAAGGAAGCCTCGTTGGTATGCTTTGCAAATGCTTAATTTACTTGACGGAAACCAAATTATGATTAATGGAGAAGGAACACATGTCAGCGCCCTTTCAAGTATTAATAATGAAAAAATAACAGTTATTTTGACAAATTATGATCAAAATAGTCGTAATATAGAACTTGTCCCGGTGAGGTTTCGAGGCTTAACAGCTAGTAAATATAATTTAACAAAATATTATTTAGATGGTCGTAAAGAGGTAGGTTTAAATAATATTCCGGTTAATGGCGAAATTTATTTAAATAATGAAAGAGCGATATTAATGAATCCAAATTCAATTGTCGGCCTTGAGCTTACTGTTTCTCAAAATAAAGAGTGACAACTGATGTAAGGGTTTGTGAGCCCTGTTGGTAATCAAGCCTGCTTCCCTCTGCTCCACCACCACCCGACATAGGTAAAAAAGATTTACTATAAGAAATATTATTATTATCTGGAGTGGTTTCAATTATATTGGTTATTTTTCCAAGTTTAATACCAAGATTTTTTGCAATTTTTTGCGCTTGATCTTTAGCGTTTTTTATCGCTGCTTCTCGAGCCTGTTCTCGATAAATTTCTGGTTTATCAACGACAAACCTTGACCCATGAATTTGATTAGCACCTGACTTTGTCACAGATTCTATAACATTTGATGCCGCTTGAGGATTTCTTACTTTAATTGTGATTGTTGCATTACCATTATATCCATCAACGCGGTTATCGTTATTTTCATACTTATAATTTGGATAAATAGAATAATTTGATGTTTTAATATCTGATTTTTCTATACCAAGACTTCTTAAACCAGCCACAATTTTATTATTAATACCATCCATTAGTTTTTGCGCTTCATCGACCGACGAAGCCTTGTCAATAGTAATTCCCGCATCAATATAAGCCGTATCTGGTGTTACTTCAATTTTACCCTCACCTACGACAGCCATTTCTGTAGATTTATTTGTAGTAGTAATCGTAATTGGATAAGAAATATTAAAATGTTTAATTATAAATAGGGCTATGATAGAAAAAACAATTGTAATAAAAAGATTTGATGAGAATTTATTATTTTCCATATATTAAAATATTAACATTTATTAAACTATAATATCAACATGGTTACAATAAAGACTAAGATACCAAACCTGAAAAACGAGTTAATGGATGTTTTAATTGAAGGAAATAATAAAATTAATAAAACCATTATTTTTGTTCACGGATTTGCAACTGATAAACATGAAACCGCTCATTATTTTGATGATATTGCAAAATCTTTGGTATTAAAATATAGGATTATTAGATTTGACCTTTCAGGTTGTGGAAAAAGTGAAGGGTTACTTGCTGAAAAAAACTATCAGGAGTGGGCAAAAGATCTTCAGTCTGTAATTATTTACGTTAAAAAAAACTACCCAGGAGATATTTATATTTTCGCTCAATCTATGGGTTGTTTTATCACTTCTTTACTTAATCCAACTGGGATAAAAAAAACAATTTTTACAGGTATTCCAAATAGTAATATTAAACTAATTATTGATAGAATATTGAGTAGATTTGGAGCAAGAAAAGGAGCTAAGATTGATTTTAATAATATTAGTTTTTTACCGAGATCTACAGGGGATATTCAAAAAATTGGTCCTTCATTTTGGAAGGTATTGAAAGAAATAAACCCCATAAAATTAGTGTCCAAACTGGCTAAAAAAACAAAACTTTTAATAATTCACCCAAAACAAGATGAGATTATTGGGCAAGAATATCTAAAAGAATATTCTTCTATCTTACCTACGATCGTGATGAGGATAGACGGCGACCATAGTTTTAAAAAATTAAAAGATAGAAAAAGATTAATTAAAATAATAAAAAATTTTTATGAAAATAATTAATAGTAAAAATATTAAAAAAACACTTGCACACGGTAATGTATTAAGAAAGAAAATTATAAATCAAAGCGATGTGAGATCAAACATACAAACAATTAATGATGCGTATTTATTAAAAGGAAAAAGTTTTGAAGATGACTATCATGAAGATTGTGAAGAAATTTATTATTTTTTAGAAGGAAAAGGTGAAATGAAAATAAATAAAAAAATTTTTAAAGTAAGAAAAGGAGACTGTATAGTTATTGATGCTAAAGAAAATCACGGCTTAAAAAATAAATCTTCAAAAGTGTTGCGCTGGATAAGTATTAGGATTATTATTTAATTATATGAAAACATCAAATGAATTTACTACAGTAACTACTTTTTCTAAGATTCTAGCTTTAATTTTATTTATTACTCTTCCAATTATTGGGTTTTTATTTGGTATGAACTACCAAAAAATAATTAGTGATATTCCTCTTACAGATGACATTGCTTGCACAGCAGATGCAATGATCTGCCCAGATGGAACAGCAGTTGGTCGAATTCCTCCAGATTGTGAATTTGAACCATGCCCAAAACTTATTGAAAAAGTCAAAATCGGTCCTTCGTCGCCTGTTGAATACGAATGTCCCAAGGGAGATTATGTTGATTGTATGCCTGGGGTAAGAGAGTCAGGCATAGTATGGGAATGTAGCCCTGATTATCTTCATTGGGCACAGGAAAACTGCCCAGGATTTAAAGGGGCTGCTTATTAATTAGGAATGATAATAATAGGTTGATTATTAAAGATAATTCTTTTTTTATTTACAATCATTACAGCTTCTCCTCCATTATTTGAAACATTGTAAATATAAAATATATGCTTATTTGATAATCCTGCAAT
>Ga0172371_10008033_pt1 | contig 14848 bp, 5 predicted proteins | sample Lak12m_FD_114543 | JGI IMG/M metagenome (GOLD analysis project Ga0172371, IMG submission 114543) | Freshwater microbial communities from Kabuno Bay, South-Kivu, Congo - kab_022012_12m | ecosystem: Environmental > Aquatic > Freshwater > Lake | place: Democratic Republic of the Congo: South-Kivu... | reverse complement strand
TGGGTCGGCGGCGACCCTGCGCTTGGTCAAGTTTACGGTTGGGCTTCGTGGTCGCCGCGCAAAGCGATTCTGTCGCTGCGCAATCCGTCAGACCAGCCAGCAAAGATCTCGCTCGACATCGCCAAAGCCTTCGAGCTTCCCGCTGTCTCGCCGCGTAAGTACGTGCTGAAAAGCCCGTGGAAATCCGATACCGCCAAGCCGACGATCACCGTCACGGCCGGCCAGCCTCACGAATTCCAACTGCAACCGTTGGAGATCGCTGTTTGGAATGCAACGATATCACAATAGAAGAAAGAGAACCCATGAAAAACCAATTCACTGTAACTCGACGCGATTTTCTCGCTCAAAGCGCCGGTGCCGTGGCCGCCGCGACACTGGGGCCGATGACATTTGCTGCCGGCGCCAACGACCGCATCAACGTCGTCTGTATCGGCACCGGCGGACGCGCCGGTGGCTTGATGAGCGAATTCAACAAAGTAGCCAAGGACTGCAACGCCGCCATCACCGGCATCTGCGACGTGTATCGTCCCAACCGCGAGTCGGCGGCCAAGCGCGTCGCGCAATGGTTCGGTGCCGCGCCGCGCATGACGAGCAACTACGAGGAAGCGCTCCAGTGGCCCGATGTGGACGCCGTGATCATCGCGACGCCCGACTTCGCGCACTCGCCGGTCCTCGCCGCCGCCGCGCGCGCCGGCAAGGACGCCTATTGCGAGAAACCGATGTGCGCAACGCTCGATCAGGCGCGCGACGCCTACAAGGCGGTGAAGGAAAAGAAACGCATCGTCCAGATCGGCACCCAGCACCGCAGTGAAGGCAAATACCAAGCCGCCGCCGAAGTCGTGCGCTCCGGCAAACTTGGCACGCTCAGCCGTTTCATCATTGCCATCAACGTCAATCAGGCGCGCTGGATGCGCGACCACAAGAAGATCAAGCAAGAGGACGTTGACTGGGATCGTTACCAGATGCACCTGCCCAAGCGACCATTCGATCCGTTCCGGTTCTTGTGCTGGCATCTGTTTCGCGACTACACCAACGGCCTGCCCGGCCTCTGGGGCAGTCACTATCTCGATCTGATTCCGTTCTTCACCGGCGCGACGTATCCGAAGAGCGGCGTCGCGCACGGCGGCACCTACGTCTGGAAGGACGGCCGCGAGCACGCCGACACATTCCACACGCTCATCGAGTATCCGCAAGGTTTCCTCGTGAGCTGGGCGATGGCGCTCGGCAACAGCGCCGGCGCCACATTTACCGTTCACGGCACCAACGGCACGCTCGACTTCAACAAGGGCGAAGTCAGCGGCGATGGTGGCGCTGGCCCGGACAAGATCAAAGAGACAGAGAAACTTCCTCGCCTGCCGGACCAATCGCACATGAAGAACTGGCTGGAGTGCATCCGCAGCCGCAAAGCGCCCGCTGCCGACATCGAGGCCGGCTACCGGCACTCCGTCGCCTGCTGCATGGCCGCCGAAGCGTTCTTCACCGGCAGACGAATGGTGTATAACGAGAAGACGATGGAGTTGATGCCCGGATGAACATTATTCTCGCGTTTGTTCTGGCTGCCTTTCACTGGACCGAACAACCTGGCGGCAAACTGGAGTTGACTGAGAACGGGAAACCCGTGCTCGTGTTCAACCACGGCCTGCAACTCAAGGAGGGCGTGAAGGAACAATATCGTCGGGCCGACTACTTCCATCCGATCTACGACCTCGACGGCGTGGTCATCACCGATGATTTCCCGAAAGATCATTACCATCATCGCGGCTTGTTCTGGGGCTGGCCGGAAGTCACCGTGGATGGCAAGACATACGACCCGTGGGGCTGTGTCGGAATGCAGCAACGGTTCAAACGATGGATCGCACGCGAGACGAAGACGGACTGCGCCGTGCTCGACGTCGAGAATGGCTGGTTCATCGGCGACCGTTCCGTCGTGCGCGAAACGGTGCGCGCGACGATCTTCCGTTCCGACAAACAAAAGCGCCTCATGGATGTGATGGTTACGTTGGAAGCGGAGAAGGAACCCGTCAGCTTACGTGGTCGCTCCGACGGAAAGAAAGGCTACGGCGGCTTCACGCTTCGGTTCGCACCCCGCCGCGATGCTTCCATTACGTTGCCGACGGGCCGCATCGAAAAGGACGCGGTACAAGTGAGCGCGCCGTGGGCCGATTTCTCCGCCAAGTTCGGAACGGGCGAGGCCGTGAGCGGCGTCGCCATCTTCGACCACCCAAAGAATCCCAACCACCCCACAACGTGGCTGACACGCTACTACGGTGTCTTGAATCCGACGTGGCCCGCACTCGAAACCGCGACGCTCGAACGCCGCAAACCCGTCACGCTCCGTTACCGCCTGCTGATCCACCGCGGCGACGCCACCGCTGCGAAAGTGGCAGAAGCGTGCGCGGCGTGGGCAAAGCCGGAAGCGACACGCTGAACAATGAATTTGTTAATGACTCGCCGTCACTGTTCTCTACAACCATGAGAGAACCGGCCTGCGATTTAGTTTCTCCCAGTATGCTTGGTTGTCGTAGCCTTGGAGACAGGCACGGCAGGAGTGGCTACAATTGGCGGGGCAGTTGAGGGCATCGAGTGTGGCATGGAGCAAAGCTCGCATCGAATGGCGGGTGACAAGGATGTGGCAGTATCCGGCACCGCCGGGAACGGTGTCGTAAAGCACTATTTCGGGGTGGCCGAAGAAACGGATGCGAGCTGTGCCTCCAATCTCACGCTGGCTGATGCCGAGAAGTTCTGTCGCGCCCAGCCGCATCGCTTCAACGAGGGTACGGGTGAAACTGATGCTCCAATCCAACACTTCTTCAGGGCGAAGGTTGGCAGGTAACGGGATCGGGCGGTCGAGGCGAACTTGCAGAACATCGGTCCAAAATTCGTGCGCGAGATCCTCAATTTGAGTGGGCCGGCGGTCGCACGGTTGATTGTACGGCGTGCGATGCGCAGTTGCTTGGACTTGCACGAGGTGCGCGCCGGGGTTCTTGAGCATCACAGCGTAGCCGCACAGACAACGAGCGAAACCGTAGCCGCGCCCTCGATTGACGACGAACATTCGGCCTTGCTTGGCGTCCTGCCATGCCCAGCTTGTGTTTGGCGCGTTTGTCGGAGTTGCCGCGAACGCAGCGTCGGGCGCGGCACTCAGTAGGCGCGCTTCTTGAACTGGCGGTGGCTTCAACCGAGTAAGGCCGGGGTCTTTGCCGTTCGGCTCGGAACTGGAGGTCACAAAACTCTTTGGCTCGATGAAAGCGCGGATTTCTCCGGGCCTTATGCTGTGTCCGCAGGCGCACGCGACAGGGAAGGCGTCGCGTGCTTCCTGCAACTCGACCGTGTGGCATTGCGGACATAAGCGATAGAACCGGGTTGGCATGAAATGACGCGGGTACTCACCAATCCCATACGACGTCCAGACCCTCCCGTCCGCGATGACCTGTGCGCCGGGAGCGTACTCGCTGATGCCCAAGCGCGCATCGCGAAGCAACTGGATGTCTTGTTCCCACGGCGGAATGTTCCGTTGCGGCCTGTCACCGGTAAGGACTTCGAGTTGCACGCTGTTGACGGGGAAACTGTACGTCGGCAGGAAACCCAGCCGTGGGAAGTAGTTCATCAAGAGTTGCTCTTGCCACTTTTCCTTTTGACGATGGAAGAAGTTCGCGGCTGCACGTGTGCGGTTGTCATCCCGTAGGGTTCTGTCTTGGCGGTCGTAGTATCGCCATCGTTCGCCGTACCAGTCACAGCACTCCTGCAAGTGTGCCACAAACTGCGCGGTCAACTGCTCGGCAGTCGTCGCGAGTGTTGCCGGTAAGCCGTTGGCCAGTTCCAAGGCTTCGGCTATGCGACGCTGACCTGCATCTGACTGCAAATATGCGGTCGCATCAGCCAGGAAAGATGTTTGGCCGGCTTCTGAGAAGTCGTCGCCGAAGAATTTCACCAACGACGGCGAGCCGCTCTGCGAGTCGGCCACACCACGATGTTCCAAGAGACCACCAAGCAAAACGGAGAACTGATGCCGGCGGAACAGGCGTTCGTTGGATAAGTGAACAAACGGTGTGCGGGGTTGCTGGGCAAGATACCGGTCAGCCTGCCGGTACTCGGATTGGTCGTAGTTGCGATTCTGCGCGACCGTCACGGAAACCGGGGCGGCTTGGGCGCGACGACCGGCGCGACCGGTTCGTTGCTGGTAGTTTTGGATTCCGGGCGGAACGTTGCGGCAAACGACCGCTTCCAAGTCGCCGATGTCCACACCAAGTTCCATCGTGGTCGAGCAACTGAGGATGCTGACCTTGCCGGCTTTGAATTGCCGTTCCAACTCCTCGCGAATGCGGTTGTTGATCGCGGCGGTGTGTTCGCGGACAACCTTGCCGGCATACGCGTCTTGCAGGTAGAGGCGGAAGTAGTGGCCGTGTTCTTCCTCGCGGCGACGTTCTTCATCGGGGATTTGTTCAAGCTCGCCCTTGCAACGAAACGCCGCGCACTTGTTCTGGACGTTAGCAAATTGTCGCCAGCCGCACTCCCGGCAGCGGCACAAGGGAGCAGTTCGCCCGTCAGTGAACACAAGACGGCGAACATCCACGACGAACGCGCCGTTGTCCTGAGTGATGATCTGGGCTGTCTGGAGCGCCTGAAACGCTTGCCTGAGAATCGCGTCCTGATCCAATCCCAGTTGCACGCTGAGAAAGTGGCTGCGCCGGTTTGGCTGTGGACCGGCTTGCAGCCAGCCGTAACGGACTGTCGGCGATGTGCCCACGAGTTGAAATCGCAGATTGTTGCCAACGAACTCTTCGCCCCAGATGTGCGCCGAACGAAGACTAACATTCGGCGGCGCAGAGATGCAGCGCAGTCGGCGCACTGTTTCCAGCAGCACTTCCAAGAGAGCAGTCGCATGGGGCTTGAGAACATCCGGCAATGATTGCGCGAACACCTGTCCTGCTCGCTGCAAGCTACCGGGATCGTAACCGACACGCACCAGTCCAAGTGCCTCCAGCGAGTTGCGGCGACCCGTGGGCAGACAAAACTCCGACGCGATCTTACCGCAAATGAAGTTCTCAAAATCTGTCGTGACGCTGAAAACCTCACCGGCTTCATCAAAGTAGCAAACAGCGCGTTCAAGAATGTTGCTGACGTTGTCTCGCAAGGAATTGAGTGTCTGGCGTCCGCCGTTTTCCCGAAAGACCTTCATAATTGCCCAGCGCAGCATGATTTCCTCGCTGGTGCGTTGAAGCGAATGCGCAAACTGCCCGGCGTCCTGCCGATTGTCAGAAAACACAAGCAGCCGGCGGTTTTCGCCGGGCGTCGGCTCTGGAGAAGGACGGGCTTGCAGGTTTTGGTAGAGCGTGTCAGTCACAACAGCCGACAGCATGAAGTCGCCGGGGTGGAAGCCGGTAACGACTTCCGCATCCGTGCCGGCAGTGCCGCCGCACGCGGGACATTTCCGCAGATACCGGCGGCCATCGTCGGCGTCCTCTTTCAGCGGCACGACCGTCAACCGCACTTTCGGGCCGTTTGGCGGCGAAATTCTACCGGTGAGCGGTTGAATCTCCCACACCTCCGGCGGGTTCTCCTGCTGCGCGGATTCGCCATCTTCTTCGTCTTCGACTGTCTGCGCTTGTTCGCCCAGGATGAAGACCTGCCGGTTGGAACGTCCGGATTCGGGTTTGCGGGAATGCAGCACGTCGCCAATCTGAAATCCTTCGACATACGGTTGGCCACACTTGCGGCAAACCAACAACCGGTAAAGGTTGGCGTCACCGTCGCGGAATTGGCTGCCGATTCGGGCCTCTGAAAAACCTTCGCCTTGATCTGGCGAAAGCCGCACGGTCACATTCTCGATTCCGTTGGTAAAAAAGTGATACCGGGCTGGCAACAATGAGAACTCTTCCGGCCGTAACCGCGCTCGGATGCCGACCGTGATCATTCCCGATAAGGCTACTTCCGCATCCGCCGCCCGCCCGAAAAGTTCGCGTGCGAGGGCGGTGAATGCCACCGTGCTTGCGGCAGATAACCGTTGCGATGTACAGCGAATCTCGGTTGAGTGCGCGAAGATTTCCGCCAAACCCGCAGCGAGTGTCTTACCGGGTTGGATTGTCAAACGAGTGCGGAGACCACCATCAAGCCCAACCGCTTCGACCGCAGCATTCCATCCTGTCACGCCGTTGGCGTCGTCTGTCGCTTGGCTGGCGGCTTGGCCAAGCTGTACCCACACCGTAGCCGGCAACGAAAATGCGTCCTGCCCGCCAGCGTGGAGTAGCCGGTGTTCTTGCCGGTTGCCACGAATGACTCGCGAAAATGGCGCGCCAAAAAGATTGGAGGCAAATTCGAGGACTTGGTTATCCACGTCCGTGCCCGTGCCGAAACTGGCACTCGTGCCGATGCAGCGGATGCGTTCAGCGGGCAGGTTCAGGCGACGACGAAGTTTCCGAATCAAGAATGCAACCTCAGTCGCCTGTGCGCCGGCGTAGGTGTGAACTTCGTCCAAAACGAGGAAACGCAGCGTGTCCTGCTGAAACAACGGGGCGTTCTTCGGGAACAACAGCAGATGCTCCAACATCGCGTAGTTGGTGATGAGCAAGTGCGGCGGTGTCGCAAGCATTTCTTCGCGGGTCAGCAACCAGTTCAGCGGAATCTGATTCCAGCCGAGTTCCTCGCGGAAGAATGAATCGGCGGCAAGTAATTCCTGCTCGGCATTGGTGCGTCTCTGGCCTTGCCGGGTCAGTCCGGTGTAACGCCCGACACGAATCCCCTTTGCCTGAAACTGGTGAACGAACAGTGGCACGATTCGCTTGTAAAGCTGGTCGTTAGCCAGCGCGTTGAGCGGATACACGAGCAATGCGCGGACACCGGGCCGGCTGAGATCGCTTTCCTTCAACAACGAATCCAAGATAGGATACAAGAAACATTCCGTCTTGCCGCTGCCAGTGCCCGTGGCAACGATGACATTCTGCTCATCGCGGACAATGGCCTCCAAAGCGTCAGCTTGATGCCGGTGAAGCGGGCGATCCAGAACGGCGGCCGGTAACTGTGCGAAGTCTGTATGCAGCAGCCGCGAATCGCCGGTTATCATTTCACGCAACGACGACCGCTTCACGTAATCCGGCAGGGTTTCAACGAATGGCCCTTTCACGAGAAGGTCGCGCTGTTCGAGAGCGTCGTTCACAGCTTGCCGAAGGCGCGGATATTTCGGACTGATTGGCAATGCCGCTTTCAAATACCGGCGGATGGTGTTCTCAATCGTCTGGCCGAGAATGACCGGATTGTTTTCAGGCATGGGGATACGTCCTTATCATTAGCTCCCAGAACATCAGATAGTAGCCGAACAATTCCGCAGCCATACCAACAAGTGTGGCGATGGTCGCTTCGTCGGAGTGATGCGCCACGCCGCCTACCGTCAACCACTGAATGACATCTTCAAAACGCAACCACTCTGCGCCGCTGGCACGAGCCGCCAAAGCGAACATCGAAGCGAACCGGCAGCAGTTCTCGACAAGGTCATCGTCATCGAACGCCACAACTGGCCACGGTTGCGCCCAGATATTTGCCGGCATGAGGTTCGCGTGCTGGCTGAGGTTTGAACGCAGCCAATTGGAGAATGCTGGGGCTTGATCGAGAAGCGCGTTGACTGCTCCAAGCGCGACATTGGTTGCCCCGGCTTGCCGTCGTTCGACCAGCTTGCTCAACGCCCACTCGACGTGCGCCCGGCTGAGCGCCGTCCGATCATCCCATTCGGGTTGCGGCTGTGCCTCGTGGATCGGACCAACGACTTGCCGGAAGTAGCGACTGTAGTTGAAGTGGGCTAGACCGTCCGCAATGCCTTCCGTAGTGGCGGCCTGGACAATGGCTGCGAAATTTCCAAAACACTGTAGGACGCGGAGCATTTCGGGCGCAGGTGCGTTTTGATTCGCAAAAGCATCCACTATCACCTCGCGAAAGGCATCAAACACGGAGTCGCGCGTTGCGAGCCGGGCACACCAGCGCAATGACTCAGCCAGTGGATGCGTGGCAGAAATGCTGGCATAGTGAAATGTCGGCAGGGCCAGTAATTCCGGTACGGTGACAAACAAGGATCGCTGCGAGATGGCGTCGGCATTGCCGTGGTTGGTTTCGATGCAGGCCAAATTCAACAGCTTCGTCGTGCTCTTGCTGTCGGCGGTGTTAAGCGACTTGCCGGTCAGCCTGCCAAGCTCATGAAACAAGTGTTCCAACCACGCGAACTTGAGTTGGATATCCTTGGCGAAGCCGCGTTCCACCAAACGTGACACATCACCCAAGAGATCAAACAAATCGTTGGGACTCGCTCCCAAATCAGGCAACGATACGGCGGCAAGGTCATGCCGGCCTTCGTAGGCTGTCCAAAACGCGCGTTGACGGGGGCTGTCGTTCTCCTCGCGCGGCCCGGCAACCAACACGGGAATCAGTTTGCCCTTCTCGGTAATCAACGGTTGCCAGTCGGATGTTTCCTCTCGCCGTAATTCCAATTCCACGAGCCACAAGCCAGCCGGCCACCCTTCCTTGGGCACGTTGACTGTAATCACATGTCCACGGTTGCTCTCTGTGGCGTGTGCTGCTTGGGTGGCCAGAGCGTCAAGTCCCTCCAGCCAACTCACCCATGCTTCCGAAACATTCGAGCACTCGATTGCCGGCAGTTCCTCCGCCGTGAAGATGCAGTGACCGGAGGAATCGAACTCGCTGCCGGAATATTCGACCACACGCCCGGACACCAATTCACGTACTCGCGGCTTTACCCACCGCACTTCGTCTAAGAAGTTCAGGCGCAGTGAGCGATAACCATCTTTTGAACTCAGGCTTATCTCAGTGGGTGTCAATGGTCGCGTGAACTTAGCGATCAGTGTCTCCTGTCCGCCTCTACGCAATGAAATCGTGCCACCGTTGAGGAACTTCGTCGAAAGATCGGCCAAGCTTACGTCCACGTAAGGCCGTTCTGAACCGGCTGGGATGAACTGGACTTGTCGCCCGTTGACCAACAACTCGGCTTCGATCGCCGGAATCTGCCAGATGCGCAGAAACCGATGAGAATCAATGGAAGCCGAGAATCGCTCGCCGAGCGGATGGAACTGGGTTTGCACCGCCTGACCGGCCCGCTTCTCCAGCGATTCGAGATAGATGCCGGCCTGCAACCAATGAAACGTCTTGACGTTGCCGTTCAGATCAAACGCCAGCGCATGGCGCGGCGATTCCGTGCGCCGATGCGTGATAGCGTTACCCGCAATCTTGAATCCTTGGCACTGCGGCCGGAGAAGGTTGACGGGCATTACAGCCAGATGGAACGCGCTTCCCTCACTGTAACTTTCCAAGCCAACCCAATACCAAAACTCGCGGGCAAACTCTGGCTTCCGGCCCGACCGTGCCACCGCAATTGTCAATTGATGCAAGCCGGGACCAAGGTCTTCCAAGAACTGCGACACATCTGCGCGGCACTGCACCATGTCCCCCGCTTGCTCACCGCCAATGACCGGCCACCGATGCGATTTCTCGCTAGTCGAGATTTCAAGAGACCAATTACCCCATTTCGATTCAATTGCCTCGGTAGGAAGCCACACCTTCACTGCCGCCGTCGCTCCGTAACAGATTCGTTCACCGTCATCGGTGGGGAATGCGTTGGCGTCAAACTCGCAGAACGGCGAGCGGTCAGCCTTGAAACTCCACGTTGCCGCACCGGTAAGCTGTGCGTCCGTTCCGGGCCGCAGTTCCAACAGCGAGACCGCGTACTCACCGTTCAACCACTCGAACCGAGTCGTCGCTGGCCTCAGTGTGTGGCTGGTGGGATGCAGTATCCAATGCTTTCCACCTTTCAAACCCACCGATGGTGAGACCTCCACGCGCCGTTGTTTTCGAGTCGTAAAGTCAAACACCATGAACGGTTGTTCCCGGTCATCCAGCCGCAAGTTGAAATTGCGGGACACATCCAGCCCGCCACGCAAGCCGAGAAGCTCGACCGTTAGCCGCTGCTCCTTCCCGACCGGCATTACAAACTCATCCCAATGCGCCGTTGGATACCGCGCTTCATTAACCTTCCACACCAAGCACCCCGGCATGACCAGTCCGGCATCCTGTTTCGGGCCGACGACTTCCAGCGAACCAAGGTCATTACCGACCCGCAGAAACGGCGCACGCGCCGAGCGACGCAGTTGTGCCCCACGCTGATTGGCGAAGGCCGTCTCCAAAGCCTCGCGTAGCGCGGGATTGATATTCGCATCCCCGGCCTCCAGCAAGACGCGCAGTGCCCCCGAACAAATGAACGGCCCAGCCGGTCCCTGAAGGGCACGCCGCAAGTTGGGTGGCGCATGCCTCAGACTTACACGAAGTGAGTCCTGCAAATCGTCACCGGCTTCTGGGGCTTCTGGGTCCGGCAACCCGTACCTGCGTTCGACGTCGCGCAGCACGCTGGCGAAATGTTGACAGAAACACAGTGGCAATCCCGCTTGAAACAAAAATGCCTCAACGTACTTGAAAGAACCGACCGTGGTTGGCTCGACGTAATGAGACATCACACGCCGGCAAGTTTGACGAAACTCGTTCGCGAACCGGGGCCGGTCATTCGGTGAAATCGAAATGCCCAACTTGGCCTCGAACAACTCCCAGAATGTCCCCAATTCGTAGGCTTCTCCTGCCTTGCGCGCCAGCCAGACGGTCATAATGCTTGGATACAGGCGCAGCAACCGCAAGAGCAACTGCAATGACGTAGCAGGCCCGGCTGTTGCGAGATGACTTCGCACCAATGCAGAAACTGTTTCTGAATCGGTCACAGATAGCGGCGACAGTCCTAAAATCGGCGGGCAGTTCTCCGATCCGAGAAACCGTGTCCACTGCTTGTCATGTTCAATCAAGGACATCATCAATTCTCAGCCGTGCTTTTTCCTGTGATGTCATTGCAATTGTCCAAAGTGCTAAAGATGCGTGGATAGTACCGAGAGCAGTCGAAGACGGCAAGTAGTAGATTTAGACTGACTTACTAAAGAGCTCTGTGCTTGCATGGAAAGCAAAGCGCGGTACGATGTGCCCGCAATGAAAACCGCTGCTGCCCTCATTGCCGTCGCTGTCATCGCTCACGCGGAGCCGGTGATGGAGAAACAACTGTTGTTCGGTGGCGCGACGACAAAGGGCTGGTCGCCGGCGGAATCTACTGTCGAGATTTCACCGTCCCGCGTGAAAGTCAATCCGACGGCGCTCCACTGGCACGTCACGGTGGACTACCACGGAGGCGAGGTAAAATATCCAATCGGCTGGCCGCGGTTTGGACGCGGCATCACCGAGCCGTCGCGCGACTGGTCGGCGTGGGATTTTCTCCACATGTGGGTTTACACGACTTCATCGCGTCCGGTGCTGCCGCGGGAACCGGTCGGTCTCGGTCTTCATGTGCCGGACAGGGCGAATGCCTACAGCGTTCGTCTGACGGAACTGAAATTGAATGAATGGGTGGAAATCAAAATCCCCATCGCAAGGATTCCCCGGCCCAGTGATGTTCGACACATCCAGTTCCACATCTCGGAGTCCGACTACAAACACGGCGACAAACTCGACCTCTTCATTGACGACCTCGCGCTGCTTCGTTACGCGCAACCGACAATCCTCGATTTCGCCGCCGAGACAACTGTGGCATTCACTGATGCGCGATCGCTAGCAGCGCGGTTCCAACTTTCCGGCGTCAAACCGGGCGGCGCTGTTCCGATCGCGTGCGAGCTGCGCTGCAACGGCAAAGTCGTGGCGCACTCGACGACGCCGGCATCGCGCGGCCCGCAACGCATCTCGCTCAGCCTCGACAAGAAACTTGCGCCGGGCAATTACGAATTGGCCGTTCGCGCTGGCAACGGCGACAAAGCGACGGCCCGTGTGAGATTGATAGAATCACCTTGGAGGTAGAACGTGAGAACTACTATTAGTGAGCGTTCGGAAAGAGGGCCTGTAGCCGCGAGCCTGCTCGCGGTGGGCGCTTATCTCCCAAAGGCCGCGAGCCTGCTCGCGGCTACAGTTGTCTTGTGCCTGCTGACCTTCACGGCAGCCGCTAATGAACGTGGTGTTTGCGTCCTGCTGGGTGATACCGACGGCAGCCGCGCGCTGAAATTCGCGCGCGGAACCGAGTTCACCATCTACAGCCAGTTGCCGGACGCTCAGAGCGTCGAGCGTGTGCGGCGCGCGGTGGACGCGGCGGGCCTGCTGAACTCGCGGATATACGTCGAGCGCGGGCCACTCTCGCACATCGGCCTCGCCGACAATCTCGCTGACAGGCTCATCGTGTGTTCCGGAAATGTTCCGGATGCAGAGGTGTTGCGTGTGTTGCAACCACGCGCAACGGCAATGGTCGGTGATCGTCGCCTGACCAAGCCGGCGCTCGACGGCGCGGACGACTGGAGTCATCCGTACCACGGGCCAGACAACAATCCGCTCTCGCGAGACAAAATCGCGCGCGCCCCGTACCTGACGCAGTTCCTCGCCGATCCGCGTTACGCGCCGCTGCCGCAGGTGGCCGTCGCGTCAGCAGGCCGCATCTTCAAGGCATTCGGCCACATCGCGTTCAAGGAACGCGAGGAAGCGTGGCTCGACACACTCGCCGCGTTCAACGGCTACAACGGCACGTTGCTCTGGCGTCGCCAGCTTCCGTCGGCGTTGATGGTTCATCGCAACACGATGATCGCAATGCCGGACACGTTGTTCTTCGGCGATGACAAGTCGTGCAAGCTGATTGATGCGGCGACCGGCCAGTTGCGCGATGAAATCACGGTGCCGGAGGAGCGCCCCGGCTCGACGTTTTGGAAATGGATGGCGTTGGACGGCGGCGTGCTCTACGCGCTCATCGGCGAACAGGAATTGCGCGACCCGGTGTTGCGCACGAAAAGCGAACGGCACGGCTGGCCGTGGAATCCGCTCTCGCCCGGATTCAACGCCAAGGAACTCGTGTGGGGCTTCGGCCACACGCTCTACGCCATCAATCCGCAAACCAAGGAAGTGCTCTGGCGTTATCGCGAGAACGAGCCGTTTGACAGCCGGGCGCTCTGCCTGAAGAATGGCCGCATCTTCGGGTTCCGGTTCGGCGGGTATCTCGTCTGCCTCGACGCCAAGACCGGCAAACCGCTCTGGCGCAAGACGCCCACGAACGCGCCGGAACTCTTCTCGACGCTCGGCGAACAATTGCCGCGTCAGGATCACCGCACCAACTGGCGTACGACAACATTTCTGAAGTCCGGTGACAAGGCGCTCTATTTCGCTGGGCCGCCCGTTGGCAAATTGCTCGCTGTTTCCGCCGATAACGGGAAGATTCTGTGGGAACACGCTTACGACAACTACCAACTCATCCTGCGCAGCAACACGCTGTACGGCATCCCCGGCGCAAACGACAAGGACCCCGTCCGCAAATTCGACGCGCTCACCGGCGAAGTGCTCAGCGAAATCAAAGTCGGCCGGCGCGCCTGCACACGACCCACCGCATCGTGCGACGCGATTTTGTTCCGCGCCGGCGAAGGCTCGACCCGTCTCGACCTAGCCAAGGAACAACCGCAACTCGTCTCGCCGATGCGCGCCCAGTGTCACGACGGCGTGACCATCGCCAACGGCCTGCTCTACTGGTGGCCCTCGACGTGCGATTGCAACCTGACGCTCTATGGCATCACAGCACTCGGCCCGGCGGGCAACTTCAATTTCAGCCAACAAGCCATCGAATCGGAGCGCTTGGAGAATGTTGCCGAACTGAAAGCCGAACTTATTCCCACTGCTGCCGATTGGCCGATGTTCCGCGCGAACCACTCCGCAACAACCTCGACGACTGTGCCCGTGGCAAATCAATCGCGCAAAGCGTGGGAGTTCGCGCCGACCGCCGCGTTCACGCCGACCGCGCCCACGACCGCCGGCGAGCTTGTATTCGTGAGCGGCTCCGACGGCGTTGTGCGCGCGTTCAACGCTGCCACCGGCAAATTGGCGTGGAAAGCCTACACGGGCGGCGCGGTGCGTTTTCCGCCGACAATCTGGCAGGGTCGTGCGTTTGTCGGCTCGGCGGATGGCTGGGCGTATTGTTTCGAGGCGCGCACAGGCCGCTTGCTGTGGCGGTTCCGTGCCGCACCGGCGGAACGAAGGATCCCGGTTTACGGCGAATTGCAATCCACGTGGCCGGTTGCCAGTGGCGTGCTCGTTCACGATGGCGTCGCTTACCTCGCAGCCGGCATCGTCAACTACGACGGCACGCACGTCTTCGCGCTCGATGCCGCCACTGGGAAGTTGCGCTGGCAGAACAATTCGTCCGGCCATCTCGACCCCGAAGCGCGTACCGGTGTCAGCGTTCAAGGCCACATGATGATTGCCGATGGCAAACTTTATCTGGCCGGCGGCAACGCCGTTTCGCCGGCCATCTACGATTTGCGCGATGGTCGTTGCCTCAATGACGTCGCGGTTACCCGGCAGACTGACCGCAACAACGTCATTGGTGCCCGGTCGCCGCGCGGCAGCGAACTGTACCGTCTCGGCGGCGAGGTGCTCGTCAGCGGTAAACCGCTCTACTCGCATCCCCGTTGGCAGGTTTATGATCCGACAGTGCAGAACAAGACGCTGCTGGCGCCCGCTGGCGAGCGCCTCGTGGCATGGCTGAACAACGCACGGCTGATCGGCTTTGCGCGCCACGACCCGGACTTGACGGGAGTGCTTCGCGCCGCGTGGGGCAAACCACAACCGCCGCGCGTGACAGCGGCGTGGGAAGTCGCCTGCAAAGACAGCGTCGCTGTGGCCATCGCGCCGAACGCCGTCGTCGTGGCCACGCCCAACGAACTCGCCGCCTACGACACCGGCGATGGACGATTGTTGTGGAAGCAACAATTGCCGGCTACTGCGGTGCCGTGGGGTCTCGCCATCG
>Ga0172371_10008032_pt1 | contig 14850 bp, 17 predicted proteins | sample Lak12m_FD_114543 | JGI IMG/M metagenome (GOLD analysis project Ga0172371, IMG submission 114543) | Freshwater microbial communities from Kabuno Bay, South-Kivu, Congo - kab_022012_12m | ecosystem: Environmental > Aquatic > Freshwater > Lake | place: Democratic Republic of the Congo: South-Kivu... | reverse complement strand
CCAGATATTACAAAGGGACCAGTAAATTCAGATCTTCCAACTTCATCAAACCCTAATATCAGTTTTCCTTTTTTGTCAAATACTTTTTCAAGGATTTCAATTTTTTCTTTTTCAATCTCTTCTTTATTAGGACCTTGTAAAACAAGTTTTCCGGTTTTAAAAAAGTTAAAGCTTACATTACCATGCTTAGCACAAAGAATTATATGTTGATTTGTGTTTGGCACTTTTTTCTTTTCCAAGTATTCAGTAACTAAATCAATCTTATCTTTAGGTACTGTTAAAACAGTATTATGTGTGCTCATTAAGTAATCACTTTTTTCATTTTGAAGAATCATTCGATTAACTTGTAAACCTTGTTTCTTTCGAATAATTGTCCTTCCTCTTTCATTATTTCTAATACACCTTTTATTGCATCTTCAGGTTCCTTTGTTGCATTAATTATCTTTTCTAAGGTTGTTTCTTTCTCACTAGCCTTTGCAATTCCTGTTATCAATGATTTTATTTTAGAATAATATTCTGATTTGAATATGTAATACCTTCTATCAAATCCTTTTATGCCAAGTATTTTGCCTTCTTTTATGTCTTGTGAAAGCATTTGTGAGAATTCTTTTGCTTGATTCTGATCTTCACAAACAACATAATCTGTTGATAATGTTGTTCTTGGTTTTTGATCATACTTGTTATAATATCTTTCATTGTTGTATGTTTGTCCTTTGTTATAATTGTTATAGCTGTTATAGTTTTTGTAATTATCATTGTAATTGTTTGGTTTGTAATCAACCTTTATTTCAGATGTTTTAAGCTCATCATTGTTTGATTCAGTTTCAGTTTGCGGCTTTTCATAATTTTGTTTATTTTCATAAGTGCCATATTTTTTGTAATATGCAGGTTTTAAAATTATCATGCCATCTACCACAAACAACTTGTAGACGCGCGGCATTAATTCAGCATCTTTGGTAATTAGTTCATATTTATTTGCAGATACTTTATTCAAATAAACGTTTTCGTTATCGCTCATAACCTCACATCTTTCTTAGCTGCAAATTTTTTTGCTTTTACTTGTTTTTTAGGAACATTTTTTGTTTTCTTTTCAGGTTCTTTAATTGCTATAGGCCCTTGTGTGTTATTTGATCTTTTTCCTCTTTCAATTGTTGAAATCATTTTGTCTTCATCAGATTTTATACCTTGTGTTAAGTCTCCAATTTCCTTTTTGTAAAGGCTTGATCTACTTTTGTATTCTTTTTCTCCAATCAATCCTTTTTTGAAAAGAGAGTTTGTAGTATCCAATTTATTCTGTAAGTATTTTAATTCAGATTCTTGTGATTCAATATCTGTCATGATTTCTAGAAGTTTAGTTTTCTTAATCTCTAATTCTTTTAATTCTTGTCTGTATTTGTCTGTTAAGCTTTTATATGTGTTTTCATCTACCTTTCCATCAAGGAATTTTTTATCTAAATCAATAATCATCTCTTTGGTCTTGTAGATTTGATAATTATTAAATCCAATTGCTGTATCATAAACTGATGAGTGTTTGAATTTTTTGTACAATATTATAATCACAACTATCGCTAAAGCCAATGCTAATAATAGTACGATTAAAACCTTCTTGAACAATGCGGAATCAAATCCTTCTTTATCAATAGTAACTTGAGCAGTTATTCCATCACTTGAACTACTCGTGCTATTAGAACCAGTTTTAATAATCGTGTTTTTGTTTGCTTCAACATCTGACATTGTTTCAGCTAAATTCTTTGCGATTGTCAAAAGTTGATAAGAACTTTTAATGTTATCCAAAGCATCTACCATTTTATTTTCTTCTTCGTAAAATTCTGCCGCGCTATAAAAGTACTTTGAATGATCTAGGTAAAGTGTTGCCCAGATATAAGATTTTTCATCTAATGTTTCAGAAAGCTCATCTGATTGTTCTTTTGTTTTGGTTTTAATTTCAAAATAATCCTTCTCATTAGTTTCAATTGTAGAATTTATTATTGCTAATGCAGATGCACTTTCATATATTGATACTAGATACCAGCCTCTAGCATATGCCGTTTTTGCACCATATATTCTTCTATCAATGTCTTGTATGCTATATGATGCTATAATGTCCTCAGCCTTATCTAATTCTGCAATTATTTCTTCAGCACTTTTTTTGTAAGGTGTATCATCAATTACTTTTTGTTTATCACGCGCATAGTTGTGGAATGTTCTAGAAATCCTAATCCATTCTTTTGAGAATTCATATTTCTCAAGTTTTCCTAAATTTAGGCTTTTTGTGTCAACATCTGTTCCGTTAATAATCACATTCACTGTGCTTATATCCTCAATATATTTTTCTGCCCAAAGCAATCTTTCCTTTGCAGCAATGTCCCATTCTAGCCCGCTATAAGGGACTTCATTTAGATCGGATTTATATTCGTTAATTTCATCTTTCAATTCTTTTATATTATTTATCAATTGTGTGCTTGACTCTAACATTGCTGGGTTTCTGGCAATATCATAAACGAAGTTTGCATAAATGTTTGATAAAAACAAATAATTCGCAGCAGAATACAAATAGTTTTTATCTAATGCTATATTTCCATCATCATAAGAATTTTGTGATAATGTTAATGTCTCATAAAGATAATTCAATACATCGTTATCTTCTAAAGTTGTTTTGTTTAATGCACTCATTGCATTATCTAAATTTATTTTTGTTTCATTCCGGTATTGAACAGTAAAATTGTAAAGTTGTTTTAATTCATCAGAAGTGTTAACACCTGGAGGATTGTAAATTATTCTTTCTTCTGAATCTTGAATATTAATATCAATATCGTCAATATCCATGAATGCATAGTTTAATGCGTCATCTAATGTGTCAACACCAACTACTTTGATGCCCCATTCCTTGTATGCATATTCGCTTAGATTAACTTTTTTTACTTCTCCATCTTTTACAACAGCTTCAATCTCAGACTTTGGAATCAAAAATAATTTTATACCTTGAGTTGATGCTTCTCTTGTTTTTTCTAATATTCCGCCAACTTTTCCAATTGTGCCTTGTGTTGAAATTGTTCCTGTTGCAGATACATAGCTTGGCAAATGTTTTCCTTGTACCATACTTATAGTTAAAAGTCCCATTGGCAAACCAGCACTAGGGCCATCAACAATTTGTGCATCACTTTTTATTGAGAATTTGTAATCATAGTCAGAAACATCTTGTGAATAACTCTTTGCTAATGTCACAACAGTTTTTTGCGTATTCTGAGTACTTATTCCAACTAAAGATTCAATCCTTGACCAAACCTCTCCGCTGCCATCAGAAATTTCTAATTCCAATGTAGCAGTGGTTCCTTTTCCTTCAGGAGTTACTGCAAAAATCAACATTTCTTCTTTTTCTAAAGGTTCAGCAATAACGCTTGCTAACATTAAAGTTAGTAAAACAAAAAACAAAACGTTTCTTAGGTTTGATATCATACAACCCCCCCAATTATTTGTAAAGTGTAAATAATTTATGATCGCGTTTTACATCAATAAATCCAATTCTTGCACTTGCATCTAACCAAGCGTGTGCGTAAGCATAACTAGCCAATGCAATTTCATATTCTTTTTTGCTTTCATAATATTTGCCATCGCTTAAATAGTTTTTTGCCATTTCAATAAAATCTTTTGCAATAGGATACATCGCAGATTCAACAGGTATTATTACTTTAGCTTTTTTTAATGCCTTTTCAGTAAGTAGTCTGTATTTCTCACATCTCTCCAATAGCTTGTTTTCTGGCTTAATTTTATTCAACATAACCTCAGTCCCCGTTCGTATTATATAGAATATAGCAACAAATAAATATATTCCTATCATATATTATAGGTTTGGATTGAAGTTTTAAGTCTAAAGGCGTTAGATTATACATATTTGGTGAGATTATGGAGTTTGAGAGCTTAGTAGGTAAAAGGGTTACAGTTTCGGGAAAAGGTCAAGTTTTTGATGGTTTAATTGAAGGGTATGTTTTACCTAATGATGATAAATCAGTATTAGTTCTGAAGTTAGATAGTGGTTACAATGTTGCAGTAAAAAAGGAAAATGTTGATGCAATTAATGTGGTTGATGAAAAGAAAAAACAAGTTAAGAAAGCAGAATTAAACGTTGTTCAACAAAACCCGTCATTGAAAAAAGTAGCAATAATTAGCATGGGCGGAACAATAGCCTCTCGTGTTGATTATGAAACTGGTGGAGTTTCGCCACAGTTTACCTCAGAAGACCTTTTAAGAGCAACACCTGAGATTGCAGAAATTGCACAGATTGATTCAATTGCATTGAGAAGTACTTTTAGCGAGAATATAAAAGATGATGATTGGATTGCTTTAACAGAATCTATTAACAAATATGTAAAGAATAATTATGATGGAATAATTGTTGCTCACGGTACTGATACTCTACATTATTCGAGTGCGGCAATCTCGTTTATGTGTGAAGAGTTAGGAATCCCTGTTGTTTTTGTTGGTGCACAAAGGTCAAGCGATAGAGGTAGTTCAGATTCTGCTTATAATTTATTAGGGGCATTGACATTTTGTGTTGAATCCAAGAAAGCAGGTGTGTTTATTGCGATGCACAATTCGATTGATGATAACAGAATTGCAATACATTTAGGTACTAAAGTAAGAAAGATGCACTCGAGTAGAAGAGATGCATTTAAATCAATTAATGTAACGCCTGTTGCATATGTAGATTTAGAAGTAAGTGGTGGAAAGATTCATAGCAAAAAAGTTGTTTACAATGAAAATTATTCAAATCTTTCAAACATTCAGAAAGGCAAATCTAAGGTTTCATTAGAGCTTTCACAAGAAGTAGATTTGTTGAAATTTTATCCCGGAATGAATCCTGACGTATTTAATTTCTATGCGCAAAATGATAAAGCATTAATTATTGAGGGTACAGGTTTGGGGCATGTTTCAACAGAAATATATGAGTCAATAAAAAATGCAATTAAGAGCAATGGTTTGATTGTGTTTATGACAACTCAAACACTTTATGGTAGATTAAGCATGAATGTTTACACTCGTGGTAGAGAACTCTTGCAAGCAGGGGTAGTTTCTTTAGAAGATATGCTTCCAGAAACTGCATATGTAAAAGCAAAATATGTTTTAGGAAAAACTCAAGATGTTGAGAAGATAAAAGAGTTGATGAAAACAAATCTCAAAGGAGAAATAAGTACAAGAACAAATCCTGATGCTTTTGAGTGAGTTGTTTTTGTTGCGTGATAAAAATGTTTAAACCTATAAAGAAGTATATGGAAGAAGCAATTGAAGATGCTGAATTGGGGCTAGACTACAAAGAAGGTGGCCCATTTGGTTGTGTCATAATTAAAGGTAACAAGATTTTAGGACGGGGCCATAATACAGTTCTAAGGGACAAAGATCCAACGCATCATGCAGAAATAAACGCAATAAGTGAGGCTTGCAAGAAATTGAAAACGATTGACTTGAAAGGATGTGTTTTATACAGTACCGTTGAACCTTGTCCAATGTGTTTGGCTGCAATTCATTGGGCGAAAATAGACAAGGTAGTTTATGGTGCAAGCATTAAAGATGCAAAGAAAGGTGGATTTAACGAAATCCATTTAAGTGATAAAGCATTTAACAGAACTGCCCACTTAAAGATACAATTTGTAGATGGATTTATGTTAAAAAAAACATTAGAACTTTTCAAAGTGTTTAAAGCGAAAAAGATAAAAACCTATTAGCTTTATATATAACGGGTGACTCAATATGGGATATTCTCATGCAGTTTATGATAAAAATGTTTTAGGTATAGAGTATTCGAGATTTGCATTAAAGCTTGTCTTTAGTGTTATCATGATTTTATTGCTTTCATTTATCGGGTTTTTGTATACTACTGTTATTCTTGCCGGGTTCTTAATTGTAAGCGTTATTTTCTTCAAGTATTTTGGACAAAGCAAGAACAAAATTATTCAAAAAATTCTGAGTATTGAACAAGAATATGGGGAAAACATTGCAGGAAAAGAAACCAAAACAATGTTGTTGGCTTTTATTGCTACATTTGTGCTAGTTTTCATATTGAGCTATTTTATCTTATTTCCGTTAGAATGGTCTCTAGTATTAGGATTCATGGTGTTTGGAGTTGGAAATAACTTTGCATCAATGATTCTATACTTTAAGAAGAAGCAATTTTTTATTTATGGAACAACATTAGAATTCTTTTTGTTAGGAACTTTAGTAAACTTTTTACTTTTATGGTTCTTTGGTTTACCTTGGTTTGTAGCTTTGTTCATTGCATTAGGTGTGAGTTTATTTTTAATCTTGCCTTGGTTAGATCATAACATAACAACAGTTCTAATAACTGCGGTTTTATATCTGTCGTTATTCATTTAAAAAAATCAAAATCTTTTTTCTTTTTTTTAACTTGTTTAAAACCTAGTTAGTTTACAAATATCATTTAAGGTAATCTATTGGATTGGTTTGATCCACAACTTCAACGTGTTCTTCGTCTATTTTACGGTAAACAAAAAATGTTCCATATTGATCTTCAAACACAATATAACCGCCAACTTTAACATCTTTCATTAAATTACCTAAAAATTTTGCACCTAATTCATTGTACACATACCTAAAAACATAACCAACTCTGACAATATCTGCCTTTCTATTTTCTAATAAGTTACTTTCAATCAGGCTGTGTTCAATTAGTTCAACACCGTGTCTTGCAAGCAATTGTTTTGCATTTTCTGAGACATTAATATCTGTTGCAACAAGTTCAGCATCTATACTACTTTCCTTTAACGCGTTACTTAATTCGCTCGTATATGTTCCTTTACCTGTACCATAATCTATAATCAATGGATGTTGTCCTAAAGATTTTGCAAGATCTACAACCTTTGAAATTGAATATTGCGATCTTTTATCAGAATGTTGTGTTACTCCTTTTGATATTAAAGTTATTAGCCTTTCTCTTGCAACAGGATCTTTATGCAATTGACTAAAAATTTGGAATGTTGATTTTAATTTATTTTCAGCAAAAAAAGTTCTAAGTGCGTGAAAAACATCATCAAAATCCCAACCGCCTCTGCTTGCAGAAGTAATTCCCATCTTATCTTTTCGCGTAAGTGCTTCTCTTAGTATCTCTTTAAACAAATTAGTTTTCATTATTGCCACATAATGTCTTGAAATAATAGGAGGGCTAATGTTTGGATTAGCAAGATCATTTAATGTAATTTCAAAAAATTCTAATTGTCTATCAACAAGAGGTTTGTTTCCTTTAATTAATCTTTCCCTAGCATAGGGAAACCAATGAGTCAAATCTGTTATTTTATGTTTTGGTTTAGGTAATCCATGAGGCATTTATTTCACTTTACAAATATTTCAGAATTTTTTGGTTTTAATTGATTTTACTCAGTTTCAATGTTGTACATTATTTTGCTGCCTTTCAACATTGTTGAAACTTTATCGGCTAATTTTATCATTTCTTCTACGCTTGGTTTCTTTGGCCATCTGTAAACGTAATCTGCTTCCCCTTGCATTGGTTCAAACCCAAGCATTGTAATCTTTTGTGTTACTTTTGAAGGTAGTTCTCCTTCGCTGTTGAAGTACATATATAATCTCGTTTTTGTTGTGAACATATTACCTCACTCTCCTATTCTCCAACGTTTCTTTTAAAACTTAAAGTTCCTATTATGCCACCACAAATTGCAGTTACAAGTTGCATTATGCTCATAGGAATAAAAAATACAATTGGAATTAATCCGAACAAAATAAATACAATTGTTGCACTTGCAATTACAAAAGTTTTAATTACACTTCCTAAAAGAACATTTTTAAAATAATTTTTGTTAATATCTTTTACACAACAAACAAAAGCTGCATTTCCAATCCAAATGAATAACATCAAATAAACTAAGTTTGGGCTAAATGCTCCAAATATAAGCCCTGACAAGAGCGCTCCTATTGATGGCAAAACTATAATCGGAAATGTTTTGAAAAACGAAAACCTTAGCGCAGAATATGCCAATATTGCATTTACCAATGTGCCAACAATAAGTTGGTTTGGGAATGTAGCAATATGTGAGAATAGGAATGGGATTATAAAAACAGAAGTACTTAATAATACAACAAGTATATTTTGGTTGCTAAAGATTGCCTTATAACTGTTTTTTTCATCATACCCAAAAACTACCTTTTGTGCCATGTATATTATACCTAAGGATGTTATTTAAATCTTTTGTTCTCTTTTATATATCATGGAAAAAGATTTAGTATTCGCGCAAAGGCAGATAAAAGCTCTGAGCGTTGAGTCTAGGGTTAATATTTTAAAACAGCTTGGGAACAGAAAATACACTCTTAGCGAATTGTCAGAAAAGCTAAAGATGGCAAAACCTACAATAAAGGAGCATTTAAGAATCCTCGAGGAATCAGGATTAATAAAAAAGTTGCCCTCTGACAATAAATGGATTTATTATGATTTAACAGAATCAGGAAAAAAGATAATTAAGCCTGAAGGTGTTAAAGTGCTTTTCATGTTTGCGTTTTCTGCATTAGCGACTTTTATATTAGGGTTTTATTTAGCATTTTCATCAAGTGTTTCACAAATTCCAAATACTTTGCAGTCAGATGAAATGTTAACTAAATCAGCAATGCCTCTGATGGAAGAATCAACAGAAGCATTAGCGTTAGGCAGTCAAGTGCAAACTTCGTCACAACCTTATTTGTTTGCAATATTTTGTGTTTTATTTTTAGTTACAATTGTATTACTTTTACTTTACTTGAGAAAAAGAAGAAGGAAAGATTAAGAAAGTTTAATAAACTTTCCACCTTTAACTGTTTTTAGGATAAACTCTTTTTTTACATCTCCGTTTGCATCAAATGTTAAAACTCCACTAGCCCCTTGATAATCTTTTATTCCATACAAACAATCTCTCACATTATCTGTTTCAATTCCAACTTCTTCAAAGCATTTGCTCAACAACATCAGAGTGTCATATGAGTTTACACTATACATCTCTGCTTTCTTGTTGTATAATTCAAAGAACTTTTCCTGAAACTTTTTCATATTTGGATTGTTTGAGGTATCATCAAATGGATATGAATAAATCAGATCATTTGCACTTTCTTTTGCAATGTCTAACACATCTTGTCCTTCGATTGCAGATGTTCCATAAAACTTAAAGTTTAATCCTAGTTCTTTTGATTGTTTTAAGATTAATCCTCCAGATTGTCTTATTGTTACAAGCAATATTGTATCAATATTTTCGGAATCAAACTTTACAATAATATCTTTGAAATCACTTGCATCTTTTGAATGATACTCTATTGTGCTTATCTTTTTTTTGTAATATTTAGAAAATGCATTTACAAATGATTTCCCATAATCTGTGTTTAATGCAATTATTCCAACTTTTCCTAATTCTTTTTTGTTTAAATAATCTGAAATAAATTCAGCATCTTGTGCTGTACTTACTTGTGTTCTGAAGATATAATCTCCTTCTGTTGAAACTTTATCTGCTTGTGATGCAGGCGTGATCAATATAACTTTGTTTTGTTCTGCGATTTGTGTTATTGCTAAGAATTGAGTTGAACCATCTGCACTTATTATGAACTTTGTTTTGTCTTGCAGTATCAATTTGTTAATTGCATTAATTGCAAGCTTTGCATCATATTGTGAATCTTCATACATAATGTTTATTCTGTAATTGTTTTGAGCCTTAGAGTTTATTTCACTTTTTGCTAGTTCTAATCCTTTTCTTACATTTTCTCCAGCATCTGCGCTAGTTCCAGTTAATGGCAAAATAACCCCAATATTAACTATTTTCTTTTCATTTTGCTCATTTTCAGACAAGCCAAACAAACCTGAGCTGTTTGTTATACATCCGCTCAATAACAAAACAGAGCAAACTAACGTCATGATAATTAAAATCTTCTTCATGTTTACGCCTCCAAACAGGTATTATTTACCCTATGAATTAAGACGTAAAGAAGTATAAAAGAGGTTGTTGTTTTTATTTAACAACAACATTTATAATGACTTTGGATACAAAGTTATTATGATTGAAGAGCTTAGGAAGATTGGATTAAATGAGAAAGAGGCAAAGACTTACTTGACGTTATTACAGTTTGGAGAATTGGCAGTATCAGAAATATCTAGAAAGACTAGTTTAAATAGATCACAAACCTATGATTTCCTTAGAAACTTAACAGATAAAGGCCTAGCAGCTTATTTAATACGAAATAACATAAGGTATTACAAGGCAACAGATCCTACAAAAATTGATGAAATGTTAAAGGAAAAAGAAAAGGTGTATAATCAAATATTACCTAAGTTACAGCAACTTTATACTCCTAAAGGTAGTAAACCAGTTATAGAAATTCTGGATGGTGTTGAGGGAATCAAAACAATGATGTTGGACATTTTAAAGGTTAAGCAAGATTGGTATGGATTTAATATTCCTGGAAAAGGACCTCAAGTTTTAGGGGCAAGAGCTCATTCATTTGAAAAAGAGAGGCAAGATTTAGGAATTAAAACGAAAATAATTTGTATAAACACACCAGACAGTTTGAAACGTGCAAAAGAATTCTCAGAGATGAAACATACAATAGTTAAAATAATGCCACAAAGTTATGAATCTCCAGCATCTAATTGGATTTATGGTGATAGAGTTATCATAGTTTTTTGGTATCCTGATAACCCTTTTGTAGTAAGAATAATTGATAAAAAATTAGCAGATAGCTATAGAGATTATTTTAATGCAATGTGGAAAGTTGCTTTAGATTTGCCACAAAGATAAAAAGGAAATGAGAATATGAATAAGTTTAAGTTTGTGCTCATCAAATTCACAAACATTAAACAGATACATAAAATTGTGATTTTATGAATATTACCAAGACACTTTATGTAACAAATAAAAATCAATTGCGAACTTGGTTCAAAAAAAATCATGACAAAGAAAAAGAAATTTGGTTAATTTATTATAAAAAATCTTCTGGCAAAGAAAGAATTCCTTATACTGATTGTGTTGATGAAGCTTTATGTTTTGGTTGGATTGATAGTACAGTTAAATCAATAGATAATGAAAAATATGCACAAAGGTTTACTCCTCGAAGAAAAAAGAGTAATTTGTCTGAAGCAAATAAAGAAAGAATAAGAAGATTAATTGATAATGGTAGAATGACTCAATCAGGATTAGATTCTGTTGAAAAGTTATTTAATGTTAACAAAGATAAAAAACAAAAATTAAAAATATCGAAAGATATTTTATTTAAAATAAAAGCAAACAAACAAGCTTGGATTAACTTTCAAAAGTTTTCAGAAGGATATAAAAAAGTAAGAATTGGTTACATAGAAGATGTCCGAGATGCGCGTCCAGAACAATTTGAAAAACGTTTAAACTATTTCATAAAGAAAACAGAACAAAACAAGAAGTTTGGTTTTGTCCAATAAAAGAAGAATTAAAGATTAGAATTAATACTATTAATTAAAAGTTATAAATATAATTTTTTGTTAGATTATAATGCGAATAATTCTTTTATTTTTTCTTTCACTTCATCTATTTTATTTGGGCTAATTCTTCCAATCTTTTTTTGTATTATATCTTTGTTTACGGTTATCACAAAGCCACAATTAATTGTACTATCTTTTAATAAATTTCCTTCAGGTAAATCATTTTTGTTTAATACAACATCATAGGGTAATGAATGCCCGATAGATGTAATCTTTGCTAATATTAAATCAGGATACTTAACATTGAAGAACTCATTGCTAAGAACTAGTGCTGGTCTAAGTTTGCTTTCTGTCTGATTGGAAAAAGGAATTGGAACTACAACAATATCTCCTATATTAAAACTTGAACAATTCAGATGCTTCATTCCAATCATCTCCAGCATATTTTAATGCTTCAGATTTTAATTTTGTATCTTCTAATGTTCTAAGTTTCATAATCACTGCATTTCTCATAATCTCAGTCCACTTAACTTCCTTGTGCTTTTTCATTAATACATAATACTCTTCAGGTATTGATAACGTAACATTAGTCATAAATAAACCTCCCTTATCCCAAAAGGATTATTACCTTATATAAGTAAAATAAGTAGAAAACCTTAAATAAGTATATGTTTGGGTTAGGATATTTTAAAGAGATTTAAATCTCCTTAAAACCGGTGTATGGCCATAAAGCTTTTGGTATTTTAATTTTTCCGTCTTTGGTTTGGTGGTTTTCTATAATTGCAACCAAAATTCTTGGAGATGGAAGAGCTGTGCAGTTCAAACTGTGAACAACATATCTTTCTCCTTTTTCTTCATACCTCACATTTAGTTTTCTTGTTTGGTAATCTGTGGTTATACTGCCTGACCCAATTTCTCTAAATTTTCCTTGAACTGGCATCCATGTTTCAATATCATATTTCTTTGCAGCAGTGTCATTCATATCTTCACTACAAATGTTTACAACTCTGTATGGTATTTCCAAATCTCTAATTATTTCTTCACCATTTGCAACCATTTCTTCATGCATCTTTTTACTATCTTCTGGTTTACAAAACACGTATTGTTCAACTTTATCAAACTGATGAACTCTAAATATACCTCTTGTGTCTTTGCTTGCAGATCCAGCTTCTTTTCTAAATGCACTCGAGAATCCTGCATACTTTAAGGGTAATTGTTTAACATCAAGAATTTCATCCATATGATATGCAGATAATGTTTGTTCTGCAGTTGCAATCAAATATTGATCATCACCAACTTTGTAAAGTGTTTCACTAAAATCTGCAAGTTCTGCAGCCTTTGCAATTACATCAGCATTCACAACAAATGGAGTGTACATTACATTGTATCCTTTTGATGCAATTTTTTCCATAGCAAATCTCATCAATGCCATGTGTAGTAATGCAAACTTTCCTTTCAAATAATATTGTCTTGCACCCGAAACCTTGGCACCTCTTTCCAAATCAAACAAATCTCTCTCAGGTCCTAGATCTGCATGACTTTTAGGTTCAAAGTCCAAAAGCTCGTGTTTCATTTTGCCAGCACTATCTTTTTCAAAATCCTTCAAATGTTGTTTTTGTACTTTTGCAACACCCCAAGTTTTTATAACTGTGTTTGCGTCATCCCCACTCCCTAGTGGAACATCATCACAAAGTATGTTTCCAACTTTGTATCTGAATTCGTCCCTTAATTTTAGGTATTCTATTTCTTTTTTGTCAAGGTCCTTTATTTCGTCATCCAATTGTTTACTTCTTTCTCTTAATGTGTCAATTGGTTTTTTTGCTTTAGCGAGTTCAGCAGTTTCTTTGATTACTTTGTTTTTTTCAGCTCTAGCTTCTTCTTTTCTTTGTTTCGCTTTTCTCCAAAGTTCATCAAATTCCCGAGTTTTTTCAGCAAACTCTAAGGGCTTATTTCTTTTCTTTTGGCTTTCTAAAACTTTCTTAAATTCTTTTTCATCTCTAAACATAACTATGTCAAGCATCAGATCAACTCCAATCTATTATAATACAATGTAAAGGTTATTAAGATTTTCTTAAATTCAAAAAAACTAGCATATGTGTGAGGGTGAGACCAAGATCCAAAGTTTATTTAAACCAAAAATAATAGTTTTCTTCATAATTTCACCATATATATAGTTTGCTAAGAAAGAGATATAAAGCTATTTACCGCTAGTAGCCTATTGCTTTTTTAACAAGTTTTGCAATCTCTTTAGGGCTACCAGATGCATCAATCTCTACCAATATTCCCTGTTTTTTATAATAATCTTCTAGGGGTTGTGTTTCATTTCTATAAACTCTAAGTCTTTCTTTTATTACTTTGGGTTGATCATCTGTTCTGTGTACCAACCTTGAGCTATCATTGTCACAAACATCTGTAATCTTTGGAGGGAAGTACTTTAGATGATAAATTTGTCCACATTGGTAACAAACTCTCCTTCCACTAAGTCTTTCTATTATCACTTCATCTTTCGTTACTAGGTTTATAACTTTATCAATTTTAACAAAATCTTCAGCTTTTGCTTGTTCTAAGCTTCTCGGATATCCATCTAATATTATGTCCTTTCCTTTTAGAGAATCTAATTTTGTCTTCATAATTTGAGTAATGTACTTTGTTGGTACAAGTTCCCCTTTAGAACTATATTCAAGCATTACTTTTCCTAATTCTGTTCTGTTTTTTATTTCTTCTCTTACAAGCTCACCAGTTGAAATATGTACAAAATCTGTTTCATTTACTAAAATCTCAGAAACTGTTCCTTTCCCTACACCTGGGCTTCCTAATAAAACAATAATCATAAAATCACCTCTTGATTTTTGATAACCTGCTGTGATTTTCGATTATTTGAGAAAATCAGCATGCTTGTAATCACGTTAATCACCTATTTTGTCTCAAGTATATGACTTTAATGTGCGAATGAATATAATATTATCATTCGTTTAGCCAACATATAGTCTAAGCTAGGTGTTCGCAGGATTATCGTTATGTTTATAAATCTTATTGCAGTGTATAAATTAGCAAATTTTTTCTCTAGAGTGATTCTCCGTGTTTTTTTGTATGCTGTGTTAGAGCAGTATAGATATTTAAGCGTATTTTGGGGGAATTGAATGAATTCAAAAATAGGTTTTTTTCTAGTTTTATTAAGTTTGGTTTGTGTACTTGGGTTTGTGTCTGAGGATTCTACTTTTACTGCATCATAAATTTCATTATACAAAGAAACAAAAATATCGAAATCTTCAGGTGTTTTTTCAGATAATACATTTACTTCCATTCCTAAACCTAAATATTTTGGTTTGTATTTTTCAACAAAAGACAATACATTATTTTTATAATCTTGTTTTGTTTTTTCATCTAAAGGTCTTAGAAGTTTTCCTGATGATTGAGTAAAAAAT
>Ga0172371_10008031_pt1 | contig 14850 bp, 19 predicted proteins | sample Lak12m_FD_114543 | JGI IMG/M metagenome (GOLD analysis project Ga0172371, IMG submission 114543) | Freshwater microbial communities from Kabuno Bay, South-Kivu, Congo - kab_022012_12m | ecosystem: Environmental > Aquatic > Freshwater > Lake | place: Democratic Republic of the Congo: South-Kivu... | reverse complement strand
TGGCTTTCTTCTTGAGCCTAAAAACAAAATCGGAAAACGAGCCGCAAACGACAGGCACTCTAATTGCTGAAGCGACAAATCTTCCTTTTACTTCCGGATAAGCCGCCTCTACTGCTTTAGCCGCGCCTGTTTCTGCGGGAATAATGTTTTGCCCAGCTGCACGAGCTTCACGCAAATTCTTGCTTGCCCCGTCAACGATTTGTTGACTCGCTGTGTACGCATGGATTGTTGTCATCACGCATTCTTCAAAACCAAATTCCTCGTCGATTAGGAAAACTATAGGAGCAACGCAGTTGGTCGTACAGGAGCCGTTACTTATAAGAGTTTCTCCTTGATATCGATGTTCATTTACCCCAAGGATAAAAATTGGGATCGAGGTATCTTTAGGAGGTGCAGAAATAATTATTTTTTTGGCTCCTCCCTTTAGATGGGCTTCCGAGGAACGATCGGTAAAGGCGCCCGTGCACTCCAGAACAATGTCTACATCATAGGTCGCCCAGCGAATTTTCTTGGGATCCCGCTGCGCAAGAAGCGGGAATTTATTGTTTCCTACTTCAAGTTGACCGATTTCATCGCCTTTTTTCGGATCAGCAACATCTATTTTTGCGGGAAAGCGGTGATAAACAGTATCGTACTTAAGAAGCTGAGACCACCCAAAAGCCTCCATCGTTCCCGAAGTGTTGATCGCCACCACTTCCATCTGGTCACGATAGTTTTCCCACCATGCCCGCAAAACTACTCGCCCAATCCTGCCAAAACCGTTAATACCGATTCTTACTTTTTTGTCCATTTAATTAGAGCTTACAGCTCGACGAATTGTCTTGTCAATCAATGCTTTGCCCAACAGCTTTCAGGGAAAGGCCATTCTCAAGCTTTATATCTTCCTTGCCTATCTCCTTAATTTCTCTGGACTCAATAACCGTGAAATATCTTATCTGTTTACCCAGCGACTTGGCTAATTTAATCTCTGCCAACACTCCGTCGCTTATCGGGCCGAACACCCACAGCTCATCCGATCTCTCAACCAGCACATTATTTCCCTTTCTGACCAGCTCTCTGTCAACCGTATCCAACAAAAAATATTCCCAAATCATAAAAGGATTTAAAGGCACAAACCCCTTTTCCAGAACAAACTTAGAAATATGCATTCTAAAGTAGAACAGATGTTTCGAGTGAGCTGGATATACAAGTTTCATTACTGATTGGAACCCCTTAACGCCTCGATCCCTGGTAAGGAATTATCTTTCAGAAAATCTAACATCGCTCCGCCGCCAACACTGACAAAATCAAATTTTTCCCATAGATTGAGTCGGGAAATTATCCGGTGGGTGTCCCCCCCGCCGGCTACTTTAAAAACTTTTGATTGGGCGATAGTTTTTGCTATTTCGTAAGTCCCTTCCTGATTTGATTCTTCCTCATAAACTCCCATTGGCCCCGCCCAAAATAGCGTTCTCGCGCTTGAAATAATCTCTTTAAATTCATTTATAGACTGTTCATTAATATCTTTTCCATTATCAACTAATTCCCCAATTTTGATTTTTTCGTCCAGAGGACGATCTTTAACTAATTGCGGCAATTTTCCTCCAATCAAAACTTTGTCGCACCACTCGGCAAGAAAGTCTATGTAGTCTAGTTTATCACTTTTACTCCCCCCTAAAACAAAAACCAGTGGTCTTCCCGCTTTTTGCTTCAACCAACTTAAGGTTTTGACTTCCGCTTCAAATCTCAATCCTAAAAACGACGGCAGAAGTTGCGGAATACCGACAATTGAGGCATGGGAACGGTGAGAATAGCCAAACGCCTCATTGACAAAAACATCCCCCAACCCAGCGAGTTTTTCTGAAAACTGAATATTATTTCCTTCCTCACCGGGGTCAAAACGCAAGTTTTCAATCAAGTTAAAATACCCTAACTTTTCGAGGGAGAGATTCTCAAGAGGAACTAGTTGGCAACTCCCAAATTTTTGGGAGAACCATTCGGCAATTGGCGTTAAGCTTAGTTCAGAAACAAATTTCCCTGAAGGCCTGCCAATATGTCCCAGGAGTGTAATTTTCCCCACTCCTTTGTCCTTCAGATAGTTAAGGGTGGGCATGGCTGAATTCAAACGAAAATCTTCGTCCACCACCAACTTTCCCTCTCTTGTCTCTAAATCAACATCGCAGTCAATCGAGACAAGAACGCTCTTGTGCTTAAAATCAAAATCTGTATCCGACAACCGCATGCTGGTCATTATTTCTGTTTAAGTTTTGCCTCCAACCTTAATATTTTCTCGATCCTTCTTTTGTGGCGTTCCTGGCCGTCAAACTCAGTCTTCGAAAACGCCTCCACTATTTTCTTTGCCTTTTTATAAGAATGGAATTCCGCAGGTAAGGCGAGCATATTGATATCATCCTCCGCGCGAGCAGCCGCAATTTGAGCTGCCGAAAAGCCAAGCCCGCAACGAATTCCCGGATATTTATTGGCAACTATGTCGGCTCCGACTCCAGAGCCACAAATTACTATCCCAACCGCCTCTTGTTCGTGGCTAGAAACTTCTTTTGCGACCTTGCTCACAAAATCAGGATAGTCATCATCATCGTCTAAAACCGTATTCCCCAAATCCTTAAAAGGCACACCCCACTCCCGAAGCCAGACGACAATTCTTTCCTTAAGATGAAAGCCGTGATGATCGGCCCCTAAAAAAACCATATATTTTTTAGCAAAACGGTCTGGCGAGATCCAATAACTCTTTTTCAGGGTTTTTGGCTTTGACAACATCAGAACTAACTAATATTCCTTTTGCCCCAAGCCTTAACGCTACCTCTACGTCTTTTCTTTCCCTAACGCCTGCTCCGACGACAACGTCATGATCCGATAGTAGTTTTACAATTCTTTTGATAGCCTCGGGCTTTGCCTCGCTTACGGAAGTATCGCTTCCGATTAACTCTGTCGGCTCATAAGCTACATACTCGGGCTTCGGATTCAGTTTTTTAACCCATTTGCCAGCCTGCCCCTTGGTTCTAAAGCAAACCATCGTACTAAATTTATCAATTTTCAATTTACCATTTTCCATTGAGGAAAAAAGTTTTCCCCATTTTTTTATCCATTCGTCCCTTTTAAGAAAAGCAAGTATCTGACGGACTTGTCCAAACGGAATTTTATGCTCCGAGTGATTGATTAAACTGCCATCGGCTCCGGCAGCAATTGCTTGAGCAGGAGACAACCAGCCAGTTTTTGGACCCTCCATGAATGGGTCGATATGCTGAATCCAAACCTCCCCGCCCACCTTTTCTTTTATCAACCGGAGATCGAAAGGAGAAACGACTGGGACAACTTTAACCTTCGTTTTAAGGGAGACTTTCCTGCAGGTTTCCGAAAGCCTTAATGCCCCTTCGCCGAATGTTTCCTTTTGAATTTTAAAATTAACCCAAATCATATTTTGATTGTAGCACAATGTTTAGGTACAATTTAGCGTGGTAAAAAAGATTGATACTCAAAAACAAACCGACTTTTGGAAGGGCAAGCTGAAAAGCTACCAAGAAAAATATAAGGCGTTGGTTAAAGAATCCCCGGAGCGCTGGTGGCACGATGAATTTTTTGATAACCAGACCAAAGTTTTACTTGGAATGATAGCAACTGCGAAGGAAAGACTAGAGGAACTGAAAAAGAAAACAACCGGCAAAATCTAGCTCTGGCCAGAAATTTTTTACAGTGGTTCTCCCATATCCGGTTCCCAGTATTCGATCGGTTTAAACAAATTCATTTCTTGGTCAACTATCACTGTTGTTATCGAACCGGTTTCGCAAGGAACTTGATTCAAATCATCCATTTGGCGTTTTTCGAGAAATAGTGTTAATAGCCTGATTGGCTCCCGATGCGAAACAACAATATATTCTTGGCCTTGCTTACTTTTCACTAATCTTTCTATCCAAGCGACAATTCGTTTTTGTACTGATGGAATCCCTTCACCGACGGTAACCCGACTTGGATGGTTGATAAAAACCTGCCAAACCCCAGCCTTGACCAACTCTTCCTCTGTTTTCCCTACCCACTCGCCCAAGTCTGTTTCAATAATTTCTTCGGCCAAAGTCACCTTTGAACCAACAATGTTACGATGGATTATTTGGGCTGTTTGCCTGGTTCGCAGCATCGAACTGGTGTAGATACTTCTAGCCAAAGAGTGTAACCTGAGGTACTCTCCTGCCATTTTTGCCTCTTCCCTCCCTTTCGCACTTAATCCGAAGCCCGGCAGTCGGCCATAAATTACGTTTTTTGGATTTTCCGCCTCGCCGTGCCGAACCAAGAAGATTTTTGTCATAGCAATTTCAAGGAAACCGTGGGCTTTAGCCCACGGAGGAATTGAGCTTGGTATGTCACCTCCCTCGCGGGAAACCGCCGAGTCTGACTCGGCGGAGGATGTCATAACCCAAGGCCTACAGCAGTAAAAACCTTTCGAATTGTTTTTGTTGAGATTTGGCTCACATTATCGCGTCCAGAAGTCAATATGTCTTCCAATTCTTTCTGGTTTTTGACAATACGATCATATTTATCTCTAATCGGCTTTAAAAACTCGATAACTACCTTGCTTAATTCCTTCTTAAACTCTCCATAACCTTTACCTCGAAACTGTTCTTCCAAATCTCTAATCTCATTATTTGAAAGGCTTGAGTAAATTGTCAGCAAGTTGTTAATTCCGGGCTTATTTTCTTGGTAGGCTACTTCGTTTCCAGAGTCAGTAACGGCGGATGTGATTTTTCTTCCAATTTCTTCAGGAGAATCAAGAATATCAATTACTCCATCCCTATCCTTTTCTGATTTACTCATTTTTTGCGTAGGATCTTTAAGAGACATTATCCTCGCCCCACCCCTAATCATTTTCACATCTGGAATCTTGAATACCTCTCCGAAACGGGAATTAAATCTTCCGGCTAAATCGCGAGTCAGCTCAACGTGTTGCTTTTGATCCTCACCCACCGGAACAAGATCTGTCTCATAAAGAAGAATATCCGCCGCCATCAAAGCCGGATAATTAAATAGGCCAACGCTCGATGCTCCCCTGCTCTTTCCTATCTTAGCTTTATACTGGGTCATCCGCTCAAGCTGGCCCATCGAAGCGACACAGTCTAAAATCCACGCCAAAGTCGTATGGTCATAATTTGAGGATTGAACAAAAATGTTCGATTTTTTTGGGTCGATGCCGCAGGCAAGATAAAGGGCTGCCAACTCGCGAATTTTCTGATGTAAAATTTTCGGGTCTTGGGGCATAGTAATCGCATGCAAATCAACAATGCAAAAAATACAATCGTATTCGTCCTGCATCTCAACCCACTGCTTGATCGCTCCAATATAATTACCTAGGTGAAGGTTGCCACTTGGTTGAATTCCGGAAAAGACACGCGGCTTTAATTCCATGGGAAAATTATATCATCACCAACAAGAAAGAATGAAGCTATTATTGTTTATACATTCCCTGATAGCATTTTCCTTTTTCATAGCCAAGATGAATATAGCTTGTCCCATTCAGCTCATAAAATAATTCTCCCTTCCCTTTCTGAGTTCGACAAAGGTCACATTCGTTTTCGAACTGGAGATTATGATATTTCTCAACTCCGTCCTTAATGCTTTTATAGTAAGAACAATACTGTGCGTCCGGAACCGTCGAACAATCAACTGTTTTTTCGATGAATTCTGGGGAACAATCGAGAAGATTATCAGGAATAGAATAGCTAACACCTTGGTTTGCCTTGATATTCGTTTGCTTTGGCTTGTTAACAATAAGAGTCCTATTGACAATGAAAAGTACTGCCACCACAATCGCAACTAGAGTCAAAATTAACAATAGTTTTTTATTCATTCTTGTCTAATCATTATATAAGCCTCATCTACTAAGATGCAAATGGTTAGGGTTACTATTTTGACAGCAAAAGCTTACAAATAGTATTGTAATGTGGCTCCCATTTAAGAAGTAAACTTTCCATCAAAGAAAAAGAAGAAACAAAAAAAGGTTGGCTTTTTTGGATAATCTGATTAATATGCTCGCTCGAAGGGATTGAGGCAAATTCTCCTTCTTTTACCCTCCCCAAAGTAATATGAGCAGAAAATTTTTGATCTACATATATTTTCAGCTCCTTTAATGAGGACAATATGTCAGAGTGGAGTCTTCCCAACTGCTCTAACTCGCCCCGGCAACCGATCCAAATGACTTTTGGATTTTCGGAATCCGGAAAAGCACCCAGCTCGGAAAGTTTTAGGGTAAGTCGATGATTTTCCCTTGCCACGCAATTTAGGATATCGGATAAGATTGGAATTATCGTCTCTTTTTGATCGCCTAAAAAAGTTAGCGTAAGGTGTAGGTTTTCTCTTTCCACCCACTTAACCGCTTTAGGGGAAAGGCGTTCTCTCAGTAGCTGCTGAATTTCTGCCAGATCCGAAACAAGCTTTTTGGGAAGTTTGATCGCTAAAAACAATCTTTTCATAACAATCTCAAGGAAACTCCGACGTATTGGTCGGAGAGGAATTGAGCTTGGTATGTCACCTCCCTCGCGGGAAACCGCCGAGTCTGACTCGGCGGAGGATGTCATTTCCAGATACCAGCGATTACGGTTGAACAAAAGCGGCACTTTCCCTTAGTTATTCCAAAAACTTCTACGTTATAACCATCGCGATTGATTATTTTATTTTGGCAATTTGGACAATATGTGGCCGTATGATCGCCGTCGGAAACGTTCCCCAAATAAACATAGTGCAAACCCGCCTCTTTGCCAATCCTGTGGACCTCCCGTAGCTTTTCATGAGAGGTACGAGATCTGTCAATCATTTTATAGTCCGGATGGAACGCGCTTATGTGCCACGGCATGTCTTTGGAAACACCGGCGAGGAATTTAGCGATGTCCTTTAACTCTGATGTAGAGTCATTTTCCCCCGGAATCACTAACGTGGTCACCTCTACCCAAATTCCCGCTTGCCAAAATTTTTTAATATTATCCAACACCGGCGCAATTTTTGCCTTGCATATCTTTTGATAAAAATCAGGCCTGAAACTTTTCAGATCAATGTTAATCGCATCTAAATAATCTTTCAGGAGGAAAAACGTTTCATTCGACTCATATCCATTGGAAACAAATATGTTTTTGAGTCTGGCCTTTTTGGCAAGCACCATCGTGTCGTAAGCGTACTCGATAAATACCGTGGGCTCATTATATGTATATGCTATGGATCGGCAATTTAAACTTTTCGCAAAAGAAACAATTTCCTTAGGAGTAGCATTACGGGAATAACCTTCGATCAAGCCATCGAGCTCTTCGTGCTTCTTATTAAAGTCGTCTTTCTTTTTTGTTTCTTTCGGAGATTGGGATTGAAACCAATTCTGGCAAAAATCACAAGAAAAATTACAGCCAAGAGTGCCAAATGATAATGCCTTAGTCCCCGGAAGAAAATGAAAAAGTGGTTTCTTTTCAACCGGGTCAGGAGATAAACCAACCGCCTTGCCGTAAGGAAGAAGCACCAGGTTTCCCTTAATGTTTCGTCTCACCCCGCAAATGCCTGTCTCTCCGGGAGGAATTTTGCAATACCAGCTGCACGCTTGGCACTGTAATATATCATTCTTAAGTTTTTTTACCAGCGATATCTTTTTCACCTAGCAATATTCTCGCTTATTAGATACTTCAAGAATACTCCGACACATCGTCGGAGATGACCCGCCTGCAACGCTTTGCCTAGCAATGCGGTCAGGATTGAAGTTGATAAAGACATCCTCCTTTAGAGGATACCCCCGCCATCGGCGGGGGAGGACGTCATTTTGACAATTTTTTCAAAATTGTCGTCTTTAGAAATCCGATTCCAATGCTCATACCCGCACTTTTGACAGCGGTATAATATCCTCCATTCGCCCTTCTTTTTTAATGCCCCAGTCGGCTCCATCATGCCACCACAATTAGCCGCTCTGTCCCCGGGAGACGTATCAACGTGCCTTCCCCATAAGCACGAAGGGCAATGGTCCGTATATCCGTTCCCCACAACATCGGTGCCGCAATTAAGACAGTGGAAGTTCTCTATCTTCTTTTTAAAAGACACACCAAGCTATTTCTTTCACTAGTTAAACATTTTCTTGATATTTTCGAGCATGTCTTGAGTCATTCTTGACAAATCATAGGCCGGTTGCCATTCCCAATCCTTTCTTGCCTGGGAATCATCAATCGACTTTGGCCAAGAATCGGCAATCTTTTGTCTTTCATCGGGCTGATAATCACAAGTAAAGTCGGGAATATGCTTTTTTATCTCCAAAGCAAGTTCGCCCGCGGAGAAGCTCATTGATCCCAGATTATAGCTATGGCGAATGGTTATCCTGCCAGCATCTGCTTCCATCAACTTGATGGTTCCCTCAATTGCGTCGGGCATATACATCATTGGTAAAACTGTGTCTTCTCTGACAAAACTTTGATAATGGCCCGTCTTTACCGCTTCAAAATAAATCGCAACGGCATAATCGCTTGTACCGCCCCCAGGAGGAGTTTTATAGCTGATGAGTCCTGGATAACGAACACTTCTAACATCAACCCCATATTTATTAAAATAATAATTACAAAGAAGCTCTCCTGTTACCTTGGTAATTCCGTAAACCGTTGAAGGCTCAAGGATAGTTTTTTGAGGAGTGTTCTCTCTGGGTGTCGTTGGCCCGAAAGCGGCAATTGAACTGGGCCAAAAGACCCGGTAAAGCTTAAGGTCACGAGCAATGTCTAAAACATTTTTTAGACTTTTCATGTTTACTTCCCAGGCTAAATCAGGATTCTTTTCCCCCGCCGCAGATAGAATACTAACCAAGTGATAAATAATGTTTACCTGATATTTCTTAACAACGGCTTCGAGCGCCTCTTTCGAGGTTGCGTCCAGCTTTTCAAAAGGTCCCGACTTTTCGATCTCTTCACTGGGGGGAGTAGTATGGCCGGCGGCAATAACATTCTCCGCTCCATAAAGTTGTCTTAATCTCGTCGTCAACTCAGAACCGATTTGCCCGGTAGCTCCAGTAATAAGCACCACCTTCCTAGAAATATCAGATGAGTTCATTTTTTCTCCTTTAAATATTTAAAGATGTCCTGGCTGGCGATTGCACCCTCAGCGCAAGCAGTAATTACTTGGCGGAATCCAGAAGACCCGGTAGTAATATCTCCTGCTGCCCAAACCCCTTCGATATTAGTTCTTCCGGATATGTCAATCTTCACAAACCCTTCTTTGGTTAGAGAAAGACCCAATTTTTCGGTAATTGCCCGATCCGGAACTTCACCGATTTGAACAAAAAGGCCGTCTAATAAAATCTTATTACTCTCTTGATGTGGTTTATCAATCATCACTGCTTCAAGTTTTTTTTCTCCTAAAAGATCAACCACATTCGTTTGGTATAGAACCTCGACGTTACTTTTTTTGGCCAAGTTTTCAAGCCAGGCATGCTCCGCTCTTAGTTTATCGCCGCGATAAATTAAATATACTTTAGGACAAATATCCGAGAAATAAATCGCGGCAGTAATGGCTGCATCGCTTCCGCCAATAATTCCAACCCGCTTTCCTTTATAGAAACGGCCGTCGCAGGTGAAGCAGTAAGAAACTCCCTTGCCTAAATATTTCTTTTCGGAAGGTAAACTCAGCTTTCTGTGGCTAGTTCCCAAGGCCAGAATTACCGTTTTCCCCAAGACTTCTTCAGAATTAGTAACAACCCTAAACGACCCCTTCTCTTTGATCACCCTGTTTACCATCGCCAACCTTAATGACGCTCCTGACTCTTCGGCATGCTCCTTCATCCTTGTCATTAATTCGGACCCCAAAATGCTTTTCTCCGAGGGAAAATTACAAATTTTGTGAGCTTCGGCCATCAGTCCACCAAAAACGCCGGCTAAAACAAGCACTTTAAGATTGTACCGGGCCGCGTAAATCGCCGCAGTTAAAGCGGCCGGACCGCCACCAACTACTACCACATCCCAAACATCTATGCCTTTATTCATTTTTTAATCAGGCACCCGTCAATTTTTTCCTTAAGAATTTCTTTTGGCTGCACTCCTACTATCTTCTCAGCTATCTGACCGTAATTGAAGATTATCAAGGAGGGAATACTCATGATTTCATATTTACCGGCTAGCTCTTTATTCTCATCGACGTTCACTTTCCCAACCTTAATCTTTTCACCGTAATTGGCAGCAATTTCATCAATAATCGGACCCATTATTTGGCAAGGCCCACACCAAGGAGCCCAAAAATCAACTAGGGCTACCCCATTAAAGTCGAGAACTTCGTTCTTAAAATTACTATCATTGAAATCGACAACGCTCATGTTTCCTCCATCGGGTTAATTGGTAATTTGTCTTACGACACGCGTCAGCAAGAAAAAACTGTAATATTATAATATAATCTTCCGCCGAGCGTGGCTCAGCGGCTTTCGCCCCCAAGGGAAGATTATACTCTAGGTTCGATTCATCTCCGACTTAACGTCGGAGCTTTCTTGAATCTATAGTAAACCGAAAATTAAAAAATCGCAACCGGTTTAAGATGACTATTCGTAGCGAAGAGCCTCGATCGAAGACAATCTCGAAGCGCGACGGGCTGGAGCAACTCCAAAAACGATACCTATCAAAGCAGAAACTCCCGAAGATAATAAGACAGACCACCAAGTTACAGAAGCTGGGAAAAACTTATTAATTATCACGGCCAGACCATATCCAGCCAATACGCCGATAATTCCACCCGTAAGCGCCAAGACAATCGATTCCAAAAGAAACTGATATAGAATCTCCGCCGAGGTCGCTCCAACCGCCTTTCTCAAACCGATTTCCTTAATCCGTTCCGTAACTGAAACAAACATAATATTCATAATTCCCACCCCGCCCACTATCAAAGAGATCGCAGCAATTCCCGATAGTCCCAATGTTAAAACTCCTAAGATACTACCGACTACAGACAGAATTTCTGATTGATCCGCAATCGTAAAATCTTCCTCTTTATAATATTTTACCAGCACCTTTTTTGCTCTTTCTTTCACGTCGTTAACAACTGATTCGTTTTCAGCGACGATCATAAGGAAAGGAAACTCCCGTTCTCCCGTGATCTCAAAAACCGCCTTATAAGGAACAAGGAGTTGGTTGTCAATACTATCTCCTAAACCAGCCACTCCTCCTTTCTTTTCCATTACGCCAACAACCGTAAACTTCTTATTATCCAAAGAGAATTTCTTACCCACCCCCTCTTCTGACTTAAATAAGTCCTCTCTGACTTTATCGCCGATTACCGCTACCTTCGCTCCTCGTTCCTCTTCTGCCTTGTTAAAAAATCTTCCCTGGGCAACGGCTACGTTTTGAGCAATTTTAGCCTCTACTGTCCCGCCAATAATTGTTGTAAACATATTGTTGTCACGATAAGAAATTATTTTTGATAGCTCCGTCATCGGAGCGACGGTAGTCACTCCAGCCACCCGCTCAAGCCTTTTTACGTCATCGAAATTAAACTTGATGCTACCGCTTGCGTTGGGTCCGCGATAGCTGCTTTTCAAAGCTTGTCCTGGCATTACATAAAGCTTATTTGCTCCCAAACTTTCGAACTGATCTTTAATATAGAACTTAAGACCATTACCAATAGAAACCAATAAAATTACACTGGTGACGCCAATAATAATCCCCAGCATCGTCAGAAAGGACCGCCCTCGATTCCTTTTCAATTGATTGATGGCAATTTTAAAGAAAGATCCTATATTCAGCTTCATCCCTTCTCCTCCTTGGCAATTTTGCCATCGGCAAGAAAAATCCGTCTTCTTCCAAGCCTGGCAATTTTTAAGTCGTGCGTCACGATCGCGACCGTTCTATCTTGCTTCTTATTCAAATCTAGAAGTAACTGTATAATCTCTTTCCCTGTTTTCGAGTCAAGATTCCCCGTTGGTTCATCGGCAAGGATAATTGGCGGATTGCAGATTAACGCTCGGGCAATAGCTACTCTTTGCTGCTGTCCTCCGGAAAGCTGATTAGGAAAATGAGTACTCCTATTGCCCATTCCTAATTCCTTCAGAATCTCGGTTGCTCTCTCGAAGGCTACTTTCGAACCAAGACGCGAGTTATATAAACTTGGCAATAGCACGTTTTCTAAAACGGAGGTCCTCGGCAGCAAATTAAATTGCTGGAAAACAAAGCCGATGGTACGATTTCTCACCTCTGCCAATTCAACCTCAGACAAGGTGTTGATATCTTTTCCGTCAACCAGAATTTCTCCTTTTGTGGGGTTATCTAAAAGTCCAAGAATATGAAGAAGTGTCGATTTTCCCGAACCGGAGCTACCAATAATTGAAATCAAGTCTCCGGGGAGTATTTTCAATGAGACGTTGTCTAATGCCCGAACAACCGTCTCTCCCATCGTATAGAATTTGGATATATTACGAAGCTCCATCACCGGCTTTTTCATGGTTTTCAACTCAGTCAACAATGATCTTTTCCCCTTCGGAAAGCCCTGATAACACCTCAGCTTCATCATCATTCTGAAGTCCTAAAACTATTCGCCGAGACTCGTTTTTACCGTCTGGAAGAAGAATATTAACGGTCGTCTCTTTATTGCCTTGAAGCGCTGTCGATGGAATTACCAAGGCACCGGAAACGCTGGCTATTTCTACCAATGCTTCTCCTTCCATTCTCATTCTCAGTTCAGAAACACTCTTCTTTGAACCATCAAAAGCGATCTTAACACCATAGTTTGGACTGCCAGTGGTATTTATCGGGTTAAAGCTTATCTGAGAAACCAATCCCTCAAAAGAGGAGCCCGGGAAGGCGTCAAGAATTATTTCAGCCCTTTGCCCTTCTTTTAACCAACTAACATCAGTTTCTTCTGCTTCCGCCAAAAAATACACGGAAGCCGGGTTAATCACCTCAAATTCAGCCGTTGCCGGAGTTACATTGATTCCAGCTAAAGGGGCGCTTGCTTTTGTAACGACACCTTCGATCGGCGTTGCAATCGTTGCGTATTTGACCGCCAAATCAGCCAATTCAACATCCAAAACCGCCTTATTTAGATCAAACTGGTTTTTCTCAAGAATTCTTTTTACGCTGTCTGAAAGCTCAAAATATCGTTGATTGTAATTGTAATCTTCTCGTCCTTGCTCCCAATCCCAACGAGTTTTCAGATAATCTGCCATCTCTTTCTCAAGGTTCTTTTTTAAATCCCGCGTATCAAGTGAAGCAATCGCTTGCCACTTTTTTACCCGCTCTCCCTCTTTTACCCCAACCCACGCCAACTTCCCAGAGGTTTGGAATCTTAAATTTACTTTTTCGGACGCATCAACCGCACCGCTTATCGATATCCTTTTCTCGAGGTTTTTTCTCTCTACCATTACAACCTTAGCGGTTTTTGCCTTCTTGTTTGCTCTGGCTGCAACAATTCTCGATCCACCGATGACAGCAACGATCACCAAAAGAACCACAACCAAAAATTTTCTTTCGAAGAAAAACTTCATGATTTTTTGCATCTTAGCGGGAATTATATCACTAAACAGCGTAAAATGCAGAAAATATCCTACTATATTTCAGCTAAACTTAGGAGCAAGTTTTTAACAATTTACTTCTTAATTTGGCTCTTCGCAAACGGCCCTATGATCGGTATTTCGAATTCTTCGCCTTGATAAGCTTTAATTATGCAAATGAGCCAAACAACAAAGCCGATAAGCGAAGTAACTCTGGATAACCATCCACCCACGAAAGGAATAAAGTTAACTAATGTGATTGCCCCAAAGAAAATGATCGATTGGGCCGCATGAAATCGGACAAAACGATCTTTCTTCTCGAGTAAAATTACGGCAACTCCTGTTATCCAACCCAAAAGATAAGCAAAAGCTGCTGTCGTGTTTCTAGACAAACCAATTGCGGTTTTTTCTTCCACCAGATATCACCTCCTTTCAATACGGTGTTATTCGACAGTCCAAGGATACCACGATTTTTAAGTCGGGATCAATTCATCCACGGCTTAAGCAGAGAAGGAATTGATCAGTTCTCATCCCGCAACTGCGGGATCGACTAGATTCCCACGGGCTTGCTCGTAGGAATCTATATCGGAGCATTCTTGAATCTATAGTAAAATCAATCATGACGGTAACCACATTGAGGAACGCAACTACTTCAGATTTGGGCTTCAGAGTAACCGGCCCAACACTCTCCTCCCTTTTTGCTCAGGCGGCAAAACAACTGTCAAAAACCCAGACAAATATTAGCAAACTCAAGAATTGTTCCACTAAGACCATGCGACTAAAAAACGAAACGATAGGGGGTCTTTTCTATCAATTTCTTTCCGAACTAATATTTCTAAAAGACGCAAAGCTTTTTTTGGGAAAATCGTTTAAGGTTAAACTTGAAAAAAAGCGCCTCTGGCATCTTAGGGCAAAGGCAACCGGAGAGGTTATTAAACCCGATCCAAGATCAGCTATTGTCGACATCAAAGCGGTCACATATCATCATTTAAAAATCACCAAAACAAACACGAGGTGGGAAGCAACTTTTATTATTGATGTCTAAACACTGCCTTTATCGACAATCAGGTTCTCAACCTCTTTGATTTCTTTTCTCACCGGATCTAACCTTCTCGCCTTTAGTATCGACAGCCTAGCGAATTTTTTTTCGCCAAGATTTGCCCAGCAGATGGCAATTTTGACCCAGGCATCAGGATAGCCCGGATTATTCCCAGCAATTTTTTTCCAGTATATTAATTCCTTTTTAATCTCTTCCCTGTTATCAGTGATTTGGGCTTTCTCTGATAACGGAAGGTTTTTAACTAAATTCCTGAGTGTTGATTTTGCTTGACTGCCATCTCCGGCAAAGATCAACGAAAGTACCACCGTGAATATTATTCCACATAATAACCAGT
>Ga0172371_10008030_pt1 | contig 14851 bp, 12 predicted proteins | sample Lak12m_FD_114543 | JGI IMG/M metagenome (GOLD analysis project Ga0172371, IMG submission 114543) | Freshwater microbial communities from Kabuno Bay, South-Kivu, Congo - kab_022012_12m | ecosystem: Environmental > Aquatic > Freshwater > Lake | place: Democratic Republic of the Congo: South-Kivu... | reverse complement strand
TATGTTTGATTATATCGAAAAGCCTGAATCAAGCAAGAGGTTTAAAAAGAAAAGAGGAAGGTGAGGTCTTCCTTCCTCTTTTTCAGGGGTAACAGGAGCTTTTTACGGTTTGCTGACTTCGACCCAGTTATAGACCATGTCGAGTTCTTTGCCATAACCGATCATGCCGAACCCGACCGTGCCTTCGCCATAGGTGTTGTCTTCGATGGCCAACGGGCGTTTCTCCCAATACAACTGCTCGCCATTGACGAAGGCGGAGATGGTGCTGCCCACGCAGGATAACGAGAACTGATTCTTGTTCAGGCCGCTGACGATCTTGGTGCTGCCGACGCGCTTCTCCACGAAGTTGGTGTAAGCATCATCACCGTCATCTCTTTTGTACTGGTCGAAACGCAGCAGCTCGTAGTAACCGTTGGCGCTGATGCGGAATTCATACCAGCCATATTCTGAAGCGCGGCAGATGAGCGAGAAGGCGTTATCCAGCGGGCCTCTGTTCTCCACTTCAGCGGTAAGGATCACATCATCGTAAGTGTGCTTCTTGTTCAGGAAGATGAAATTGGTATCGTTGGGCGGCAGCGTCTGCAGGCGCAATATGCCGTTGTTCTGATCCCAGATCAACTGTTTTTCCAGGCCGGAAACCACTTTCAAGCCCCAGTCATTGTTGATATCCTCTTCGAATTCCTCGCGGAAATAGGCAGTGTCCTCGGGGAGCACCGCTTCAGTGGGTTCGGCTTGGATTTCCTGCAATTCCATTTCTTCGACGATTTCCTCGCTGTTATTGCCAAGGCTGATGGTCGGCATGGAGCCGCAGGACGCCAGTATGATAGCACCCAGCAGCAGGACGATAAAAAGTTTATTTTTCATTTTTCTCTCCATTCAGTACTCAAAAGACTTTAGTGGTATGTTGGTCATACCACTAAACCATAGTTTAGCATGTTTCGCAAGATTGTCAATAGGGTTTTTCCATATTAAAAAAATTGATATTTCGATATAATTTACCTGAAAAGTGGGATTGATTAATTGAAAGAATGTGTTATATTGTAGAAAATATTACGGATCGAAAAAAGCAAAACCGGCGAAAGCCGGCGGCGCAAAGCCATGGGTCTAAAGCATTGTCCAGGATTGCCAGGCTGCTGAAGGTCTTTTTTGTTATTAAATTGCGTTTTACCAGTCCGGGAAGAGACTGGACAGAGAGTTGAAGATGATGATGAAGAGGATGTTTTTAATTGCACTGCTGCTTTCGCTGAGCGCATGCACCTTACCGCCCTGGTTGACAATTCTGCAGTCAGAGGAAGAGGCTGTAATTCCTGTTGACCAGCTGGATGCAGAACCTGAAGATGGCCAAACCAACCAACCGCTAATTCCATTGCAAGAGCCGCAATCCACCTCCGGCGAAGTTGCGGACGCAGAAACAGGCGGGAACGCGATCCTGGCCCAACCGCCAGCCGCACTGGCTGCGCTCAATCCCCTGAGCGGCATGCCGGTGCGGGATGTTGGCAATCTGCTGCTGCCGCCCGCCCTGGTTTCAATCACCAATTTCCCGCCCACGGCGCGCCCGCAGGCTGGGCTTTCCTACAGCCCGATCGTTTTTGAACTGTACATCGGCGACGGCATGACACGCTATTTGGCTATTTTCTACGGTGATTTCCCTGAGGCTGCCGCGCCGGATGAGGATTCAGATCTGCAGGCTGAACTAACCGAGGGCATGCAGCAGCCCCCGCCAGCCTCCATCGGCCCCATTCGCTCCGGCCGTCTGCCCTATGAATCCGTGCGCCAGTTGTATAACGGCTTCATCGTCATGGCTTCGGCTTACGCTGAGGTGGCTGAACAATTGGGCGATTACGTTAACGTGTTCGGCGATGATAACAGCGATGTCAACAGCGCCCTGATCCCGGTGGAGGACCTGCAGGAAATTGCCGAATCCAGCGGGAAACAATTGGGAGAATCCGCGCTGGATGTAATGGCTTTCGATACGCAGGTTCCGCAGGGTGGCAAACCCGCGCCTTCGCTGTGGATCTTTTATGCCTATAAAAATCAGGTCTTTTGGCGCTATAACGAAGCCGATGGCGCTTACCACCGCTGGCAAGATAATGCGGATGGCCAAACCTTCATTGAACAGACTGACCGACTGAACGGCCAGCCGCTGACGTATGAGAACGTGATCGTTTTATTTGCCGATCACGAGGTGACGCGCAAGTACCTGATCGACATCGACCTGACCTACGTGGAACGCGGCAAGGCACTGCTCTTCCGCGATGGCGTCATGCACGAGATCTATTGGACCACGCGCAGCGAGGAATATGAAAAAACCACCGGTAAACTGCGCCCCATCCGTTTCGTTGACAGCGACGGCCAGCCCTTCCCGCTCAAACCCGGCCAAACCTGGATTGAGCTGGTGCCGAACTACACGGTCTATTGGGAAACAGTCAACTCCGAGAAATACAACCAGTTGGTGGCTGGCCGCAGCAAAGGCTCCGGATACTGGGGTCTGTATTTCGAACTGGACGATTGAAGTACACCGGTTTAATCCGAGTGAATTAACACGCTCTTAAAAATCCCTTTCAGGATGGAGATTTTCTCCTCCTCTGGTCGCATTGTGGCACGGCGGCATTCATTGTATAGTACTTAGGAAGGCGCGGTTATGAGCCGCACCTTCTAAATATGTGAATCCGGTTTGAGTGCATGAAAAAGACATTTCTGAAATTGCAGAAGATCCAGTGGAAGCTAACATTTACCTATATGGCCGCCACGCTGGTCATGCTTTTTCTGGTGGAGCTGTTAGTGCTGGTCTCCAGCAATCGTTATTCCTACTCCAATCCATTCTTTATCAATAATACTGCGCGTGTTTTCAATGATACCGGCCGCATCCTGGGCAGCGCGCTGGAGCAGCCATATGATCAGGAGGCGATCGACCAATGGCTTGCAACCAGCATGACGATCATGCAATCAAGCAACCGCCTGGAACGACCGGATCTCCCCAGGCAGCCGCAGACACAATCGCAGGGGGAGCGCCAGGCGCAGGAAACCCAACAGCAAAACACGCTTTTCGATAGCAAACCCGTTCCATTCAGCCTTGAAAAAAGCCGCCTGGTGATCGCCACGCCCGAGGGTATGATTTTAGGTTCAAACGCCGCGGATGAGTTTCCCCGCTATGCGGATTTGGTGCATTACCTGGCGGAAGATGAATTGGCGCTATTGCAGCCAGTTCTGGCGGGCACACAAACAACCCTGGAATATGCCAATACCAATCTCCAATACGCTTCGCTGGTCTTCCCATTGATGCAAAACGGTCAGATGCGGGCTGTGATTTTCATGCGCATCGCTGCCCCGACGCTCAAGGAAGAACTGCTGGCCGCCTTTGAAGGTTTCCTGCCCGACTTGCCCATTTTCCTCTTGACTTCCATCGTGGTTGGTTTTTTGTTTGGCAGCCTGTTAGCCAGCAGTTTTACCCGGCGCATCAATCAGCTGATCGAATTCACCAGCCGCTGGGGCAAGGGTGATTTTTCACGGATCGCCAACATCAAGCAGGGCGACGAGATCAGTGAGTTGTCGCTGGCGCTGAACCAGATGGTGGGGCAGTTGGAAGATTTGATCGAGAGCAAGAAGATGCTGGCGGTGCTCGAAGAACGCAACCGCTTCGCGCGCGACCTGCACGACAGCGTCAAGCAGGAAATCTTCTCCATTTCGATGAACCTCAGCGCGATCAAATCGCTGATCCAATCCAATCCTGAGAAAGCCGCTGAACAATTGCAAATCACCGCCGACCTGGCGAGGCAGGCGCGCAATGAGTTAAGCGCCCTGATCTACACCCTGCTGCCCGCCCAACTGGAAAACCAGGAGCTGGAGATGGCGCTAAAAGAATATCTCAAGGTATGGGAAAAGAACAGCGGGATATCAGTGGTGTACCGCACGCGCGGCAAAAAGCAGGAAATCCCGCAGGAAGTCGAACAGTCGATCTTTCGCATCACCCAGGAGGCGCTCTCCAACATCGCGCGCCACAGCCAGGCAACCGCCACCAGCCTGATGCTGGATTTTCAACCGGATGGCGTTCAATTGCAAATTTCGGATAACGGCAGCGGTTTCGATATGGAGAGCGTAAAGAAGGGGTTGGGCCTGCGCTCGATTTCCGAAAGGGTAGCGGAAAACCAGGGCGAGCTGGATGTGGATTCCGGCGCGGGCGGTACGACCATAACACTGAAATTCCCGTATCAAAAAAAGACGGCAGGAGGAACGGATGAAGAAAAATAACGCGCTTACGTTGTTGATCGTGGACGATCACAAGATTGTGAGGGATGGCATCCGCGCTTACCTGGATACCGTGGAGGATATCGAGGTGATCGGCGAGGCGGATTCCGGCAGCATGGGGGTGCAGCTGGCTGAACAACTCGCCCCGGATGTGGTTTTGATGGACCTGATCATGCCGGGCATGGATGGGGTGGAAGCCACCTGGCGCGTGCGGCAGGTCAGCCCGCGCTCCAAGGTGGTCATCCTGACTTCTTTTCACGAAGATTCCAATATTTTCCCGGCCATCAAGGCCGGCGCGCTTTCCTATGTGCTCAAGAGCATCGATCCAGAGGAATTGGCCGAGACGGTCAGGTCCGCTGCGCGCGGCGAAGCCGTGCTGGATTCCAAGGTGGCGGCACGCTTGATGCACGAATACCGCGATGAAGGCAACGAGACCATGCAAGCCTACATGCAGCTCACCAACCGCGAGCAGGAGGTGTTGGAATTGATCGCCAAGGGGCTTTCCAACGCGCAGATCGCTGCACAATTGGTGATCAGCGAAAAGACGGTCAAGAGCCATGTCAGCAATATTCTCAGCAAGCTGCATTTTGCCGACCGCACCCAGGTGGCGGTGTTTGCCTGGAAGGAAGGCATTGTCAAGAAGGAAAAAACCGGGGAATAACGAAACTAACGCATGTGGTTGGTGAGTGCAGCTGGTTTTGGCTAACTCTGCGTTGAAAAAAAATTACAACAGACTGGGCGGATCGACTTCCACAATCACGTCCGATAAATCCATATCCGCTAAAATCTTTTCCGGACGGACGCCTTTCAGGATGAGCTGCTGGCGGAAATATCCGCGGCGCCTGGCGAAATAAGGCGGCAGCGGGCCGGCCAGGGTCAGCGTTCGGTCATTGCCGCGGTCAATGGCAGCCTGCAAGCGGGCAGCCAGGCCGCGGGCTTGCTGCAGCAGTGCTGCTTGATCCTGCCCGCGCAGCTCGAAGCGCACCAGATGGGTGAAGGGCGGGTAATTCAAGCGCCGGCGTTCCGCCAATTCACGTTCATAGAAACCGGCGAAATCGTGACCGGCGGCGTAATGGATGGCGTAGTTTTCCGGCTGGAAGGTTTGGATGATCACCTGGCCGCCCAGGGCGCTGCGCCCTGCCCGCCCGGCAACCTGCGTCAGCAGTTGGAAAACCCGCTCGGAGGTGCGGTAATCAGGAAAGTTCAATCCGATATCCGCCAGCACCACGCCCACCAGCGTAACCAGGGGCAGGTCCAGTCCCTTGGCGAGCATCTGTGTGCCAACCAGAAAATCGGCATTGTGTTTTTTAAAGTGCGAAAGGATGACTTCTTCGGCACCCTTGCCTTTGGAGGTGTCCGCGTCCCAGCGCAGCAGGCGCGCGTTCGGAAACACGCGCTGCAATTCCTCCTCCACTTTTTCCGTCCCCAACCCGAATTGCTTGATCTTGCGGCTACTGCACTGCGGGCACTTTTCCGGCAGTTTGCGGGTATATCCGCAGGCGTGGCAGGTTAAACCGTTCGGACTGCGGTGGTAGGTCAGGGGCAGGTCGCAGCGCGGGCAGCGCAGGGCATACCCGCATTCCCGGCAGAATACATAAGAAGCACTGCCGCGCCGGTTCAATAGCAGGATGGCTTGCTGGCCGCTGCGCAGCACCTCGCCCAGCGCGTCCCGCAGCGCATGGCTGAAAATGGAAGTGTTGCCGGCTTTCAATTCCGCGCGCATGTCCACCACACGCGCGCTGGGCAGCGGCTGGGTTTCAGGTTCAGCCGTTGGCGTGGATTGCTGATGGGCGCGCACGCGGCGCGGCAATTCGATCAACGGCCAGTTCTCATGTTTTGCCTGGAAATACAGGTCAACGGTCGGCGTGGCCGAACCCAGCATCACCAGCGCGCGGTTCAGGCGCCCCATTTGCACGGCTGCCCGCACGGCGTGAAAGTAAGGTCCCATTTCGGTCTGATAGAAAGAATCGTCATGGCATTCATCCAGCACAATCACGCCGATATCAGGGAAGGGCGTAAATAGCGCGCTGCGCGGCCCGATGGCGATGGAAAAATCGCCGGCGCGCGCCCTACGCCAGGTGTCGTAACGTTCGCCGGGCGAAAGTTTGGAATGCACCAGGCCAACCTGCCCCGGAAAGCGCGCCATGAAGCGCTCGATGGTTTGGGGAGTCATGGAGATTTCCGGGACGATCACCAGCGCCTGCCGGCCGGTTTGCACTGCGCGATCAATGGCACGCATGTAGAGTTCGGTCTTGCCCGATCCGGTAACGCCGTGCAGCAGGATCGGCTGGTCATGAAGATCCCGCTCGGTCAGCTGCCGGATTTGCGCCCAGGCTTTCTCCTGGTCGGGGGTTAATCTCGGTACATCTGCCGCGTTGGGTTTCATGCCTGCCAGCGGGTCGCGCAAGGTTTCCTGCAGACCGATCTGGATCAGGCCGTGTTTTTCCAGGTAACGCAGGTCATCCACCGTGGCGCTGCTGACCGCATAGACCCAGGAGGCATCCATCTCCTTGTTTTCGCCCGCCAACATCCGCAGGGCAGCCAGCCGGCGGGCATGCGCGGGTGTATCGGCCCGTCCAAGTTGATCCGCCCATCCCTCCACCTGTGCGCTGGAAATGAGCGCTTTTACCGAACGCACCTGCCTCGCTTTCACGGCGGGTTTGGGCAGCAGCGGCTGCCCGCTCAAGTAACCGCGCCGTGCCAGCGAGCGCACTGCCGCGCGCCAGTCCGCGTGCGGGAAGCTCCGCTCCATCTGCCGGGCGCGCAATTCACCTTTATTTTCCAAAAGGGCGATGATGCGTTTCTGCAAGGGCGAAAGCTCACCGGAACCGGCTGGAGGAACGCTGACCAACCGGAAGAGCGTATCGGCACGCTGGCCCAGGCCGGGCGGCAGCATGGCGAACAGGTATGCGGAAAGCGGGGCGAAATAATGCTCCGAAAGCCATTCACCCAGCGCGATTTGCGCCTGGGTCAATACCGGGCTTCCTTCCAGGATTTGGGTGATCGGACGCGTTTCCGCCACGCTGCTTCGCTCTTCCAGCGAGAGGATAATACCCTGCACCATTTGGCTGCCGAAGGGCGCTTCCACAAGCCAGCCGGTGCCCAGGCTGCCCTCGAATTCCTGCGGCAGGCTGTAATCGAATACATCCCAGACGGTGGGCACGTTCACGGCAACCCGGGCATAACGCGGCATTCTGTTTCCTGCCCTATTGAGTTTTAACCACCGCGGCCGCGCCGTAACCCACCACCGAGCTTCCATCGCCGGTGGTCTCCGCGGAGGTGCTGTAATTCAGGATTTGCGCCTGGTCCGCTCCCAGTAATCGGGCGGTGTGCAGCATGGCCGCCACGGCGCCCGCTCCACAGGCCGGGGCGCTGTGATCCAGGTCGCCGGAAAGTACGGCCTCAGGATCGAAAGCGTGCACGCGCCGCAGGGTTTCAGCGTCCAGCATCTGGGCGGTGAGCTGCGGAAAAAAGTGCGAAAGGTCCGTGCTGGCAATCACCAGGGTGTCACTACCCTGGATAGTTTCATGCAGTGCGGCTGCGAACTTTTTTATTTTCTGGCTGTCATGGGTGCGGATCATCACCGGCAGAAGTTGAAAGGCAGGTTTCCAAAGATGCTGCAGGAAAGGCAATTGAATTTCCAGGGAATGTTCGCCATCCCGTAATATCTGGGCGATTCGTAATCCTCTGGTTTCCAGCGCTTTTTCAAGCTGCTCCAGCGCGCCCTGCGCCACCGGGACGTCTCCCAGCGGGGTTTGGTAAGCCGCATGGGCGGTAGTGGTGATCTCTTCCGAACAGAACATGTGCATGGGCGCGAGGATGACCACCAACTTGCGCGGTTCTTCTGCCACAGCCTGGAAACCATACGCGGCAGTCTGCCCGGAATAGCGGTGTCCGGCATGCGGCACCATCAGGCCGATCACGCGGCCTTTGAGATCATCTTTTTTTAGTTTCACTGCCCCAAAAAACGCTTCCATCTGGCGGGATAATGCTGCCGCGTTTCCGGCGTACCAGGTGCCCGCGATGGGAGAGGGGCGCGCTTCTGAATGAAATTCCATAGCCGCCTCCTGATTTTAAACTGATTATATCCGTAAGGGATGGATCGAGCCTATTCGCCCAGGTAAACATGCGGGTTGGCTTTCAGGCTGCCAACGATCAGTTCGAAGTGCAGGTGAGGGCCGGTTGAATTGCCTGTGCTGCCCATGTAACCGATGATGGCGCCTTGGTAAACCGATGTGCCGCAGCCAACTGCGATCGTGCTCAAGTGCGCGTAAACCGATTGAACGGTCGCCCCCGCAGCGTTTTGGCCGTGATCGATGGCGATGACATTGCCGTAGCCCAACGAACTCCAACCGGAATACACCACCACGCCGCTGTCGGTGGCGTAAATCGGGTTGCCGGTATCCCCGCCGATATCGATGCCCCAGTGATTGATCTCGGGTGAGTATTCATAGCCCGAAATGAAGTGCTCGGAGGTCGGCCATTCGTAAGTGCCGGTGCCGGTCAGACCACCAACCACCGGCGCGCATTTGCCTTCCCCCCAAAGAGAAGAGGATGTGGCCGCTTCATCGCGCGTGAAGAGCGAGGCGGTCCAGTCAGTGAATGCTTTGGTTGCGCCCGGCGCGAAGATGGTGGTGCCTGCCGAGATATTGGGATTGGCATAATCGCCGATGGTGTCGGCGCTCAGGTTGTTGCCCGGCCAGTCGATGATATCCTCGGGCGTGACGCCCAGCCCGTTGGATACACCATTCAACCCGTCGCCTGCATTCCATGTATAGAGAACGCCGTCGGTTGGCGGGATCTGCAGGACCTGGCCGGGGAGGATAAAAGCCGGATTGTCGTAAAGCGTGTTGTAGTTGCACCACAGGACGCTGGAGGGCGTGATGCCGAATTTTTCGGCGATGGCGTATATGGAATCGCCTTGTTGAACTTCATACTCCGTAAACGCGTAGCGCGATGGGGAATCTTCATCCGTATGCGCTTCCACTGAGCGTGAAAGGCCTTCCACCGGCGCGGAGCCTGAATAAGAAGGCAAAGCGATGCCGCCTTGCTCCCCGCTATCGGAGCCAAATTGCAGAAGTGCGGCGCTGCTGGCTGCCATCTCGCCGCCCAAGAAGAAATCCTTCATCACCCAGATGATCAGGCCGATCAGTCCGATGGTCATCAACGCTGATCCAACGCGCAAGGCGACATCCCCCAACCCCAGACGCGTGATGCGCTCCCAGATCGCATCCCAGTTCTTCAAGGGCTGCGGGCCGGGTTCAGCTTGGTTTTGGGTTTCAGGAGCTGTTTGCGTGTTGTTTGCGTCCTGTGAGGCGCGTTTTTCGTCCATTCAATCCTCAAACGGATGATCCATCATAACATAGGTGATGATCAGATTTGCACGGAAATAAAAGATAATAAAGGTCTTAATAATGGCAATAATCCAGCGGTCTTGATTATAATCCTGTTTATGGAACGTCAAACATCCGCCTTTCAGCATATCGGTGAGTTTCTAAAAGAAAAGCAGCTTTACCTGGTCAGCGCTGAATCCTGCTCGGGCGGCTTGTTGGGCCACCTGATCACCAATGTGTCCGGATCGTCCGATTATTACCTGGGCGGGGTCATCAGTTATTCCAACCAGGCCAAGCAGGAATTCCTGGGCGTGGCGGATGCCGTCCTGCGCGATCACGGCGCGGTCAGCCGTGAAACTGCGCTTGAAATGGCGCACGGCGCGCGCCAGGCTTTCCGCCATATCCAGCCGGTTGAAAATTTGATCGCATTATCCACTTCAGGGATTGCCGGGCCGGGCGGTGGCAGCCCCCAAAAGCCGGTCGGCACGGTCTGGGTGGGGATCAGCGCCGCTTACGGCCAAGAAGCATGGCTATATCATTTCATGGGCACGCGCGAGGAGATCAAGCTGCAAACTGCGCTGAAAGCCATCGCCTTGTTGCAAGCATATTTGGCGGCTATGCAAATATAGCTCACGCATTCTTTTGTAAATGTTCTTTGCTTTTTTTTATCTTTACGAGCGAAGCGCAACAATCCCGAACTTGGAAAGATTATTCTCTTCAGTCAGGCACGCCCCTGTGGGGTAAAGGCAAATGCCTGACCTACGCCAGCCAAAATAACGCCTCTAGACTAACGGATGGCGGGAATAGAATCCCGCCCTACATTCCAAAAAAAAAAGCCCACCAATTCTAATGTGCGAGATGCATAATTAAATATTTTGTCATTGCGAGCGAAGCGAAGCAATCTCGAATTTAAAATTGACCTCTAACTTAAGGTAAGCAAGCTTGACCTATACCTGCCCCAATCGCGCGCGCTCTTCGGCGACGATCTTTTCCTCGAGTTTTTTGAATAACGGGCTGGGAGCATTGAAACGCGCGCCGGCTTTCAACTCGCTCGGCTGCCATTTGCCGCTGGCTTTTTCAGGGTTGTACAGCAAGGCTGTGTGCGTACCGAGCGTATCGTTTAACTCACGCGTGTACTGCTCGCCGAACAATTGTCCCTCACAACCCAGGTAAGTGTGCAGCTTCTCGCTGCTGAAGGGCAGGAAGGGCGCGAACAGGATTTTGAGCGAGTCGATGGCCTTCATGGCGGTGAAGATCGCCCGCCCGGCTTTGGCTTTGTCGGTCTTGATCGTGAACCAGGGCGCGTTCTGGTCGAGATATTTATTCACTTCGCTGGCCAGGCGCATGCATTCGCTCAACGCCGCGCGCAGATGCACGGCTTCCAGTTCTTTGCCGACCGTGTCGAAACCCTTTTCGATCTGGGCGATCAGCTCCAGGTCTTCTTTTTCAAGCTGCCCGGGATCGGGCACCAGGCCTTCCCAGTGCTTAAAGGCGAATGCCAGCACGCGGTTGGCCAGGTTGCCCCAGGTGGCCACCAGTTCGTCGTTGTTGTGATGATAGAACTCGTTCCAGTCCCAATCCGAATCGTGCGCTTCAGGCATGACCGTGGTGAGGTAATAACGCAGCGGATCGGGATCGTAGCGCGAAAGGAAATCCAGCCCCCACACTGCCCAGTTGCGGCTGCCGGAGATCTTCTGTCCTTCCAGGTTGAGAAATTCATTGGCCGGCACATCGTAGGGCAGCACGAAATCCGCCTGCTGCTGGCAGCCGAACATCTCGTCGAAGGTTTTGCCCGCCCCGGCCAATTCCGCCGGCCAGATGATGGCGTGGAATGGAATGTTATCTTTGCCGATGAAATGCAGCACCTTGGCTTCCTGGTTCTTCCACCAGTCGCGCCAGGCATCCGGCTGTCCCTGAATTTGGCTCCATTCAATGGCGGCCGAGAGATACCCGATCACGGCTTCGAACCAAACATACAGGCATTTACCTTCCCAGCCTTCCACCGGGACAGGGATGCCCCATTCCAGGTCGCGCGTGATCGGCCGCCCGCGCAAGCCTTCGGTCTGGATCTGACCCAGCGATTGGCGCAGCACGTTCGGCCGCCAGTAGGATTCGCGTTCCTTGAGGAATGCAACGATTTCAGGCTGCAGCTTGCTCAGGTCGAGGAAGAAATGCTCGGTCTCACGCAATTCGGGCGTTGAACCGTCGATGCGCGTGCGCGGATCGATCAACTTGGTCGGGTCGAGCAGGTTGCCGCATTTATCGCACTGGTCGCTGCGCGCGTTGGTGTAACCGCAGATATAGCAGGTGCCCTCCACGTAGCGATCAGGCAGAAATCGACCCTGCTGGGGGGAATACCACTGCAGCTGGCTTTCCTTGTACATAAAGCCGTTCTTCAGCAGTGCGCTGAACATGGCTTGTGACACTTTGAAATGGTTTTCAGTATGCGTGGAAGTGAACAGATCGTATGTCAAACCCATTTTCTGAAAGAGTTCGATGAAGCCCGCGTGAAAATATTGGTAGATTTCCAGCGGCGTGCGGTTCTCAGCTTCCGCCCGCACGGTGATGGGCGTGCCATGCGAATCGGTGCCCGAAACCATTAAAACGCGGTTGCCTTTCAGACGCTGGTAGCGGGCGTAGATATCCGCCGGCAGATATGAGCCGACCAGGTTTCCCACGTGGATTTCTGAATTTCCGTACGGCCAGGCAACGGCGGATAAAATGAATTCGGGCATACTTCTCACTCCAAAAGATATTGCGAGGATTTTATCATGGAACACTGGCAAGCAATTTTTGGGAGCATGCGGTTGTTTGGCCTGAGCGCACAAGAATAAAGTCAATTAAAACTGATACTTTCCTTTACAATTAACCAAAACTCGGAGGTTGACATGACTGCTGAAAACGTGGCGCAATTCTTTCAATACGCCGATGGCTGCATTGTGGGATTCGGCATGAAAGAAGCGGGGCATCCCGAGCAGCCAGTCGAGCTGAACAAGGTCAGGCGTTTTATGGACGCGGTGGAAAGTACGCGAAAAAATGGAAAATCGAACCTGCCTGGTGTTGGGCGACATCAACCTGGATTTCAATCTGCACAGTGAGCATTACCCGCCGGAAGGCGGGCGCACCCATGCCGGGCAGGCGCATTTCCGACTGGGCGGCTCTGGCTGCCAGACGGCGGTGGCGCTGAACAAATTGGGCTGCCTGACCGCGCTGGCGGGCAACCTGGGCGGCGATATGCTGGGCGACTGGTGCGCGCGGCAGATCGAAGCCGCCGGGGTGGACGGGCGCTTCGTGCGCTGTTTGCCCGATGAACAGACCGGTTTTTTTATGGTTGTGAACACACCAGGCGGTCAGCAGACCACTTTCGGCAGCCGCGGCGCCAACGCACTGCCCCTGCCGGAAAATGCAATACTGAAAGACCTGGAAAGTTTTCGCCACCTGCATATTTCCGGCTACACGCTGCATGGGGAGGAACAATACGAAGTTGTCCGGTGTATTCTCATCAATGCCAGGCAGGCAGGCTTAACTACCAGCCTGGATCCGGGTATATGCAGTTCGCAGCAGGCGCGTGAAGAAATTCTGACACTGCTTATCCATATCGACTACTTCCTGCCCAGTTTGGAAGAATTGGCGCTGCTGGCAGGCCGGCTGCCGCTGGATGAACAGCTGGAATTCGCCCTGGATCAGGGCTGCGGCGCAGTCGTTTTGAAGATGGGCGAACGCGGCAGCCGCTACTTCGACGCGAACCAGGCTGTCCAGCAGCCGGCGGTTCAGGAAGCCGTCAAGCAGATACATACCACAAACGGGGCCGGCGATTGTTTCAACGCGGGATTTCTGAAAGCCAGCCTGGAGGGTGCATCGCCCAAGGCAGCGCTGCAAGCCGGCAACGCGGCTGCTTTCCGCCTGATCACCAATATGTATGGAATTTTTGAATAAGCAATTCAGATTGCGGTGTGGGGATCACGGGCGATCTGTAAATTTTCTTGCATGTGATCCAAAAGCTGTGCGGTCGATTCGATGATCAGGCCGGCTCCCGCGCGCAGCAATTCGCGCTGCGTGCCGAATCCGCACAATACGCCCACAGATTGCATGCCCGCCAGCCGCGCCGCGCGCACATCCACCGTGGTGTCGCCCACCATCAGGCAGTGTTCCGGTTTCACGTTCAATTTTCCGGCTGCGTACAATAGCGGCTCGGGGAAGGGTTTGGTGTGCGCGCAGGTTTGCGAGGTGACGATCACCTCAAAGAATGGCTCGAGCTGGAATTGCCGCACAAAAACCAGGCTGCTTTGCTCATCGCGCGCGCTGACAATCGCCAACGGCAGCCGGTTGGCTAATTCCTTTACCATGAGATCGCAGCCGGGGATAAGCCAGTGCGATCTGATCCGTTTCTTTCTCTTACGGGAGAGGGAATTAAACAAACGGATTAGCAGATTATCCAAAGAGAGCCGGTCGAACAGGCAGAAAAAAAAGTTACCCGGCGATTCCAACGCCATCACCAGCCAGCGCGCAGCGGCATGTCGCTTTTCCTGGGAAAAAAAGAGAGCAAGCGGCCGCAGCCATTTTTCCACGTTCGCGACCATCTGGTCGTCGGAATCGCTCAGCGTGCCGTCGATATCGAAAATGATCGCTTTGACCTTGCTGAAATCCACACCGCCGGATGCCTGCATGCGCTACTCGCTTTGTACGGTTTCGATGGCCTTTTTGGCGTCCGAGTAATCCGGTTGAATCTTCAACGCGTCGCGGAAATATTTCAGCGCTGTTCCCTTGTCGCCATGCCGGTAAAAGGCCCAGCCGCGCCACAGCATGGCTTCTTCGGAGGTGCGCGTGATCTCCAACGCGTACTTGGTCAGGGTAAGCAGGTCGTCGTTGCGCAGCGAATGGAAGTATGAGATAAACGGGCCGAATTGATAGCGTAGCATGCGCTGCGGCAAGCCGATGGTGCGGGCGGTATCGTAGGCGCTGGCGGCTTCGTCGTAGCGGCCGAAGTAGGTCAGGTTGCTGCCCAGGTTGAACCAGGCAAATGCGTTCTGCACATCCGCTTCGGTTTCCTGTTGGGCGGCTTCCAGCGCGTTCTGCCGGTTGGCATCCAGGTCCCAGTCTTCGCCCAGCACGTTCTGCAAGGTGGTATCCATTTCCGGTGGATAAACCATGATATATACCCGATTAAAGGATTGCCAGTTGCGATCCAGCTCGTCGTACAGCATCTGCCGGTTAGGTCCTAATTCGCTGTCGTGCACAGTGAAAATCTGGTTGGCGTCGTCGTAACCGGTGAT
>Ga0172371_10008022_pt1 | contig 14855 bp, 8 predicted proteins | sample Lak12m_FD_114543 | JGI IMG/M metagenome (GOLD analysis project Ga0172371, IMG submission 114543) | Freshwater microbial communities from Kabuno Bay, South-Kivu, Congo - kab_022012_12m | ecosystem: Environmental > Aquatic > Freshwater > Lake | place: Democratic Republic of the Congo: South-Kivu... | reverse complement strand
TTTTCGACTTCCTCCAGCGTGAAGGATATCGATGACGGTGGCGGGCGCGTGGGAGCAGGCGAACGTGTACTCGGGCTGGACGGCGACGGCGATTGCTGTGCCGCCGGGCGTAAGAGCCGCGTACTCCCCGCACAGCATCAGCTTGGAAGGAACCCTTACCACGTCAGTCGGGCTCCACTTGCACGATGGCTGCGCCCGGTCCGGGGCCGGCGACGAGGATATCAACGCCGGGAAGGACGTCGGCTACGGCCTTGCTGACAGCGGGAACGTGGTGCTTGAACGTGAAGAACATCGGATTGGGCCCCGCGTCGAAGGTGTGGAACACCTGTACGTCGGGCTTGAGAGCTGCCACGGCCTCGACGGCCAGGATGGTCTTGCGGGACAGATAGAGGATGGGCGGCCGGGCCTGCAGGCAGACTGAGTGAAGGCTTGCAGCATGCGACTCGGCAACATCTCCCAGAGCGTGGAAGTCTTTGGTCAGGATGGCATCGGTTGCTCGGGGAACCATTCCACGGCAGTAGCGCACCCAGGAGTCGAAGTACGGGCAGGTTTGGGCCGTGCGGATCATCCCCTCGGCGGACGAGACGAGCTTCTTCTCCAGCTCGATAATAGGAAGGACGGCTCGCAGCTCCTGCCAGTGCTCCGGCGGTGCGAACGACTCGGCGACGGAGTCGGTTCCGTCTTCCCTGGTTCCCATGTGCCAGATGACGAATCCATCGGGAATCGATCGCGCGGCGGAGCCGGAGCCCAGCCGCGCCAGGCCCGACAGCTCCCGCCGGTCCTCCTCGAGACCGTGGAACCTGTGAAGCGCCGCCGCAAGTGCTGCCATTCCGGATGCTGACGTCGCAAGACCGACGCGGGAGGGCAGACCGGTCTTGATCCTTCCCACGACGGGGAGCCGCTTGCCGCTGCGCTCCCTCATTCGCTCGAGCATCCTGACACAGCGGCCGAGGTAGGGAGGAGAGAGCGGCACGTCGTTCCAGAAGATCCTGTCGTCGGAAGCGCCGGTATTGGGTCGAACGGATGCTGTTGAATGGAAATCGTCCAGGCAGACGGAGACGCTGTCTGCTACGGGGAGGTTGAGCGAGATGCTTCGCTTGCCCCAGTACTTGACGAACGCGATATTGGGGGGCGCCTTTGCGATGACCTGCATGGAGCCCTACTTGACTTCGACGAGGAACACGTCGTTTGCGTCGCCGGTGTCGCACCCTTTGCGCGCGTAGTTGAGGAGCACTTCGTTGATTTCGAGGCTTCCTTCGATGGGCTGGCCGCGGCCGACGACGATGGAGTAAACGTCCGCCGCAGTCCCGGCCGCCGCTCCCTGGTAGAGCGACTTCACCTCAATCTTGTTCTCCCCTTTGGCGAAAAAGAGCGTCAACTCCTGAGTCACCTGGTCCTCCGAGGAGGTGAACTTCTTCGCGAGCTGGCCGTTGATCCAGACTTCGAAGTTGTAAGGCACCTTTCCGCGTTCCGTGGCCCTGGTGAACAGGAAGTACCGGGCAGACAGCATGGTTTCGGGGGTGACGGCGACTTTGGACTGTTCCCCTTGTGCCGCTGTGGCCAGGACCTGGAAGTCAGGGGCGGTGATGTACACGTCGCCCCGAGCGTTGAACGTGACCTGGCAGCCCTCTATGGTCAGGTTGGTGATGCCGCGGACTTGCTGTCCGTTGATGTAGATGTCTCCGGCCGTGGCCGCAGCGGAGAAGAGTGTCACGGTGGCCACCAACAAAAGCGTGCAGAGCCTCATGCGTTCCTCCTGCGCAAAGACGTTCCGCCGTCAGCGGACGTCGAGATTCCAGCGTTTTGTGTCTACTCCGCAGGCGCGATATTCGTCCCATTTCCTGCGGGCAGCGGCGACCGACTCGGGGTTTGACGGTCGAACGAACTCGATGATTTCGACATCCTGGGAGGACTGGGGAATGGAGTCCAAAGGGACAGGGTTCTGGGTGAGGTTGATGTAGGTGTTGGCGATGACGGTGCGGTCCGCCGGCACGATGATGACCTGGTCGAGGGGGGAGGTGGAATCTCCGAGGATCGAGTGCGGAATGAAGGAGGCTTGGTCGAAGGACCATAGGAACGAGTCGAGCCTGGAAGCCCACGAACGAGACGACACGAACACTGCCACACGCTGTCCTGCAGTCGCGGCATCGCGGATGAGCGGAGCGATGCGTCGCAGAAACTCGGTCTGATCCTTGGTATCGATGCTTGCAAAGCGGGCCCGAGCCATGGGAATCCCCCCGAGGGTGTTTGTTACTCTATGCGGGTTTCAAAGTCAACCCCTTGCCGGAACGCGGGTGTTTCTGTAACTTGGGGCGGGTCTTTGGGGAGGGAGCAAGTGGCACGTGAATATGTTGATGGGACGGAAGCAATAGTCAGAGGGGCTCTGGATGCGGGTTGCGACTTCTTCGCCGGGTATCCGATAACTCCGTCAAGCGGGATTCTGGTCAGGATGATGTCGGAGCTGCCCAAGGTCGGAGGGGTGGCGATCCAGGGGGAGGACGAGATTGCGTCGATGGGTATGTGCATAGCCGCGTCGATGGCGGGCCGCAGGGTGCTCACGGCGACGAGCGGTCCCGGGATGAGCCTCTACTCCGAGAGCATCGGCCTTGCGATCATGGGGGAGGTGCCGCTGGTGATAGTCAACGTGCAGCGGCTGGGGCCGGCTACGGGGGGCGCTACGACCGGGGCAGAAGGCGACGTGCAGTTCGTGCAGTGGGTAACGTCGGGAGGGATGCCGATGGTGGTTCTCACGCCCAGGGACGTGGCGACCAGCTACTGGCTGACCATGGAGGCGTTCCGGCTTTCCGAGAAGCTGCGAATCCCGGTCATTCTCAACACTGCCAAGGACCTGGCTCAAACGATGGAGACGGTGGACGTCGCATGGTGGAGGAAGGCGGAAGTGGCGCCGCGCCGGGAACGAAAGGGCTCGGGTCCTTTTGTCCCGTATCGTATCGACTCCCTGCGCGATGTGCCGGAGTTTCTTCCGGTGGGAGCCGACGTCCAGGTGCGCTTCACGACGTCGATGCACGACGAACGGGGCGTGCTCACCAAGAAGCCGCCCAAAGTGGACCGGACGTTCAGACATCTGGCGGAGAAGGTGCTTGCTTGCCGGGATGAGCTGGAGCTGGTCGAAGAGGATTTCGAGCAGGGCGCGGAAGTGCTGATCATTGCGTCCGGGCTGTCGGCCCGGTCTTCCATGGCTGCAGTCGAGCGGATGCGCCGGAGCGGCGCCAGGGTCAGCCTGCTGACGCTATACGGCGTCTGGCCAGTGCCCGAAGGCGCCATCAGGCGTGCTGCCGCCGGAATGAAGAGGGTCATAGTCCCCGAGATGAACCTGGGGCTCTACAAGCGGGAGGTGGAGCGCGTGCTGCCCGGGGTGGAGGTGTGCGGCGTGAACCGGGTGGACGGTGAGCCGCTCACCCCGGAACAGATCCTGGGCCTCCTCGGCCCCATGCCCATGGGGCCCAAAGACCCCACCAGTCCCATAGGTCCCATAGGTCCCATAGGTCCCATAGGTCCTATTCCCACCCTTCGAGGTTCAAGATGACCGCCTACACCTATTCCGACCCGGCGACGAAGCCGTATCCGTTCTGTCCGGGGTGCTCGCACGGATTCGTGCTGGACGCTCTGTCCCAGGCCTTGGGCAAGTTGGGGGTGCCACCGGAGAGGATTGCTCTGGTGACCGACATCGGGTGCATAGGCATTTCCGACAAGCACTTCACGATACACACGTTCCACGGCCTGCACGGTCGCAGCGTGACGTATGCGTGCGGGCTGAAGCTTGCACGTCCCGAGCTGACGGTGGTCGTGCTGATGGGCGACGGGGCGTTGGGAATCGGCGGGCATCACTTCCTGCACGCTGCGCGGCGCAACGTGGACATCACCGTGCTGGTATGCAACAACTTCAACTTCGGGATGACCGGAGGCCAGCACTCGGTGACGACTCCGCACGGGGCCGTGACCGCCACGACTTCGGAGGGGAATTTCGAGCACCCGCTGGACGTCGTCGGTCTTGCTGGCGTGGCTCAGGCGAGCTTTGGTGCACGTTGTCTGTTCAGCGACAAGCGCTTGCCCGACCTGATCGAGGACGGGATTCGGACCAGGGGGTTCTCTGTCGTCGACATCTGGGAGATGTGCACTGCTTACTTCTTCAAGCGCAACAAGGTGAAGGTTTCCTATCTCCAGCAGCAGATGGAGGCGCTGGGACTGGCGACCGGGGTGGTGGTGAGGCGTGACCGGCCTGACTACCTGTCGCAGTACCTGGCCGGGTGTGTTCCGCTTGCAGGCAAGCCGGTCGTCAAGGGCACTCCGCTGGAAGTCGAGTTCCCGGCAACAGCGAGAGGGCGGCGAAGTGTCCTGTTGGCCGGGAAGGCAGGGCAGAAGGTGCGCTCCACCGCGATTCTCCTGGGGCGTGCGGGGGTGCTGTCGGGATGGTGGGTGACCCAGAGGGACGACTATCCCGTGACGGTCATGACGGGGCACTCCACGGCTGAGCTGGTATTCGAAGACCGGCCGGTGCACGAGCTTGGCGTCGAGAACCCGGACATCGTGGTGCTGACCGCGGCGGAAGGGCGGGACGTGGTGGTGGACCGGTTGGCCGGGCTTCCCGCAACCTCAGTCGTGTACACTGTGCCCGACCTGTTGCCAGTGAAGACGAATGCCCGGGTCGAGGTGATCCCTGTCGCCCAATTGGGCCTCGAGCGGAAGCGGACGCAGGTCGTTCTGGGTTGCACCGCTCATGTCGCGAGGCAGGAAGGCCTTGTCGGGCTGGAAGCGCTCGTTCGGGCCGCCCGCCTCGAAGGCCGGGAAGAGATCTCTGGCGAAAATGTTGAGACCGTGAGGGGCGCGTGGGAGCTTGGAGGTTTGGGGCAGTGAGGGCTTGGAGCAGGGCCTGGGGGCTTGGCGGCTTGGGGTGGGGCCTGGGGCCCTGGGGGTCCCATGGGTCCTATGGAGGTCTTCCTTGAGCATCGGGGCCTGGGGAACATGGGTCCGCATGGGGGTTGCTGCGGGGGTGGCGGGGGTGGTGGCGGGGGCAGCGTTCCTGGCGTATGTCTTCTTCTATCGCACGCCTGACGAGACGCCCGGGTTGGGCTTCTATCCGGAAGACGGGGCTCTCGTGCAGCAGCGAATGGAGACGTTGGAATGGCCTGACGACGGTGCCAGCGAGTGGGAAGCAAGGATCCACGACGAATCAGGCAGCGTCGTCTGGTTCACGAGGGTCAAGATGCCTTCAGTGAAGCTGCCGTATGAAGTGCTCCAGCCGTCCAGGCACTACGGATGGAGCTTGCAGGCTATTGGGAAGGACGTGGGCGACGGTGCGGGCATGTTGGTGAGACGCTTTCGTACACCGGAAATGAAGCGACACGAAACTCCAGCCGGGGAGGTGACGGTGTTCCCGGCAGTGCTCGAGCTGTCGCCACGCAGCATGGTCGGGGAGGTCGTGCTGGAGGTGCACCACCTGGGCAAACTCGAAGTGGAGCTGCCCCCTGAGCTTGTGTTTGCGGGCGGGTTGAAGTCGTACGACGTCTCGGGGCCCGTCCTGTTGCACATGCGTTTTGATTTTGCGAGGGCGGCACGCAGGGTCCAGGACTGGGGCGCGGTCGCTCTGAAAGCAGGTGGCGTCACGGTGAACGTTCCCGTGTCCGGAGGCGATCCCGTCGTGTCGTTCAGGGAGGGAGTGGACACGGGGTTCGACCCGTACCAGGACACCCCGTCGTTCTCGAACTTCACGCTGTCGTTCTTCTCGGAGCTGACCCAGGGGACCTGCCTGGGGATCTCGCTTGCGGTCAAGCTGTTCTTCGAGTCGGTCGATTTCGGAAGCCGGGATGGCGTGCCCGTGGACGATCTTCACCTGCCGCAACTGCTCGAGGCTGTGGCCAATTCACGCAGGCTGGTCATGGACTCCAGCCAGAGCTTTAGGGAGATGTCGGAAAAGGATCCCGGCCGGGTGATGGAGCTGATGGAGGCGCTCCACCTCGAGAACCTCAATCCGCTCAACATAACGGCCACGGTGAAAGCGGTGGTGACGGAGGAGGATGAGGACCGGCTGGCTTCCTTGTTGTGGAGGGAGTTGGCGAGGGGCTCGCTTCCGGTCGTCGCAGGTTTCAGGTTGAGGCGCAAGCTGGTAAAGACCGGGGAAGACGTGAATTCGTTTGCCTTGCTCGACTCCGGACATGCAATGCTGGTGTACCGGGCGTGGCGGTTCGGCGAGGAGACGGTGTTCGCTGTGTACGATCCCAACTACGAGTACCGGGCGGACGAGCCGCTGCGTACCGCGCTTTGGGTGCGGCCGGGGCACGCAGCGACCTATCATGCCGGGCTGAAGCCCGACAGGGCCATGACCAGGTTTGCGACGGTGACGTCCAGCAAGGTGTTCGGGCTGACCAGCCTGATGCTGCAGAAAATGAAGGACTGGGCCGTTTCGACCGGGGAGGCGTTTTCGGATCTGCTTGCACCTGGGGGCAGGGGGTGGTAGGGTAGTTCGAGTGTAAAGAAACTTGCCGGAGCGGCAACGTTAGCAGCGGCAGAAAAACATAGGAGGAGACGATGAGCGAACGAAAGGAAGGCGAGGAGCAGAGACTTTCTCAGGCGTACAAGCCGATGGACGAGGCCATGGCACTGCACCCGTTCTACCGGGGGAAGGTCAAGGTTGTTCCCAAGTGTGCGATTCGGAGCGTGGACGATTTTGCGATCTGGTACACTCCGGGCGTGGCCGCACCGTGCAAGGACATCGAGAAGAATCCCGAGACGGTGTTCGAGCACACGAACAAGGCGAACCTTGTGGCGGTGATTTCGAACGGAACGAGGGTGCTGGGTCTGGGCGACATCGGTCCCGAAGCAGCGCTGCCCGTGATGGAGGGGAAGTGCATTCTGTTCAAGTACCTGGGTGGGGTGGACGCGTTTCCACTGTGCCTGGACACGAAGGACACGGACGAATTCATCAGGACGGTGAAGATCCTCCAGCCGACGTTCGGCGGGGTGAACCTGGAGGACATCGAGAAGCCGAAGTGCTTCAGAATACTGGACACACTGCGGGCGGAGTGTCGGATTCCGGTGTGGCATGACGACCAGCAGGGGACTGCGGCCGTGACGGTGGCGGGGCTGATCAATGCATTGAAGCTGGTCGGGAAGAAGCGTGAGAAGGTGCGCACCCTGCTCAACGGGGCAGGCGCTGCCAGCGTGGCGATCGCCAGGCTGTTGCTGGCGGCCGGCATCGACGGTGCCAACATGATCCTGTTCGACCGGAAGGGCGGGGTCGCACGCAACCGTCCCGGGCTGGAGAACGACGAGTATGTGAAGTTCGAGATCGCAAGCAAGACCAACCCGAACAATTTCGGCGGGACGCTGGCCGAAGCCATGGAAGGGGCGGATGTGCTCATTTCCGTGTCCAGCCCCGGTCCGGGCGTGATCAAGAAGGAATGGGTTTCCAAGATGGCCAAAGACTCGATCGTGATGGCGTGCGCCAACCCGATCCCCGAGATCTGGCCGTGGGAAGCCAAAGAAGCAGGCGCCAGGGTCGTTGCCACGGGGCGGTCGGACTTCCCGAACCAGGTGAACAACTCGCTGGGGTTCCCGGCCATCTTCCGCGGCACGCTCGATGTGATGGCTACCACGATCACGGACGAGATGTGCATTGCCGCTGCCGAAGAGCTGGCCGCGTGCGCTGCGGACAAGGGCATGTCGGAAGACCACCTGCTTCCCACCATGGCGGAGTGGGAGGTGTTCCCGCGTGAGGCTGTGGCAGTGGGTCAGAAGGCCATCGAACAGGGCGTCGCCCGCGTCAAGCTGACCCCCAGCCAGGCGTTCCAGATCGCTGCCGACACCATCAAGAAGTCCCGTGCCGAGATCGAGTGCCTCATGAGAGAGGGGCACATTCCCATGCCCCCGCGCTAATCGTTTCGCAGAGCTTCCGCAGCAGCCAGCAGATGCTGGACAGTGAGGCCGAAGCGGGTCTTCATGAAGTTCGAGACAAGGTCTTCGAGCTCCCAGTAGGGCTTGTAGATCGCTTCAAGGTCGCGCACGCGCGCCGCTATCTTCTCCGGATCGTTGGCGACCACGTCGATCTTCACCCCTTTCCGGTCGCTTCCCTTGGCCGGATCATAAGAGACTGTGACCTCGATTTCGGGGGCCTTCTGCGCACCTGCGGAGCTGAGCGTCTGGTACTCGCGTTTGAGATCCATTGACTCAGACAGAAGGGGCGAGTTGAGCAAGAGTAGCTCCACCAGGCGGTCTTCTCCGGGCAGGTCGATTATTCCGCCCCGGAACTGTTCGAGAAGGTGCCTGAGCTGGTAGGTTTCCTTCTCGATCATGGCTTTGAGCATGAGCTGAGTGATTTCTCCGGACGCCTGGTCCTCGGGCTGCGCGAATTCGCCGGCCAACTTTGCACCGGGGAAATCAAACTCCGGTATAGGCTCGATTTCGACCGAGGTGTGCCGGTAGGAAAGCGCCCTGCTTTCATCCAGCATGATATCGCCGGCCGGTGCTGCCACGAGCGTTATGAACACTTCGCCCTTGACGAGAGTCTCGTTGATCTTGCCTTTGACCTCGACCTTGAATTCCGGGACCGTGGCAGCGAGTTGCTTTCTGGCATCTTCGAGCTGCGCTTCCAGGCGGAAACCGTCCTGGACGACGGTCTCGAGCTGCTTCTCCAGACTTGCACGGTAGCGGGGGCCCTGCTGGACGTGAGGGTTGTCGAGCGTGAACTGGATGTCGTCGCGTTTCTTCCTGTTTTCCTGGAGCCTGGACTCGAGCATGGTGATGGTGCCGACGATCTTGTCGAAGAACGGATTGTGGATCTGCCTTGTGACCGCAAAGGTGCGCGAGCTGCGAGCCTGGGCGAAGGGAGTGACGATGCGTCCGGTGAGCACGAAGGAATTGGGGGAGTCCGCGGACGGAACGATGTACCTGGGGAAGAGGGAGGTGCGGCCGCGGAGGCGCTCGACTATGGCCTGCCCGAACGACTCGTTTTCGGGGAAGAAGTTGATGGGCTTGAGGGAAAACGTGTACCTGGCAGAGAACTGCTCGAGGAAGCGGCTGAGGATGACGTCAAGGCGCCAATCTCTGGGTGCCAGAGACTGGAGTCCCAGGGTGGTCAGGAGGCGGCTTCCGAGCCGGCCGGAGCGCAGGAAATCGTCGAGCCACGCGTACAGGGCTCCACGGATCTTTTCCGTGGTCTCGGCGCGTTCCTTGGGCGACAGGAAGAGCGAGACAAGCCATGCGATGTGCAGCTTCTCCGCCAGGAGAGCGGCGGAGAGGCGGGAGACCAACTCTGAGCGGCCCTGCGCAGAAGCGAAGGCACCCAACTCGATGCCGAGGGCGTCCTTGACGAGCGGGGCGGCCGGACGGAAGTCCAGGGCACCGGGATCGACGAAGAAGTCCTCGGCAGGAAGTGCCGGCACGGAGAAGAAATTCCTGCCTCGGTCCTTGACCGTGCCGTAGAAAGACTCGGAGAACGTCTCGCCGAAGCCTCCGGAGTTGAAAATCGATGCGTCGAATGAGTAGGCATCGAGGGGAGCGATCGGGACGACGCCGGAGTGCGAAAACGAGACGCACCTGTGTCCGCCCCAGTTGTCCAGGATCGTGTCGTGCCAGAGGGAAAGCGAGACCGCACCGGGCGCGGTCGGAGAGAGAACTATGCCAGCTTGAGCGTTTCTTACGACGGTGTTCCTGAGCAGCCTGATCTCTCCGCCCTGGATGCGCATGCCGCCGCCCATGTTGCCGGAAAAGACATTGCCTGTCAGGCGGACCTTGGAGGAGCGCCCCGCGACAATGAGCCCGGGGCCGGTGCCGCCCGTGAACCGACAATCCGAAAGGTCGGCAGTGCTTTCCGAGATCGCGGCCACAGCGACGTCCGGACCCACCGTCAGCGACACCAGAGACAGGCCCGAAAGAGATATGTTCGAACGATTGGCGAAGACAGCGGTTTCCGACGCGACGATGAAAGTCTTGTCGGGACCCGCTCCGGCGACTGCGAGATCCTTGCCGGCCAGGACCACCGACTCACGAAATACTCCCGGCGAAAGTACGATCAGCCCTCCTTTGGGCGAGAGCTCGATGGCCCGAGTGATCGTCGAATAGGTCGCCGGGACGCCATCTATCGACGCGGATCCCTCGTCCAGGCCAGACGCCAGATCGTAGCGCCCCTCGAAAGCGACCACCACGTGGTCTGCCGTATAGCCGGGGCGTACTTCCAGCCGGCCGCCAGGGCCCGCTCCGCTGCACGAGCAGACACAAACCAGACTTAGCAACGGGGCGAATCTGGCGATGGGTGCGGCCGATCTCATAACTCCTGTCTAACAGAATTCGTTGACACGGTCCAGCCCTATCGATGTAATATGGCGCAAGCTGAGTGGTGTCCCATGACCTCCGACAGGCAGGGTTGACGATGAGCGAATCCGAGAAGTTTCAGGTCTATGTGCTCGAACACCAGTACCCCCACCCGATCTCGGCCCCGTTCAGGAGCGCACAGATCGCCAGGGGAGCGTCCGAAAGACTGGCTTACCAGGTGGCCGTCGTTGACGGCCTGCTGCGTTACGTCGGCGCGGTGCTCATGAGCGATTTCTTCTCCAAGGGTCCCTCCCCTGACAAGGCAGCAGGTCTGGTGGAAGTGCTGAGGCAGCCGACGATGGAGAAGTGGGCCGACCTGGCCGTGGCTCTTGCCGGTGAGCTTGCCGACAGGAGCCCGTTCGTTCCTGAGCTGACACTCTCCATGGTCCAGCGCTCCGGCAAGGTTGCTCCCTCGGGTGCAGAGATGAAGCGTCTGGCAGTGAGATGCTCTGAGCTGCTCCAGGACAGGAAAGCGCTTGTCGACGAAGACGAGGCCGGCAGGCACGTGCAGTCGCTGGGCAACGAGATCGAGACCCTTCTTTCCAGGATGCAGTTCCTGGAAAAGTACCCGCTGGTGATGTTCCGGAGCCACCAGGGATATACCGGGGAGGGGTTCCGCGGCTTCATGTTGCGTTGGATGGGATGCCGGCTCCAGCCTCTGCCGATTTCCGCGGAATTCGACGGGGCTGTGCCGCTTGACACTCCACTGGTCATATCTCCTGAGGCTCACCGGGCGCTGGAACTGGCGCCTTTCGTCAAGGTGGAATCTGTCCCCAACAAGCAGACGGAAGCGCTGTACCTGGTCAGCGGGCTTCGTGACGACAGCTCTCTGCGCCTGGAAGCGTTTTCGACGGGCAAGTTCCGAGTTCAGGAGCTCACGGGCAAGTCGGGTCTGGTGCCTCTCGTCGAGTACATGGGCTCGTGGGGAGAAGGGGGCAAGATAGCGGCGCTGAATCCTTCCAAGAGCGCTGCCAACTGGTTGAAGTTCCGCAGTCGGCTGCTTCCGTCGGAGAAAGTGCTGGAGGGGCGGTACAAGGCGCTGGGGTTCATCGGCCGCGGCGGTATCGGCGCGGTCTATCGAGTGTGGGACCTCGAGGCCAACGAGGACAAGGCGATCAAGATCCTCTATCCCGATCTGTCGCGCAACGAGTTCTTCACCCGCTATTTCCTGGAGACCGGAGCGCTGTTGGCCCGACTCAGACATCCGAATCTGGTGAATGTCTTCGAGGCAGGCTACTCCTCGACGCTCCAGGAGAACCACATCGTGATGGCGCACATGGCCGGGGGGGCGCTGGCCGAATGGCTGGAACGCAGGGACACCCTTCCCCCGAAAGAGGCGATCAGGGTCGCCAAGGCAATCCTGGGCGCTCTGGAGTACCTGCACGCCAACGGTCTTGTCCACGGCGGCATCCACCCTGGCAACATCCTCTTCGGAGCCGACGGAGCCCCCTGCCTGTCCGACTTTGGAATCCTGAGGCTGCCGTCCTCGAGAGTGACGACCTTCAGGCCGCTCGAGCGGCTGCATTCCCTGCGGTATGCCTCCCCCGAGCTGCTCCTGGGCGGCCAGGCGTCGAAGATGAGCGATCTCTATTCCGTCGGCCTTGTGCTCTTCGAAATGCTCACCGGGCAGGTGCCGTCCAAGACCGAATTCGTGCCTCCCTCAGAGCTGATCTTCCCCGTGCCCGACAGGCTCGACGCTGTCTTGGAGAAGGCGCTCCAGAGCGTGGCGGAGAACAGGTACCGGACGGCGTCGGAGTTCGGCGAAGCGCTGGACGAGGTGCTTGCCGGGATGGGGTCGGAGTACGTGGTGAGCTCGACGGCCATTGCGCAGCAGCTCGCCGGCCACCTGCTCGACGTCCAGTCCGGCCACGCGGAACCGCTCGACCTCGAAAGGGAAGAGAAAATCGGCTCCGGGGACTTCGAGGCCGCTGCCAGACTCTTGCACGTGAAAATCGACGAGATCTGGGACACGGACGAGAAGGTCTACTGGATGCAGCAGCTCGCCAGGCTGTACTTCGAGAAGCTCAACATGCCGGGCAAGGCCGTGTCGCTCTACAGAGACTGCCTGGAGCTTTCTCCGGACAACCCGGTTGCAGCGCGGTCGCTGATCGAGCACTTTGAGAAGACGGGTGAGTGGGCTGAGCTGGCGCAGCTTCTCGAAGAGCTGCGAAAGCTGGCAGACAGCGACGAGAAGGAAGCGGAGCATCTGCGCAGGCTGGTGGACATCTACCACGAGCGGCTCGGCGACCCGGCGTCCGCGTCCGCGACACTGGAGGCGCTCGTCGAAAAGACCGGGGCTCGCCCCGAATGGATCGAGCTGCTCGTGCGCCTCAAGGAACAGGCCCAGGACTGGGACGGTGCTGCCAAAGCCCTCGAGAAGTGGCAACAACTGGCCGCGGGCGCCGACCAGAAGCTGGACATCCTCCACAAGCTCGCTGCCATATACCACAAGCAGTTGGACAACTCCGACGCTGCCGTCGCAACGTACGAGAAGGTGCTCGACCTGGCTCCGTTGGATCGCACGGCCATGGACGGGCTTCGCACACTGTATCGCAAGGCCTTTTCATACACAGCGCTTGCCAACCTGCTGCGGCGCATGATCGACTCCGGAGCGTGCGCCAGGGAAGAGACCGTCGAGCTGTACCAGGAGCTGGGAGAGATCGTTTCTTCCTATGTGTACGACTCACGCGAGGCTTTGTCGGTGTGGCACCAGCTTCTCTCTGCCGACCCGGGCAACCATACCGCGCTCTCGTACCTGGAGCGCCTCTATCTCCGGGAGGGGATGAACGACAGGTATCTCGAAATCCTGGAGCAGAAGGCAGCGGCGTGCCCACAGCCCGACGAGAAGGCGGGGGTGTTGCTCTCTGCGGCGCTCGCCAGGCTGGAGTTCTTCGGCGATGTCGGCGGTGCGCGCAAACTGCTGGAGGAGGGACTGGGACTCGCTCCGGGGCACCGCGGCATCGAGGCCGCACTCGAACGGATGTACGCGGAGCACGACGACGCGGAAGCGCTTGCCAGGCTGCTGCTGTCTCGGCTGGAAAGGGAGGAGCAGCCCGCCGGACGGATGGAAATCCTCTGGAAACTCGCGAGCATGTTCGAGAAGCAGCAGAACGACGCCGTGGCAGCATATGAAGTGCTGAAGAAGGCGTTCGTCGAGGCTCCTCGCGACCCTGCTGCGCGCAACGAGCTTGAGCGCCTCGCTCCGCTCGCCTCGGCCATGGAGGACCTCGTCGCGTTCTACATGAGCGCGCTTCCAAAGGCCGAGCAGGAAGACAAGGACTACATCGCAAGCCAGGTCGCCAAGCACTGCCTGCTCGACCTGAACGACCAGGACAAGGCGCTTTACGCTCTGGAGAAGGCGGCCGAGCTGGTTCCAGGTGCTGACCCGGTCCGCAGAGCCCTCATATCGTTGTATCGAGACAGGAGCCAGTGGGACCGGCTGGCATCCTTGATGCTGGAGTCGTTGCGCGTGGCCGAGGATGACCGCAAGGGAGAGCTTGTCGACGAGCTGGCGTTGCTGGTCAAGAACAGGCTGTCGGGCTCGAAGCAGGGCGAATGGATCCTCCAGGAGCTTGTCAAGGAGGCCGATTCCCTGGCTGGCAAGCACGACGTCTCGACGCTGAAGGAAGCGGCACGCGCGTTGGAGCAGTGGGCTCCGCTGGCGGACATGCTGCGCTCAGAGCTCGAAGCCGTGGCCGATCCGGTGAAGGGGCAGGCGCTGCGGCTCGACCTGGCCTCGACCATGACGGCTATGAAGGACTTCGCCGGCGCCCTGGTGTGGCTGGAGTCGGCTCTCGACAAGACGCCTCGTGACGTCCGCGTGCAGAAGGCCGTCGAAGAAGCGCTGGCCGCGTCCGAAAACTGGAGCGGGCTGGTCAAGCACTACAAGCGCTTCATCCCCGTCAACGACGACCCCGAAGTGAAGCGCGAGTACATGGAAAAGGCCGCTCAGATTGAGATGAAGGTCTTCGATCAAGCGGAGTCCGCCATCGAGCTGTATCGCCAGCTCCTCTCACTTTCGCCCGAGAGGACTGACTACGCGGTCTTCCTGGCCGAAGCGCTCAAGAAAGCCGGACGCTTCACCGAGCTGGCGTGGTTGTATGAACAGACCGTGCAGAAGCTCAAAGGAGATGAGCGCAGGAAGATGCTCCTGGAGATGGCAGAGCTGTACCGGGTGCATCTCAACAACCCCGAATCGGCACTTCAGGCTCTGCGCCACGTGGTCAAGGGGTGGCCCGAAGACAGGGAAGTGTTCGAGCAGGCCCGCCAGCTCTGTCTGGAAGAGAAGCGATACGACAACCTGCTTCGGATGCTTTCCGACAGATCGAAGCACGTGCCGGAAGATGAGCGGCTGTCGTTGATGGTTGAAATGGCCCGCATTTCCGCAATGGAAATGGGGCTTCTTCCTCCGGCCAAGGGCTACCTGGAAGACGTGATGAGGGACCGTCCCGGGCACGAGGCAGCGTTCCACCTGTACCGGCAGATACTCGAACGCCAGGAGGACTGGAAGGAACTGGCCAGGCTGATGG
>Ga0172371_10008020_pt1 | contig 14859 bp, 14 predicted proteins | sample Lak12m_FD_114543 | JGI IMG/M metagenome (GOLD analysis project Ga0172371, IMG submission 114543) | Freshwater microbial communities from Kabuno Bay, South-Kivu, Congo - kab_022012_12m | ecosystem: Environmental > Aquatic > Freshwater > Lake | place: Democratic Republic of the Congo: South-Kivu... | reverse complement strand
TGTCCGCCGCGCACAAGCCGGACGTCAAACGCGTTGTACTTACTGTAGTCGTCGACGCTGCCATCGCTGAAATAGACGTACCACGCGTTGCTCGAATCGTAGGCACTCGGAGAAGACGACCAAAAATACGAGGACCCTGTGCCCGGGAAATAGGCCTGGTCGATGGCCGGGCCCCAAGCACCGTAGTTGACTATGGACTGCAACTCCTGGATGCTCGGCACCCGCCAGTCGCTGTGCCCGCCCACCTGGGCGGCGTTGGCCGCCGCCACCAGGCTGGGCAGGTTGTCCCAGGTGCTGTTCTGCACCGCCACCTGCCAGGTCAAGCCGGTCACGGTGTCCTGGGTCATCAACCAGCCCTCGGCCTGGGTGGCGCTATCCGCCAGGGCCACATCATTTGCCGCCAGCTTCACAAATGGCGGCGGCTGGGTGAAGGCTAAGGCCGGTACAGAAAGGAGGCAAAGCCCGGCGGCCAGGGACAGAACGGCAAGGATGATGGCTCTTAGGTAACGCATGGTTTGCTTTCTCCTCTTATGTGTCGCTGTGTGGGCGCCGTGCTTGGCCCCCACGGGGAAAAAAGGGGAAAAAAGGGGCCAGTCCCCTTTTCTCTTTTCTCGGGTAACTACTCACCTCGGTAGGGTGTGCACGTAGTCTGTGCGCACGCGGCAAAGGAAATGGTTCGCACCCGGGAACTGCGCCGGGTGCAAACCCTACGGGGAAAGGTGTCGTCCTGTGTCTGACGCTAAATCCCCTTGGGCATGAGCTGAGTAGCTGGGTAGGATGGGCAAATCCTTACCTTGCCCACGCGGTTCGATGGAACGGTGGGCAGATAAAGCCTGCCCACCCTACGCTCTACGCTCTGATTTACGAAAGAACCAATTTCATCATCCAAGCGTAAACTACTCAGCTCGGGCACAAGAGGATTCGGCGTCAGACACAGGAGAACCTTTTTCCCGTAGGGTTTGCACTAGGGCGCGGTTTTCCGGGTACGAACCATTCCCTTTCACCGCGTGCGCACAGACTACGTGCACACCCTACCGACCTCGTTAGCGCCTTCCTTTAATTTTTCTCATAATCCATGATGGGTTTCTACGCATGGGAAGAACAGCAACAATATACGCCATACCTTCAACGAGCTCGTAGTAGACGGTATAGGGAAATCGTTTGGCAAACATTTGAAACAGACCAAATTTTTTACTGTGAATGCCAGCATATATAATGAGGGATTCTATATCTGAGATTAAACAATCCCAAAAATAATCGCCAACACCTGTTGCCTGAAGATCGTAAAATGCTTTGCCTTCATTCAAATCGTCTACTGCTTCATCCAATATGAAAACATCATCTATCTTCATTGAAGGCGATTCTTTTTGAGCTCAGCGAGTGAGATGAATGTTGCGCCTCCGCTTGTAATTTTTTCTTTTCTTTCCTGAAGTATTTTTTCATGCCATTCAGGAGTTTCAATTGCATCATTTTCATAGAGAAGGCTGTCCCAAATGGTCTCCATGGCTTGCAATCGTTCCGAAGTGGTCATTTTTTTTAATACAGCAAGGTTCATCTTGGTGCCTCCTGTCAATTCCTTACATGATATAATTGCCGCCGCATTGGCAGCAGTCATTCATACGTTTGGATAATCATCGGGGTATACCACCTTGGACTTCGTTGATCCCGAGCGGTAAGGGTGGTCTCGCCGGTGCTGTTTGGTCCGGCGATGGCAATGAGCTGGGTAGGGTGGGCAAATCCTTACCTTGCCCACGCGGTTCGATGGAACGGTGGGCAGATAAAGCTTGCCCACCCTACGCTCTCAAAGATATGCGTGGCAGTCATTTCCACAGGCCACGGAATGATTTCCACTGAGTACCTGCACCACGGCTTCACCTGGCTAGGCGTCACTGTGGTAAATCCCTATCTCCTGCCGCTTCATCCCCTGTTAGCCCCGCTCCTTGGCTGGCATCCCGTCCCTCTCCACATCAAACCCCACGATATTTCGCTCCTGGCGGCTGAACTCGACGCCAATCAGGTGGATGGGCTCGCCGTGATGGCGGTACTTCTCGGCGTAGCCCTTGGCCTGCAACTGCTCGATCGCCTTGCCCTCGGGCACCATCTCGACCACCTTGAACTCAAAGAGATAGACCTGGCCGTTGAAGCGCACCGCCATGTCGATCCGCCCCTTGTTGGTGCTGTCCTCAACAACAATATCCATGCCCAAGGCCGCAAAGTAGCTGTAGAAGATGCTGGCGTAATAGCCCTCGAAGTTGGCAAGCTCGTTCTTGCGGTACCAATCGTGGGGAATGGAGGCGTAGAAGGCCTGGAACAAATCTCTAAGCCCCAAGAGGTCGCCCGCCATGAGGAGGTCATAGAGGCGGCTGACGTTGCGGGCCGGCACCATCGGATCGTGAGACAAGGCCTGCAACAGGCAGTCGTTTAAGCTGGCCAGCACCTCTTTGTTCGGGTAGCGCAGGGTAAGTTCTAAACGCCCGGGCAGATATCGGGATGAAGCAATGGTCAGGTAGCCGGTCTGAAAGAGCAGGGCCTCGCTGGGGATATTGCCGACGTCGAAGGTGGAGAGCAGAGATTCGGGGGCCATGATCCGCCCCAGGTCGGGGGTGAACTGCTGGCGCTCGGAGAAGAGTTTGATCAAAAAGGTTGGCGTGCCGGTCTCAAACCACCAGGGGCGAAATTGCCGATGGCGGAAGAGCAACAAGAGATCAAAGGGGTTATAGACCGCCTCCCCTAGCCAGTTGTAGCCGTTATACCATGCCCTCACCTGGTGGCGGTCGAGGCCCTCCAACTCGGCGGCAAAGGTCGTCTCCAGATCGAGATCGGTGTACCCGCACAGGGCACTGTAACGGGCATCCAGGGTGATATCCTCCAGGTTGTTGAGCCCGGAAAACAGGCTGACCTTGGAAAACTTGCTCACCCCGGTGAGGAAGGCGAACTTGATATGGGCATCGCTCCCCTTGATGACGGAGTAGAGGTCTCGTAAACACTCGCGAATGGCAAAAGCGGTGTCCGCTGTTTCAAGGTTGTCCAGGATCGGCTTGTCGTACTCATCCACTAACACTACCACCCGTTGACCATGCAACTGGTGGGTCTTCCTGATCAATTCTAAAAAACAACCGGCATTACTGGCAGCTTCACAGAGGATGCCCAAGCCCTGTTGATGAGTATGCAACAGCTCTGAGATTCGCTCCTTAAGCTCGTCGACCGACTTGACAACGCCATCGCCAAAGCTGATCCTAATCACCGGATAGCGCACCGACCAATCCCACTGGCCATGGGCAGAGAGCCCACGGAAGAGCGGCTCGTTGCCCTCAAACAGCTCCTTGACGGTATCCAAAAACAGGCTCTTGCCAAAACGCCGGGGCCGGGAGAGGAAATAGTATTTCCCCTGCTCAATCAACGATAGGGCAAAGCCACTCTTGTCGACGTAGTAAAAACCCTCCTCACGGATCTCGCGGAAGGTTTGGATACCGATGGGCAGTTTTTTTCGCATGATACCTCTGGGGTCATGGGTAATTGTCGGCAGCTAACAGTCAAAAACCAGCACACCAAGTTAATGGGGTGAACCATACCTGACAAATATTACAAGTCAAGATTTGCCCATGGGCTATCCCTCTCCCTAACAGGCGAGCGTCAGCCACGAGCTCCGACACGGGGAGGGCGATGAAGCAAAAGATTAGCCAAAAGCCAGCAAAATAACCTGATCGATTTTGTTCCAACCAAACATTCCTATAAAATCAATGGGTTTTTTTTGCGGGGATGACAGAACCGACGCCAAAATCCTTGCCCGCAGGATTTGCCTTGCTGTATTTTTTCCAGAAAACAGGCGCGATTTTACACACAAACTAACCACCACGGACTACTGCAGTGTGGCATTTTTTCTTCACTCAGAAGAGTTCGCCAAAAGGTCTTATCCCCAAGGCGTCATCAATTGACATCCCATCCGCACTATGGCATCGTGAGGAAAGATGCCATAGTTAATCAGCCGATGTCAGACCCGAATCAGTGTCTACCCCCATGGAGGCTTAATGGCTAGAAAAAAGTCCTACATACCACGGCAACTGAAGACCGGCGGCATCCTCCTCGTATTGCTCGGCTCAGCCTTACTCTCCTTATCCCGGATTGGCCCCACCCTGACAGACCTCTCCCTCGACGCACTCTTCTTGCTGCGCGGCAGTCAAGAACCTCAGAAGGAAGTGGTCATCGTGGCAATTGACGAGCCTTCCTTCTCCAGCCTTGGCCTGCAATGGCCTTGGCCCCGCAGTCTACACGCTGATCTGATTAAGGCGCTGACCAAGGCTGGTGCCCGCACCATCGCCTTAGACATCATCTTTGCCGAACCAACGAGCGAGGACGAGGATGCCTCTCTGGCCCAGGCAATTCAAGGACACGGCAATGTCCTCCTTGCCACCGACATTCAGACCTACCGAGACAAGGCCTTGTCCCAACAAGTGACGGTCAAGCCCTTGCCACCCTTCCTCGATCACCAGAGCCCGCTCACTGGCTTTGTCAACCTGCCGATGGATCATGATGGTTTTGTCCGCCGGATGAAATCGTCGTGGGATGAGCTACCGCCCTTCGCCCTGGCTGCCGCCCTTCGCCAATCCCCTGACCTGCCTCATCCCCAGGCGGCGGGGGATTGGCTAATCAATTTTCAAGGGCCACCACAGACGATCAAAGCAGTCTCATACTATCAAGCCCTGTCACCCGACTATTTCCTGCCGCCAGGCTTCTTCAAAAACAAACTGGTCTTGGTCGGGCTGATGATCCAATCAGCCGTCAAGGCCGAGAGCCTACGGCCGGATTATTTTCCAATGCCATTTTCACGACAGGAAGGGGGCTATATGGCAGGCGTCGAGGTGCATGGGCAGGCGGCCAGCGCCTTTCTGCAGGGGGGCATGATCAGACGAATCCTTCCCCTGACAACGATCCTTGCGGGACTCCTCACCGCCCTCTGCCTCTCACCCCTCTTCTTCCGCTTAAACGCCTTCACCGGCGGGCTACTGACAGGCGGGTGGCTGCTCATGGTCAGCGCCATAAGTTATTTCTTACTGACCTCACGTTTTCTTTTTCTCTCAGTCCCAGACCTCTTCCTGCCGGTGGCCGCTTGCTCGATTTTTGGCTATTTTTGCAGCTATTACGAACACCTGTTGGAGAAAAAATTTATTTCAGGGGCCTTTTCCGCCTATTTGGCACCTACACTTGTCAGACAACTGATCGACAATCCAGATCGTCTGCAACTGGGGGGAGAAGAGATCGAGGCCACAGTACTCTTCCTTGATATCGCGGGATTCACTGCCATCTCAGAGAAGATGACCGCCCCTGAGTTGATTGCCTTCCTCAATCGAATCATGGGGGATGTCAGCGGCACGGTCTTCGAAACCGATGGCATGGTCGACAAGTATATCGGGGATGCGGTGATGGCAGTATGGGGAGTGCCGCTGAATTACCCCGGCCATGAGAGAAACGCCTGTCGGGCAGCCTTGATGATCCAACGGGCTTTCAACAAATTGAACCTGTGCAATCTGGACAACGGTCTCCCTCAAGTTGGCTACCGGATTGGCATCAATAGCGGCTCCATGGTGGCAGGGAATGTCGGTAGCAAGCACCATATCAGCTACACGGTGATTGGCGACAACGTTAACCTCGCCTCCCGTGTTGAAGGAGTCAACAAACACTACGGCACCACAATCATCATCACTGCGGAGACGGCAGCCAAACTGGATCGAGGTTTTATTCTCCGGGAACTCGACACCATTCAGGTGAAGGGCAAGGATGATCCGATAACAATTTTTGAATTGCAAGGCGAGACGGGCGAGTTGGTGGCAGAACAACTCCAGGTGAATGAACTCTACGGATTTGGCTTGGCGAGTTACCGGGAAAGGAATTGGGCTAAAGCAGAACGATTTTTTCGCCAGGCAAGGGAGATAATCGGCGAAGACCCCCCCAGCCGGGTTATGCTAAACCGTTGTCAGTCTCTACGCCACACCCCACCCCCAGCGGAATGGAAGGGCGTCCACCGCATGACGACGAAGTAGGACGGATAAGTGACAGAGCCTACTGTATAGCACAGGCAAGAGGAAGCCGGAAAGAAAAGGTGGTGCCCGCCTCCGGGGTGGAAACAAAGGAGATTTTCCCGTGGAGATAGTGTTCGCCAAAGAGCTTCATTGAATAGGTGCCAAGTCCGCGTCCTAGGGCACCCTTGGTGCTGAAGTGTTTTTGAAAGACCCTTTTTTGCACATCATCGGGGATCGAGCCCCCATTCCACACCTCCCAGACGATCGCCTCAGGTTCAAGCCGGGTGGTTAAACGGACGGTCGCCCCGGTGGGCGAGGCCTCCAAGGCATTGATCATCATATTCCCCAAGACCCTAGAGGCCAACAAGGGGTCGGTTTTGATGAGCACCTGTGCCTCCGGCCACAGCTCCACGATCTCTTTCCCCTTGCCGGCATGATGGCCATTGATCACCACACCCAGCCCTTGTCTGATCTCGTCGACGGAGGTGTCTCTCTGTTGTATGAGGGGCATAGCGCCTCTGTGTTGCGAGAGGTCGCGCTGGAAGGCGATCTCTTGGCAGAGTCTCTCCGCCGCGATGCGGATCTTGACGACATGCTCATTATCCGGCAGATCCAACTCAAGCAACTGCGAGAATCCACTGAGGCTGTTCAGGATATTATTGATATCATGAAAGAAGACACGCTCCAGGTTGGCCCAAAATTGTTGTTGGGAGATGTCTTGGGCGAAGATCAGAATCCAGCGCCGCCCTTCCACCCGTATTGGCTGCGCCCGCACCAATAGGGAACGATCACGAATCTCACCCCCATGCTCCGAGGTGAGCGCGCAGACTCGCTCTTCGATTTGATCGTGCTCAACGGCCGCCATGATGGCGATAGCGGCCCCGCAGGTCGAACAATAGGGGGTGGTGCCACAACCATGAGGCGGTTCTGCGGCATGAATGCAGTGCAGGCTCTCGCCAAGACGGAGGCCCAAGACCTCAGCCGGATTTTCGATGCCGATGGCCTCCAAAAAGGCGTGGTTGACGGCGATCAATTGGCGATCATCATTGATGACCACCAACAGTCCCTCCATGGTGGTGAGCAGGGCATTCATGATCGGGCTGGCACTGACATCGCCAATCTGATTCCGCAATTTTCTGCGCTCGGTGCGCTCCGCCGGGGCAAAATAGGTCTCCATCGGTAGTTCCCTCCTCATCCGGTGCTCTGTTGTCCAGGTGTATTGTTCAGTGAAAATCCGCTCTCATGATACACGAATCCAGAAAAAAAAGGGGGAATAAACATCGTTGAACGATGACTATTCCCCCTTTTTTTTGCCAACTTCATACCCGATGAAGCTTACACCCTTGGCATCTTTCAGCCACCGCCCTTGGGCGAACAGGTCTCGGCCTTGACCGTGGCGACCGTGCCCAGGATATAGGGCCGTGAGACCTTGACCCGGACGTTATCGCCCACCTCCAAGGTGACCACCGTCTCGGTCAAGCCGGTGATGGTGCCAATCAGACCACCACTCGAGACCACAACGTCCCCCTTCTTCATGCTGGCCAAAAAATCTTGATGATCCTTGGCCTTCTTCTGCTGTGGCCGAATCAGCAAAAAATAAAAGACCACAAAGATGAGGATCAGGGGCAGAAACGACATCAGTTGATTTGGGGCCGCCGGGGCGGCGTCTGCCGCATAGGCGACGGTGGTGGCAAACATACAGACCTCCTTGATAAATTGGTTCAGGATTCCGCCTGCCGCCGGGCGTAAAATCCCTGGCGGAACTCGGCAAAACGATCGACCTCCAAGGCCTGACGGATGGCGGCCATCAGGCCGACATAGTAGTGCAGGTTGTGGATGGTGTTCAAATTGGCCGCCAAGATCTCGCGTGCCATGTAGAGGTGGCGGAGATAGGCCCGCGAGAAGTTGCGGCAGGTGTAGCAGGAACAGCCCTCGTCCAACGGCCGCTGATCCCGTTGGTATTGGGCGTTCTTTATAACAATCTTGCCCGATGAAGTAAAGAGCAATCCATTTCTGGCATTGCGGGTGGGCATGACGCAATCGAACATATCGACCCCACGCCAGACCCCCTCGACCAGGTCCTCCGGGGTACCCACCCCCATCAGGTAAATGGGGAAGTCCTTGGGCATCAGGGCCGTTGTCCGCTCGGTCATCTCGTACATGACGTCCTTGGGCTCACCGACACTCAAGCCCCCCATGGCGTAGCCGTCAAAACCGATCTCCACCAGCTCCGCTATCGCCTGGGCCCGCAGCTCCGGATACATGCCGCCCTGGACGATGCCAAACAGGAGCTGGCCGGTCTCCCGCCTCTGGGCCTGCCGGCAACGCGCCGCCCAACGCCCGGTCAAGGCCGTGGCCTGCTTGGCCTCCTCAAAGGTCGCCGGGTAGGGGATACAGGTGTCGAGGCACATCATGATGTCGGTGCCCAAGGCCTCCTGCACCGCCACCGCGTCCTCGGGGCTCAAGAAGAGGTTGGCCCCATCGAGGTGGGACTTAAAGGCGGCCCCCGCCTCGGTGATTCGGGTCAGCTCCTTGAGCGAAAAGATCTGAAACCCACCACTGTCGGTCAAGATCGGCCGATCCCAGGCCATGAAGCGGTGCAGCCCGCCGAGCTCCCGCACCAACTCGTGACCGGGGCGTAGGAAGAGGTGGTAGGTGTTGGCCAGGATGATCTCGGCGCCAATGGTCGTCAGGTCAGCTGGGGTCGCCCCCTTGACGGTGGCCTGGGTGCCTACCGGCATGAAGACCGGGGTCTGAAAGATGCCATGGGCGGTGGTGACCTGCCCACGGCGGGCCGGGCATTGACTGGATTGTTTGATCAGGGTGAAGGGTGAGGAGTGCGTCAAATCAAACCTCGCTTTTTGAGATGCACCTGCACCACTGAAATCGCCGCCGGGGTGATGCCGGAGATGCGCAGGGCCTGGCCCAACGAGCGCGGTTGAATTGTGGTCATCTTCTCGACGACCTCGTTGGAAAGGCCGTCCATAGCGGCGTAGTCAAGATCGGTGGGCAAGAGGACATCCTCAAACTTACGGAAGCGGGCAATCTGCTCGTGCTGGCGCTGGATATAGCCCTCGTACTTGACCTGCAACTGCACCTCCTGAGCGACATCTGCCGTCATCTCGCGCCCCTCAGCAGTAACGGCAAGCAGACTCTCCATGGTCAACTCTGGCCGCCTCAAGAGCTCGATCATCGCCGCCGCTTGGCGCATGGGGGCGGTGCCCAAAGCGGCCAGCCGATCGTTGATCGCCTCCGATGGCTTAACCAGCGTCCGCGTCAACCAGGCCATGGTCTCATCAATCGCCTGGCGTTTGCAGGAGAAGCGGCGATAGGCCTCATCCCCCACCAGGCCCAACTCGCGGCCAATCTCTGAGAGGCGCAAATCGGCGTTGTCCTCGCGCAGCAGGAGGCGGTACTCGGCCCGAGAGGTAAAGAGCCGGTAGGGCTCCTTGGTGCCCAAGGTCACCAGGTCGTCGATCAACACCCCGGTGTAGGCCTGAGAGCGATCGAGGATCAGCGGCTGCTCACCGCGTACGGACTTGACGGCGTTGATCCCGGCGATCAACCCCTGGGCCGCCGCCTCCTCATAGCCCGAGGTGCCGTTGATCTGCCCGGCCAGGAAGAGCCCCGGCAGGCGCTTGCACTCCAAGGAGGGCTGAAGCTCGCGGGGATCGACGAAATCATACTCGATGGCGTAGCCCGGCCGGATGATACGGGCCTTCTCCAAGCCCTTGATGCTTTGGATCATCGCCGTCTGCACGTCAAGCGGCAGGCTGGTAGGCACCCCGTTGGGGTAGACCTCCACCGTCTCGAGTCCCTCCGGCTCCAGAAAGACCTGGTGACGCTCCTTATCGGGGAAACGCGAGATCTTGTCCTCGATCGACGGGCAGTAGCGCGCCCCGATACCCTTGATGATGCCAGCGTACATCGGCGAGCGATCGAGCCCGCCCCGGATGATGTCGTGGGTGCGGCCGTTGGTGTAGGTGATGTGGCAGGGCAACTGGCGAAGCGGCGGTGGGCCTTGGCTGGCAAAGGAGAACAGGCAGGGCGGGTCGTCGCTGTACTGGGGCTCAAGGCCTGAGTAATCGATGGTAGTACCGTCAAGCCTGGGGGTGGTGCCGGTCTTCATCCGCCCCATGGCCAGGCCCAAGGAGCGCAGATGTTCGGGCAGCGAGCGCGACGGGGCATCGCCCATGCGGCCAGCCGGGAAATTTTTGAGGCCGATATGGATCAGGCCATTCAAGAAGGTGCCGGTGGCCACCACCACCGCCCGGGCCCGAATCTCCTCATCGAGCGAGGTGATGACCCCCTCTACCCGCCCCTCACGGATGAGCAGGCGATCGACCACCGTCTGACGGATCTCAAGCCCCGGTTGTTGTTCGAGCACCGACTTCATGCGCAGCCGATAGAGCAGGCGATCGGCCTGGGCCCGCGACGACCATACCGCCGGGCCCTTGGAGGTGTTGAGCCGCCGGAACTGGATGGCGGTGGCGTCGATGTTCTTGGCCATCTCGCCGCCGAGCGCGTCGATCTCCTTGACCAGATGGCCCTTGGCCAGCCCACCGACCGCCGGGTTACAACTCATGGCGCCAATGCCATCGACGTTGATGATCGCCACCATCGTCCGGCAGCCCAAGCGCGCCGCAGCCAGCGCCGCCTCGCAGCCAGCGTGACCGGCCCCGATCACCACCACATCAAATGTGCCGTTTGCGCTCATAGATCCCTTCAATCCCCAATCTTGCTCTTCAAATCCGGCATGGTCTCCGGGCGGCTGGCGTCCCAGATGCGGCTCTCCTTGCCGGTGGCGGTGACGTTTTCGTAGATGCCGTTGTCACGCCGCACCAGTTTGGTAAAGCCTAAATTCTTCAAGTCGCTATTGCCCTTCGGTGTGTTAATGCTGGCCAGTGAGATCAGCTTGCGCACCGCCTGCCCGCACTCCGGACAGGTCGTAAATGGTGCGCTGTACATGGATTGGCTGAGCTCAAAGCCCCTGCCCAAGGCACAGCCCTCGCCCAGATGTTCGTACTCGTAGACCGGCATCTCTCCCCCTATTTCCGCTGCAGACAGTTCAGCATCACCGAGCACGTCTCGTCACCAGAGGTCAACTCGATCTTTTTCGCCTTGATGGTGTAGCTATCCTTGGCCATATCTAAGAAATGATAGAGGGTCTTGCGCCGAAGGTCATGACTCAAATAGATGGTGCCTCCAGGCTTCAGCATCGCGTCAAACAGGGCAAGCAGGGGTGCTAACAGCTCGTCGCGGAAAAGGATCTCAGCGCCCATGATGGTGTCAAAGGGCTCCATCGCCGGCGGCTTGGTCCAATCGATGAAGCAAAAATTGACCTTGAGCTGGCTCGCGGCGGCGCTGACCCGCTGGAAATCAAGGATCCGCTGTTCGTAATCACTCAAGGTCACGTCAAACCCCCTGGCCGCCGCCACCAAGCCCGGCGCCCCCATGCCAGCCCCGAGTTCCAAGAGTCGCGGCCCAGCCGAGGGCGGCAGGGTGGCGGCGACATCGGCCAAGACCATCGCCGACTCCCAGAGCCTGATCCAAAAGGGAAAATCAGAGACATTTTTGAAGGGATCCCGCCCCTTGAGCACACACTCCAGATCCTGAACCTTGAGCAACTGAATCTCAATGTCGCGGGTGCGGAAGGGCTCAAAGGCAACGTGGTAATCCCGGCGGATCTTGCGTAAGAGCTTGGCTGCCGCTTCGGGCAGGTCTTGGGCGATTGACATAGGCTTCCTCCTCTCTGTTTCGGTTCAGCGAATCAGGGTCCAGACCACCACCGCCGCCAGGGCTAAGCGATAGTAGGCAAAAATGGCGAACGATCGAGTTTGGACGTAACGCATCAAGAAGGCGATAAAAAAATAGCCGGAGAGGGCAGAGGCCAAAAATCCAGCCAGAAAAAAGGCCCCTTGCCCGCTTGGTAACCCACCTTGCTTGACAATTTTTAGCAGGTTGAGCAAACCAGCCCCAGCGATAACCGGCGCCGACATCAAAAACGAAAATCGGGCCGCCGCCATCCGGTCAAGATGGCGAAAGAGCCCGACAGTCATGGTGATGCCACTGCGCGACACCCCGGGCACCAAGGCGCAGACCTGGGCCAGGCCAATGACCAGGGCATCCGCCATGCCCAACTCAGCAAAAGGGCGTCGCCGGGAGCCAACTTTCTCGGCCCACAACAGGATCAACCCCACCCCAGCCAGGGTAGCAGCGACCAAGGCCGGTTGGCGGAGATTTTCTTCGATCTGGTCGCCAAAGAGCTTACCGGCCACGGCGGCGGGGATAGTGGCGACGATCAGCATCAGGGCCAGGTGTTGGTTGGCACGATCGGCTTGCTCACCACTACCGAGATGAAACAACGAGGCGGTGATGGCCAGCAACTCCCGCCTGAAGTAGAGGAGGATGGCCACCAGGGTGCCCATGTGCAAGGCCACATCAAAGGTCATCCCCGCCTCTCGCACATCAAACAGCACCTCCGCCAACACCAGGTGTCCAGAACTGGACACCGGCAGAAATTCCGTCGCCCCCTGCAGGAGACCTAATAAAATCGGTTGCAACAACTCCATAGCGATCCTTTCGTCGACCGGGCCAAACTCACCTAGTCTGCATCACCACCAAAAAAAAGAGCCATCCAATCTCACGATTGAACAGCTCTTTGCGATTTTCAGCCGAAACTGAAAAAGAGGCAGGAGCGATCAGCAGCCCTCAACCTTTTTTTCTTTCTTGGGGCTGACCGTTACCGGCTTGCCAACTTCCAACTTGCTCTTGGCGATCTCTTTACAATCCAAGGTCACGGTGGTGCCGGTGACTGCGGTTACGTCACAGGTCAAAGAATGGGCCACACCAATCGTCGCAGCGGTAAAAGCCATTGCCAAAGTCAAAGCCATCATCTTCTTCATGTTACTCTCTCCCTTTGTAAAATTAATGATTGTCACTGCACTATGATAATCAAACGCCAGATCAAAGGTACTTGCCCTGACGCAGATTACCTCCCTACCGTCCACAAACGGGGATGGGGGCTTTATTGACCTAAAAAGACCGCCCTGTCAACCAAAATGTTCAGCCAAACCTCAAAACTTCACCTGGGCACCATGAGTGTGATAGCGTTGGGGCGTCGTCCCCATCCGGGGATTAAAAATATCGCTTATTGCAAAACCTGCTTGATATTGGAGACAAAGGCCTCGTGGCTGGTCCAGCCGTCAAAACGCTTGCGAACGGCACCGGACTGATCGACCAAGAATGAGGCCGGAATGCCGGATATGCCGCCAAAGTCACGGCTGATCTTGCCATCGCCCATCACCACCGGGTAATTGATCCCGGTCTTCTGAATCAGCTTTTGCACCGGTGCCTCACCGTTCTGATCCATAGAGACCCCGATTACCGTCAAGCCCTGCGCCCCAAACTCATTTTGCAGACTGATGAGCGAGGGGATCTCTTGCACACAAGGCCCACACCAGGTGGCCCAAAAGTTAATCAACACCGCCTTGCCCCGCAGCTTGTTGATATCGACGATCTTCTGATCCTGCACCGTGGGCAGGGCGAAATCGGGGACCTGCACCGCCGCCTGGCTTGAGCTCATGCCGAGACAGGCGAGCACCACCAAGGCACCCAACGACGCCATCTTTTTTCGCATACCATTCATGATCTCACCCATTATCCCGTTGAGTTTTTCCTAAAAAGTTTGGTAAAGGGTAGACACCTGGCGGCCATCTCGCGGGGTGAGCCTCATACCTGCCTCTTGGGCTAAGATAAGCATGCCCAACGCCCTTGACAATTAGCCCGAAACCTTTTCTCTGTCAATAAAAAGCCGTTCCCCAACTGTCTCCCCACAAACGAGGTCGAACACCATGAAACCCACACCTGCCCCCGCCATCCGCAAGGCCCCCCTGCTCACCATCTCCCTCTTCTTGCTGATGGCGATCATCGGCATCAGCCTCAATGAACCGAGCCGAGTCCTCGAACAGGCCTGGCAGGTATGCCTGAGCTGCATTGGCATCGGCTGATGAACACCATCCGCAAATGGGTACAGGCCCTCTCCTTCCTGCTGACCAACGGCTCTTGGGCATTTCCATTCACCCGCACCATCTACCAGGGGCCGCTCAAGGTCGTTTGCTCACCCGGGCTCAACTGCTACTCCTGCCCCGCCGCCACCACCTACTGCCCGATGGGGGCCTTGCAGCAACTGCTGGCTGGCCTGCGCCAGGCCCTTGACAATGGTCAATATTTTTTCGGGTTCTACGTGGTGGGCACCCTGGGGGTCATCGGCGGGCTGGTGGGGCGGCTGGTCTGCGGCTGGTTCTGCCCCTTTGGCCTCTTCCAAGAACTCCTCCACCGCATCCCCTCCCCCAAATTTGCCGTGCCACGGCCACTGCGCTTTATCAAGTTTGGCGTCTTGACGCTGATGGTGGTGATCCTACCGCTCACCATCGTCGGGGACATGGGGATCGGTAGCCCGTGGTTCTGCAAAACCCTTTGTCCGGCCGGCACCCTGGAGGCAGGCATACCGATGCTCCTCATGCAACCCAACCTGCGAGAGGCCATTGGCCTGCTCTTTTACAGCAAGGTCTTCATCCTCCTCCTCTTCTCGGGCTGGAGCCTCGTCGCCAGTCGGCCCTTTTGCCGCACCACCTGCCCACTGGGGGCCTTCTACGCCCTCTTCAGCTCCGTCAAGTTGGTGAAACTGGCCCTCGACCGCGAACGTTGCACCAACTGCCGGGCCTGTCATGCCGTTTGCCCGATGGGGGTGCGTTTCAACGAATCCCCAAACGACACCGAGTGCATCTCCTGCCTGGCCTGTAGCCGGGCCTGCCCCTTTGCTGCCATCCAGCTTGAGATC
>Ga0172371_10008019_pt1 | contig 14859 bp, 12 predicted proteins | sample Lak12m_FD_114543 | JGI IMG/M metagenome (GOLD analysis project Ga0172371, IMG submission 114543) | Freshwater microbial communities from Kabuno Bay, South-Kivu, Congo - kab_022012_12m | ecosystem: Environmental > Aquatic > Freshwater > Lake | place: Democratic Republic of the Congo: South-Kivu... | reverse complement strand
TCCTTGGTGTTGTAGGGTTGTTTTCTTATTATGCCTTCCCCCTGGATAAGCGTATTAACCTGGGGCTTGATTTGCGGGGCGGGATGCATCTGTTGCTTAAGGTTGATACTACGCATCTTGACAGCCAGGCTAAACTAGATGCTTGTGACCGGGCGGTTGAGGTAATTCGTAACCGCATAGATGAGTTTGGGGTCAGGGAGACATCCATTCAGAAGCAAGGTGAAGATGAAATTGTTGTCCAGCTTCCTGGGGTTACTGACCGTGAACGGGCTATTGATATTATTGGTAAGACCGCTATGCTTGAATTTAAGCTTGTTTCTGATGATCCGGCCAAGCTTAAAGATGCTTTGGCAGGGACAGTACCGGATGGGTATGAATTAAAGTATACCCTGGATGATAATATGCCGCTTTTAATTGAGAAAAAGGCGGTATTAGTAGGCGATACTTTAACAGGCGCGGAAGTGCGTTTTGACCAGAGTCAATTTAATGAGCCGATTGTTTCCCTGAAATTTAATGCTGAAGGCGCGAAAAAATTCGCCGAGATAACTGCCGCTAACGTGGGCAAGAACCTGGCGATAGTGCTGGACGGCAAGGTGCAGTCAGCCCCTAGGATAAGAGAGGCAATCCCCTCAGGCGAAGCGGTAATTACCGGCAGGTTTGACGCTGAAACTGCCCAGGATCTGGCGCTGGTATTAAGGGTAGGCGCTTTGCCTGCTCCTATGTACATTGAAGAGGAGAGGACTGTCGGGCCTTTACTTGGTCAGGATTCCATAAATAAAGGGGTTAAGGCTTGCTTGATTGGCTGCGCATTGGTTTTTATTTTTATGTTTGGTTATTATCTTCTTGCCGGTTTTATCAGCGATATTGCCCTTTTATTAAACCTGGTAATAATCCTCGGAGGATTAGGTTTATTGCCGGCACTTTTTCCCGGGGTTTCAGCCACATTAACCTTGCCGGGTATCGCCGGTATTGCGTTATCTCTGGGTATGGCCGTAGATGCCAATGTTTTAATTAATGAACGTATTAGGGAGGAGTTGTCTTTGGGCAGGAATTTGCGCACCGCCATAGGCAATGGTTATTCGCGGGCTTTTACCGCCATATTTGATTCTAATCTTACTACTTTGATCGCGGCTTTTCTCCTGTTTCAGTTTGGCACAGGCCCGATACGCGGATTTGCGGTTACCCTGACTATTGGCTTGTTGGCAAGTATGTTTACGGCTATTGTGGTTACCCGGGTAATATTTGAAATATTGCTTAATCTAGGGTGGATTAAAAGTTTGCCGATGCTAAAGTTAATCGGAGAAACTAAACTAGATTTTATTAGTAAGCGGAAGATTTTTTACGTTTTGTCAATTATCTTGATCGCTACGGGAGCCTTTTCGTATATTAAAAAAGGCCCATCGGTATACGGTATTGATTTTGCCGGGGGACAGCTTCAGGAATATAGTTTTAAAAACGTTCCTTCTATAGATAAAGTTAGACAGGTACTTAAAGATATAAATTTGCCAGATGCCGCCATCCAGCAGTTTAATGATAACCCAAGAGTGGTTTTAATCAGGACATCGGAAGACAAGAATCAGATCTTGACCAATAGATTGAAAGAGGTTTTTCCTGACGAGGATATCCAGATTTTAAAGATTGAGCGCGTGGGTCCGGTTGCCGGAAATAATCTTAAGAAAAAGGCTGTCCTTGCTTTGTTCTGGTCCTTAGTGGGGATTTTGATTTATGTAAGCTTCAGGTTCAAGCAGATTAACTTCGCTATTGCCGGTGTAATCGCTCTTTTACATGACGTCCTGGTGTCCATGGGGTTTTTGGTGATTACTAACCGCCAGATTGATCTTTTAAGCGTTACTGCTTTTTTGACCATCGCAGGTTATTCCATTAATGATACTATTGTTATATATGACCGGGTGCGTGAAAATACCCGTCTTTACCGCAAACTTTCTCTAAGGGAGTTGATTAATTTGAGTGTTAATCAGACTCTTGGAAGGACTTTGCTTACTTCCGGGGTTACTCTTTTAGTAGTGCTGGCGTTTTTGTTTTACGGAGGAGAGGTTTTGAGTAATTTTGCTTTTGCTTTATTTGTTGGTTTTATTGCCGGGGCGTACTCTACGGTTTTTATAGCTTCTCCGCTAGTGCTTGCCTGGAGCCGCAGGGGAGCCAAATAGAATGTAGTTTGGAAGCTGGGGCGTTTCCCTAAAAAAGGGGAACGCCCTTTTTAATTTAACCATAGATAATGTTTAAATCATTCAAGCTGTATATTAATCAAAATATTGATCCGGAATACCTGGTTAAATCCTTAGTTGATTTTAATTATAAAAGGTTTGAACAGGTTTCCGGGGAAGGTGATTTTAGCCGCCGCGGCGGTATCATAGATATATTTCCGGTCTCTTTTGAGCTGCCGATTCGCATAGAATTGGATAATCAGAAAATAGTTGCTATTAAAACTTTTAATCCCGAGGATGGCCAGCCTCTCTGGCAGCATAATATTGTTATTATCCTGCCGCATAAGTCAACAACCTCCAGGGCTGCCGTATTCAGCGAAGAATTTCCTTTAAAGAATTTTGTGGATTTAAATGTTGGAGATTTTGTCGTACATAATCAGCATGGCATTGGAAAATTCTTAGGCATGCAGAAGGTCCAGGCAGGGGGAGTTTCCAGAGACCACCTGGTGATTGAATATGACCGAAACGAAAAACTTTTTGTCCCGGTTGATTCTATGCATCTGGTCCAAAAGTATATTGCTTTTCATACGCGTAAACCAAGGCTATACCGATTGGGGAATAAGGAGTGGCAGAGGGTTAAGGAGCGTACGCGTAAGGGTATCGCGAAATTAGCCTGGGAATTATTAACTTTACAGGCTATCCGCCTTGCCGGGGAAGGGTTTAAATTTTCTAAAGATACTGATTGGCAGGTTGATTTTGAAAAAACATTTCCGTATCAGGAGACCACTGATCAGGTTAAGGCAATGCAAGACGTGAAACAGGATATGGAGTCGTTTAAGCCTATGGACAGGCTTCTTTGCGGAGATGTCGGCTATGGCAAGACTGAGGTGGCTATGCGCGCGGCTTTTAAAGCGGTGATGGATAATAAGCAAGTTGCCTATCTTGTGCCTACTACTATTTTAGCCGAGCAGCACTACAAGAATTTTACCCAGCGCCTGAAAAATTTTCCGGTAAGGGTAGAGATGCTTTCACGTTTTAGGACAACGGCCGAACAAAATGAGATTATTAAAGGTTTGTCTGACGGCAGCGTGGATATTGTTATCGGTACGCATAGGCTTCTTTCTCCGGATGTTAATTTTAAGAACTTAGGTTTAGTTATTGTTGATGAGGAGCAGCGTTTCGGGGTTAAGGCCAAAGAGCAGCTAAAGAAGCTTAAAACATCCATAGACGTCCTTGTCTTGACCGCTACGCCTATACCGCGTACTTTATACATGAGCCTTATGGGCGCAAAAGATTTTTCCGTGATCAATACCCCTCCTCAAAATAGGTTGCCTATTAAGACGGTTGTGGTAGAATATGACACAGACTTGATAGCCCAGGCAATTAAACGTGAACTCAAGCGAGGCGGTCAGGTGTTCTTTTTACATAACCGTATCCTTGACTTGGAAAAGGTTAAGGAGAGGATTGGCAGAAGTTTAGGCGTTGAAGCGAGAATGTCAATAGCTCATGGGCAGATGCCGGCAAAACAGTTAGAGCAGGTAATGTCGGATTTTATAAGCGGTAATATTGATGTTTTGGTTTCAACGATGATTATTGAATCAGGGATTGATATTCCCAACGCTAATACCATTATTATAAATAATGCGCATTGTTTCGGGTTAGCGGATTTACATCAGCTGCGCGGAAGAGTAGGCAGGTTTAACCGTTCGGCATACGCTTATTTTCTCATCGGCCGCAGCGAGATGATAGATTCAGCTGCGAGAAAGAGGCTGCAGGCAATAGAGGAGCACAGCGACTTGGGTTCGGGTTTTAATATTGCTATGGAGGATCTTGAAATCCGGGGGGCAGGCAATCTTCTTGGTCAGGAACAACACGGATTTATTGTAGCTGTTGGATTTGATTTGTATTGCCGCTTATTAAAAGAAGCAATTGCTAATTTCAAGAAAGTGGGTATTCTTAATGACACGCATAATTAGTTTTGCCGCGCTGATTTTTTTATTTCTTTTTCCTTCCGGCGCATTGAGTGCGCAGGATAAAATGGTGGCGGTAGTAAATAATGAAATTATTACCCAGAATGACCTTAACGATTTTTTGAACTTCATACGTATGCAGTATTCCCGGGAGTTAAACGGAAAGGCCCTGGAGGAGAAGGTGAATTCTGTTAAGCAGGATTTACTGCAGCGTTTGATTGAAGACAGGATTATGCTCCAGCAGGCAAAAGCCGAAAAAATAACTATTGAGCCGGCAAGGATAAAAGCTAAAATTAATGAGATCAAGAAGCGTTATGCTCTGGAATCTGATTTTGAGCGGGACTTAGCCAAACAGGGGCTGGTTCAGGCAGATTTAGAAAATAAGATTCGCGAACAGATGCTCACATTTAGTATTGTTGAGCAGAAGGTGCGCAGCAAGGTAACCATTCGGCCTGAGGAGGTTACAGATTTCTATAACCAGAATAAGCGCAAGTTTATAAAACCGGAAGAGCGGCTGCTTACGGTTATTATTCTGCAGGATGAAGGCGCGGCAAAATCCCTGAGTTATTATTTGCGCCTGGGCGAAAAGCTGGAAAGCTTAGCTACCAGGTATGCTTTTACAACGGATACTCTTTCTGTTTCTGAAGGGCAAACTTTGCGCGGAGAAATTGAAGGCGCGGTATTTAAATTAGGTATATCCGAGGTATCTAATCCTGTGAAGATTGACGGACAGTATTACATATTTATATTGGATGAGATACTTGGCAGCCGCCAGATGGATCTGGTTGAATCCCAAGAGAAGATCCATGCTTATTTATTTGATAAAAAAGTGCAGGAAAGGTTAACTAACTGGTTAGATGAACTTAAAAAGCAATCCTACATCAAAATCCTCGAAAATTAGGGTTGGTCTTACTATAGGGGACCCCTCCGGAATCGGGCCAGCCATTACCTTAAAGGCAATCAAGTTATTAAGCAATAAAGTCAGTTTTACGGTAATCGGAGATAGTTTTGTATTGGCTGAGGCAGCTAGACATTTGCGGATTAAGCCTGTATTACCGAAGCTGGTAGATTTAAATAACGTAAAGAAGAGAGGTTTTATTTTTGGGAGCGTTAGCTCTAAGAATGGAAAAGCCTCCCTGGAGTATCTTGACGCAGCAGTGGGGTTGTTAAAAGATGGGCAGTTAGATTGTTTGGTTACTTGTCCAATCTCTAAAGAGGCGATTAACCTGGCGGGTTCTAAATTTTCTGGGCATACCGAATACCTGGCAGAAAAATTCGGATGCAGAGATTTGATAATGATGCTTATAAATAGAAAATTTAAGTTTAGTTTAGTTACCAGGCATATACCGCTTAAGGATGTCTCTAGCCAGATTACCAGAGAAAAGTTGGAAAATAATATACTAAAAACTATTGAGGGGTTGAAGAGTTTATTTTTAATCCATAAACCCAGAATTGTTGTATGTGGAATTAATCCCCACGCTTCTGATAACGGAGTAATCGGTATGGAGGAATTGAGGGAGATTAAGCCCGCTGTCGCAGCCTTAAGGAGAAAGTGCAGAGGGGCGCTTATAACAGGACCGCTTTCTCCTGACATAGCAATATCGGAAGCGGCTAAAGGCTTATTTGATTGTGTAATTGCTTTATATCATGACCAGGCGCTCATTCCTTTAAAGTTGACGGATTTTAATAGCGGAATAAATTTTACTCTTGGGTTGCCTTTTGTGCGAACTTCTCCTTTGCATGGGACAGCATTTAATCTAGCCGCAAGGCCTGCCCAGGCTAACCCAAGTTCGCTTATCGCAGCTATAGAACTTGCTATAAAATGCACATTAAACCGAAAAAAAGCCTAGGCCAGAATTTTCTCTTTGATAAGAATATTCAAAAGAAAATAACTTCTGCCTGCAATTTATGCGCAGGGGATATTGTTCTGGAGATCGGCGCCGGTATGGGGGATTTAACAGAACAGTTGGCGCAAAGAGCAAGGAAGGTTTATGCATTGGAGGTTGACCGCAGGCTTTTTCCTGCGCTTGAGCAAAAATTAAGTGCCTATCCTAATTGCCAGCTGGTGAAAGAAAGTATTCTGGAATTTGATATCGCTAAGTTATTTAAGCGGGATCAGCTAGAGCAAAAAATAAAGGTCATCGGTAATATTCCTTATTATATATCCAGCCCGATCATAGAGCATCTTATTAAATACCGGACAGATATTGATACAGTTTTTATGACAGTGCAGAAAGAATTTGGCCGCCGCATGAGTGCAGCACCCGGGTCAAAAGAATACGGGTCGTTCAGTTGTTTTGTGCAATATTATGCCGAAAGTAAGATTATTTTTGAAATAAAAAAAGGGAGTTTTAAACCTGTTCCAAAAGTAGACTCTTGTTTTATAAGTTTAAAATTCAGGCAAAGGCCGGCCGTTGAAGTTAAGAATGAGGACGTATTTTTTAAATTGATACGCGGCTCTTTTAACCAGAGAAGAAAAACTATGAGAAATAGCTTGTCTGAATTTGTCCCTCTGGGTTTGCTAGAAGAGTTTTTTAAGCAACGGTGTATTGATAGAAACGTGCGCCCGGAGGAGCTGGGATTAGGTGATTTTGCGGATTTAAGTAACCGACTTTTATCCGCTATTCCAAAGTGACTTAAAAAAAGTCAAAAAAGCCCTTGACAAACCTGCCTTATTAGTATAAACTCTTTTCTTCACGTAAACATCTAGCACAATAGTATTTTAATTTGGCAGTTTTATAATCTTAAAAGAGATAATTGAATAATTTCTTGGTCTGTGGTTTTTTTTTGTTTAAAAGCTTATTCGACGGAGCGAATCCATTTTTGCTGGAGTAGCTCAGTTGGTAGAGCACGTCCTTGGTAAGGACGGGGTCACGAGTCCGATTCTCGTCTCCAGCTTACTAAAAAAAATATGCGTGAAACTATAACTTTAGAATGCACGGTTTGCAAAAATCGTAATTATACGACGAGTAAAAATAAAAAGTTGCATCAGGATAGGCTTGAGCTTAGTAAGTTCTGTAATTCCTGTCATAAACATACCCCGCATAAGGAAATTAAATAAGGCCTTGACTTATGGAGCGCAAAGCGCGACATAAGTAAATGGCCGAATTTATCCCGACGAATGCGTAAAAATTTCTTAAAATTTTTACGCGGGTTATGAGTCGGGATAGAAATTAAAAGATTAAACTTAGGGGCGTCGGTTAATGGCAAACCAACGGTCTCCAAAACCGTGACTGCAGGTTCAAGTCCTGCCGCTCCTGTAGTTACAGGTTGGGAGAAAAGTTTTAAATGAATATTATAGCAAAACCGGTAAATTTTTTAAAAGAAGTCAGAGCTGAATTAAGCAAGGTTTCATGGTCAACCAGGAAAGAGCTTCTGGCTTCCACAATTTTAGTAATTACGGTTACAGGGATAATGACAATTTTTATTGGGATAGTGGATCTGGGTTTATCCAGATTTCTAAGCGTGGTTTTTAAATGAAAAAGTGGTACGTCGTACATACTCAGACCGGGATTGAAGAAAAAGTTAAGGCATCTTTAGAAAAAAAGATTGCCGCTAGCGGCCTTAGCGAATCCATCCCAAGCGTGGTTATTCCCACAGAGCAGGTTTCTGAAGTGCGTTCCGGTAAAAAGAAGATCACTCAAAGGAAGTTCTTTCCAGGGTACTTATTGGTAGAAATGGATTTGAGCGAGGAAACATATCTTTTTATTAAGAACTCCCAGGGGGTTACCGGGTTTATCGGTTTGGGCAGAAAGCCTGTGCCTCTTCCTCAGGAGGAAGTGGATAGTATCCTTAAGCGTACCAAAGAGACCGCTGCGAAGCCGTCTCCTAAAATAGTTTTTGATAAAGGCGAGCAGGTCAGGGTTAATGAAGGACCATTTTTGAATTTTAACGGTGTAATTGAAGAAGTTTATCCTGAAAAAGGCAAGGTTAAGGTAAGTGTTTCCATATTCGGACGCTCTACGCCGGTAGAGTTGGAATACTGGCAGGTGGAGAGGGTATAACTATGGCAAAGGCAATTAAGGCTCAGATTAAATTACATGTTCCGGCAGCGCAGGCAAATCCCGCTCCTCCGGTAGGGCCGGCTTTAGGTCAGCACGGTGTCAACATTATGCAGTTCTGTAAGCAGTTTAATGACCAGACCAAGGGTAAAGATGGTTTGATCCTGCCCGTAGTTATCAGTGTTTTTGAGGATAGGACATTTACCTTTATTATAAAGAGCCCGCCATCATCAATTTTGTTAAAAAGGGCAGCTAATTTGGCTAAGGCATCAGGTATCAGCGGCAAAGAAACTATTGGTAAAGTTACTAAGAAACAGGTTGAAGAAATTGCCAAGCTTAAGCTTCCAGATTTAAATACTGCAAGCATGGAACAGGCGATCAAAATTATTGAAGGCACTGCCAGGAGTATGGGCATTGCAGTTGAAGGGTAATTATGAAGACATCCAGCAAAAGATATAAGGAATCGGTTAAGCAGGTTGAGCATGACAAGCTTTATCAGTTAAAGGAAGCAATTATTCTATTGAAAAAGCTGCCTAAACCAAAGTTTGACGGCTCAGTTGACCTGCATTTTAATTTAAGCGTTGATACCAAGAAAAGCGACCAAATGGTCCGCGGTACGGTGGTGCTTCCTCATGGAACGGGTAAAAAGGTGCGTGTGGCCGTATTTTGTAAGGGCGAACATGAGCGCCAGGCCAGGGAAGCAAAAGCGGATTATGTAGGCGGTACAGAGTTGATAGAAAAAGTTGGCGCAGGATTTCTTGATTTTGATTGTGCCATAGCCACTCCGGAGATGATGAAAGATTTAAGTAAACTGGGAAAGGTGTTGGGGCCACGTGGTTTGATGCCTTCTCCTAAGACCGGGACTGTTACCAATGACATATCAAAAGCCATTGAAGATGTACGCAAGGGTAAAGTCGAGTTCCGCGTTGATAAGCAGGGTGGCATGCATTTGTCAGTGGGGAAAATTTCATTCAGCGAAGATCAGCTAAATGACAATGCCTCTAGGGTAATAGAGGCGGTCAATGAATCAAGACCGGCTTCGGTAAAAGGTAAGTTTGTGAAAAGTTTAAGTATTGCTGCTTCCATGAATCCGGGATTAAGGCTAAGTTGTTAAATTAATATAAAGTAAAGCGAGTTTATAATATGAAAAAAATCGGGTTATTAGTTAAAGAAGTATCAGAAAGCCGCATAAAGAATAGTTTTAAGTTGTCCAAGGGGCTTATTGTGGTGAAATACTCCGGAGTAGCCAGCCCTGATATGAGCGGGCTTAGAAAGACCCTTAAGGCTACCGGTTCAGACCTTTTTGTTGTTAAAAACAGCACAGCCAGAAGGGCAATGAAAGACCTGGGTTTAAATGATCTGATTAAAGCCATTGAATCGCCCTGCGGCTTGATTTTCTTTAAAGATGAACCTGTGGGGACATCTAAGATTTTGTGTGATTTCCGTAAAGACCATGAAAAGCTTGTATTAGAAGGGGGTCTTCTTGAGGAGAAAATTTTAACTTCAAAAGATATAGAAACAATGAGTAAGCTCCCATCCAAGGATGTGCTCAGGGCCCAGGTAGTCTGCGCATTAAACGCCCCGATTGTAAAGTTAGCCGTTGTTTTAAATCAAACTTTAAAGAAATTCGTCTATTGCTTAGATCAAATCAAACAAAAGAAAACTAGCTAAAAGGGAGGAAGAAATGGCAACTGCAAAATTGGAAGAATTAATCAAGTCTATAGAGACGATGAGTGTTTTAGAGCTCTCTGACTTAGTTAAGGCTTTGGAGGAAAAATTCGGCGTAAGCGCTAATATGCCTATGGCTGCTGCTCCAGCTGCCGGAGCTGCTGCTCCAGCTGCCGCCGCAGAAGAGAAAAGCGTATTTAGCGTTGTGTTGGCGAATGCCGGCGCAAATAAAATTGCGGTAATTAAAGAAGTCCGTACTATAACTAACTTGGGTTTAAAAGAAGCCAAGGATTTAGTAGATGCTGCTCCTAAGTCAATCAAAGAAGGCGCTACTAAAGATGAAGCCGCTGAAATTAAAAAGAAATTAGAAGCAGCTGGTGCAACTGTAGAGTTAAAGTAAGTTCAATTAAGTATAAGTAAGTTTAAGTAAACCTAAGTAATTAAAACTAGGCTGAATTTAGCCATAAGGGATTATGAATAAACGTAAAAGCTTTGCTAAGATAAAAGAAGTTTACGATTTACCTAATCTTTTGGATGTACAGCTTGATACCTATCGTGAATTTCTGCAGATGGATATTCCTGCAGATGAAAGAAAAAACCAGGGATTGCAAGAGGTCTTTGGAGAGATTTTTCCCATTGAAAGCCCTGACCGCTCGGTAAAATTAGATTTTATCAGCTATTCTTTAGGTAAACCTAAGTACACGATAAGCGAATCCAAGAATCGTTCGTTGAGTTATGCCTCTCCGTTAAAGGTAAAATTCCGCTTAACTACTCCCAAGGAAACAAAAGAGCAGGATGCCTATTTCGGCGAAATTCCTTTAATGACTGAGACCGGCACATTTATTATAAATGGGGATGAGCGTGTAGTGGTCAGCCAGTTGCAGCGTTCTCCTGGCGTATCTTTTGAAGAAGAGCTGCATCCAACTGGCAAAAAGATTTTTTACGGCCGAGTTATCCCTTACCGCGGCGCATGGCTTGAATTTAAATATGACCTTACCGAGACAATTACTGCATATGTTGACCGCCGTAGAAATTTTCCCGCAACACAAATCCTGAGGATCCTTGGTTTTTCCGAAGACAGCCAGATTTTTGCTGCTTTTGGAAAAGAACATCCCGAGATTATTAATACCTTAAAGAAAGATTACACCAAAAATAAAGAAGAGGCATACCTTGATTTTTATCGCAAGATGCGGCCTACTGAGCCGGTTACCAAAGAGGCTGCGGAAGGCCTGTTCTATAGGTTGTTCTTTGATCCTGCCAGATACGATTTAGAGAGGGCCGGGCGTTTTATTCTCAATCGTAAGCTGGGTATGGATGTATCATTAGAAAAAAGAATACTTGATTCAGATACCGTAATTAAGGTAATTGAATATTTGATTAAGTTGAATGCCGGTGAAGGAAAAATTGATGATATTGACCATTTAGGAAACCGCCGCGTGAAGAGCGTCGGGGAATTAGTACAAAATCAGGTGCGTATCGGTCTTTCCAGGGTTGAGCGTTCAATTAAGGAGAGGTTAAGTATTTTAGGCGAGTTTGATAATTTGAATGTGCATTACCTGATTAACTCCAAGCTTTTGAGCAATCAGATCAGGGATTTCTTCGGCCGCAGCCAGCTATCTCAGTTTATGGACCAGATTAATCCTCTGGCAGAGATGACCATAAACGACGCTTGAGCGCATTAGGTCCCGGAGGACTTTCAAGGGAAAGAGCAGGTTTTGAAGTCAGGGATATCCATCCTTCGCATTATGGAAGGGTCTGTCCTATTGAAACCCCTGAAGGCCCAAATATCGGGTTAATCGCTTCTTTAAGTTGTTTTGCCAGGATTAACTCTTTAGGTCTAATTGAAACTCCGTACCGTAAGGTAGAAGACGGGCGGGTAACTAAAAAGTTTGAATATTTAACTGCGGACATTGAAGAAGATAAGATTATTGCCCAGGCTGATGTTGCCTTGGACAGCGAAGGCAGATTTGTAGACAAGTTTGTAACCTGCCGTTATAGAGAAGATTTTCCTAAAGTTTTAGCAAAAGATGTGCAGTATATGGATGTTTCCGCCAAGCAGCTGGTTTCTGTTGCCGCAGCATTAATTCCTTTCCTTGAACATGATGATGCCAACCGTGCGCTGATGGGTTCAAATATGCAAAGACAGGCTGTGCCTCTGATGATTACCGAGGCGCCTCTTGTTGGTACTGATATGGAGGCTAAAGTAGCCCAGGATTCCGGAACCGTGGTTATGTGCGAGGAGTCAGGTAAAGTAACCAGCGTGGACGCTTCATCAATTACAGTTGGTAAGAAGATTTATCACTTAAAGAAATTCCTGCGCACTAACGCTGACACTTCTATTAATCAAAGGCCTTTGGTGCAATTAGGCGACCGGGTTGAAGCTGGCCAGGCAATTGCTGATGGAATTGCCACTAAAAACGGCGAGTTAGCTTTAGGTAAAAATGTCCTCGTGGCTTTTATGCCATGGAGAGGTTATAACTTTGAAGATGCCATTCTTATTAGTGAGAAATTAATCAAAGAAGATACATTTACCTCTATTCATATTGAAGAATTTGAGATTGAGGCTGCTGAAACCAGGCTGGGTAATGAAGAAATTACCCGTGATATCCCTAATGTAAGCGAGGAAGCTTTAAAGAATTTAGACGAAGACGGGATTATCCGGGTTGGCGCGGAAGTAAACGCCGGGGATATTCTGGTAGGGAAAATTACTCCTAAAACTGATTCTGAACCAAGCCCTGAAGAAAGATTGGTGCGGGCTATTTTCGGCGAGAAGGCCGGGGATGTCCGGGATACTTCTTTGGTTGTTCCTCCGGGAGTTGAAGGGGTAGTTATTGACGTGCATGTCTTTCAACGTAAAGACCGCGGTCGTAAAACTAAGGAAGAAAAAACCAAGGAATTAGCAAAAATCCGCGAGCTTAAAGCTTATTATAAACAGGAGATCGAATTCTTGCAGATTGAAAAAACCGTGCGTTTAGCCCAGGTTTTAGGTATAGATAAAAAGAAGGTAGAGAAATATGATTTCAGCGATAATGACGAAGCCAAGATTTTAGCAGCTTCTTTTGATGAGCAGGTACAAGAGTTATTGGCAGAAGAAGAGCAGGAGATTGAAAAAGTACGCCGCGGGGATGAGCTACCCACAGGTATTTTAAAGAGGGTTGTGGTTTATATTGCCACAAAGCGTAAGCTTTCTGAAGGAGATAAACTCGCCGGTCGGCACGGTAATAAGGGTGTTGTCGCCAGGATTATCCCGGAAGAAAATATGCCTTATATGCCTGACGGTACGCCGGTAGATGTAGTATTAAACCCGTTAGGCGTTCCTTCGCGTATGAACGTCGGCCAGATCCTGGAATGCCATTTAGGCTGGGCGGTAAAGGCATTGGGTTTGAATGTGAGCTGCCCAATATTTGACAGCGCGAAAGAGGTTGAAATTAAGGAATTGTTGAAGAAAGCAGGTCTTCCTGAAGACGGTAAGATTACGCTTTATGATGGTTATAGCGGAGAGCCATTTGACCAAAAGGTAACTGTCGGATATATGTATATTCTGAAATTAATCCATTTGGTTGATGAAAAGATTCACGCCCGTTCTATCGGCCCGTATTCCTTGGTTACTCAGCAGCCATTGGGAGGAAAAGCGCAATTCGGCGGACAGAGGTTAGGCGAAATGGAAGTTTGGGCTCTTGAAGCATATGGCGCGGCTTTTACTTTGCAGGAAATGCTTACTGTTAAGAGCGACGATGTAAGCGGAAGGACGCGCATCTATGAAGCAATAGTTAAGGGTGAGCAGCGCTTAACCCATGGGACTCCAGAGTCATTTAATGTTTTAATCAAAGAATTGCAAGGCTTATGCCTTGATATCAAAACAGAAAAGGCTAAATAATGGAAGAAATCGTCTCATTTGACAGTATTTCAATTAAGATCGCCAGTCCTCAGGTAATCAAACTTTGGTCTAAAGGCGAAGTTAAGAAAGCTGAAACTATTAATTACCGCACGTTAAAGCCGGAAAAAGACGGTCTGTTTTGCGAGAAAATATTTGGCCCGGTCCGTGATTGGGAATGTAACTGCGGTAAATATAAAGGTATTAAGTTTAAAGGGATTACCTGCGACCGCTGCGGAGTAACTGTTGATCGTTCAAGCGTGAGGCGTGAGCGCATGGGGTATATTGATTTAGCTACCCCGGTAACACATATCTGGTTTTTTAAAGCCGTACCCAGCCGGATGAGCGCATTGCTGGATATCGGTTTAAGGGACTTAGAAAGAATTATTTATTATGAGGAGTATGTGGTTGTCGATCCCGGGACTACTCCTTTAAAGAAAAAAGAACTGCTTACCGATGAGCAATATCAGGAAGCATTGAGTAAATACGGGACAAACTTTAAAGCTAAAATCGGGGCTGAGGCTATAGTTGAACTTTTAAAAGAATTAGATTTAGATGTTGTTTGCCGTAAATTCAGAAAAGACTTAGAGAAATCGAAAGATGTCTTAAGTAACCGTAAGGCGATTAAGAGTTTAAAGATTGTTGAAGATTTTAAGAAAAGCGGCAATAAACCGGAGTGGATGATTTTAAGTATCCTGCCGGTGATCCCCCCGGATTTACGCCCCTTAGTACCGCTTGAGGGTGGCAGGTTTGCCACAAGCGACCTCAATGATTTATACCGCAGGGTTATCAATCGTAATAACCGTCTAAGAAAATTAATGGAATTGAGCGCCCCTGAAATTATTATACGTAATGAAAAACGTATGCTTCAGGAGGCGGTGGATGCGCTTTTGGATAACGGTAGGCATGGCAAACCTGTAAATGGAGCCAATAACCGTCCATTAAAATCACTTTCTGATATGCTTAAAGGAAAACAAGGCAGGTTCAGGCAGAATCTTCTTGGTAAGCGCGTAGACTATTCCGGCCGTTCAGTTATTGTCGTCGGACCGGAGTTAAAATTGCATGAGTGCGGCCTTCCTAAGCAGATGGCCCTGGAGTTATTTGAACCTTTTATTATTAAGAAATTAAGAGAAAAAGGCTTTGTGCATACAATTAAAGGCGCCCGCAGGATGGTTGAACGC
>Ga0172371_10008017_pt1 | contig 14864 bp, 20 predicted proteins | sample Lak12m_FD_114543 | JGI IMG/M metagenome (GOLD analysis project Ga0172371, IMG submission 114543) | Freshwater microbial communities from Kabuno Bay, South-Kivu, Congo - kab_022012_12m | ecosystem: Environmental > Aquatic > Freshwater > Lake | place: Democratic Republic of the Congo: South-Kivu... | reverse complement strand
CCAATTGCCAGAATAGTCGTTTTCAGAGATCCGCAGCTTCCAAAATTTTATCCTGAATGGGCAATAAAGAAAAAAGATGGGACAATCTTCAAAGATGACAAAGGTTTTATATGGCTAAATCCTTATGAGAAAAAAGTGTGGGATTATAATATAGCGATAGCAAAAGAAGCAGCTTTGATGGGTTTTAGAGAAATACAGTTTGATTATCTGCGCTTTCCTGATGATTCTGAGAACTTTGACTTGCAGGTTGTTTTTCCGGATACAGAAGGTATCCCCAAAGATGATATTATAAAGGATTTTATAATATATGCTGCAGAACAGCTAAAAGATTATAATGTATATGTTTCCGCAGATGTCTTTGGTGTGACTGCAACATACCTGACAGATAAGGATGAGATAGGACAAAACTGGGAAAAAATTACAAATGAAGCAGATTATATTTATCCAATGGTCTATCCAAGTCATTACAATGCCGGTTTCTTTGGTTTTGATGTTCCTGATGCCATGCCTAAAGAAACTATAATAATGGCCCTGTCTGATGCTGTCGAGAGAAATGCTACAATTAAAAATCCTGCTTGTATAAGACCGTGGCTGCAAGGTTTTACTGCGACATGGATAAAAGGCAATATAAATTATGGCCCTGTTCAAATAAGAGAACAGATTGAGGCCGCACTTGAATGCGGCATAGAGGAATTCTTTATCTGGAATGCTTCAAATCAATATGATCCCCTTTCTTTCATTACTGAAAAAGAAGCACTTCAAAAACAGCAACAAGCAAGCAATTATCGCACAAACATGGGACTTGACTTCATTGGCAATACTTCATTTACTGCTTTGGAAAAATATCTTGGAAACATCAGTAAAGAGGAATGGAATCAGGTGTATCCTTACCATGCAACTGATTTTAAGATGAATCTAAAACAATTTTCTGATTGGGCGGATAGCTGGACATTTGATAGCATGGAGTTTAGCATAATATCAAATTATAAGAATAATAATTCAATTTCTAATGCTCTTTATGAAGCAAATATTATACTTAAAAAAGGCACAGACAAGTATGTCATTGAAAAAGAGAGTTTTGAAGTATTTATTGAAAATAACATATGGAAGATTAAACCGGAATTAAGCTTTATAGAATTACTTTCAACTCTTTAATAAAAGCTGAAAAATATGTATCAAATAATATTAAAATATCCAAATATGTAAAAATCAAAATTAAAGAAAAAGTCATAAATCAATGAATCAATTAAAAAGATGGTTTTCAAAAAAGAAGAAAACGATATTCAGTGCGATTTTATTGAGTGTATTTTTAGTTTTTTTACCGGTTCTTATAACCTGTCAAAAGAATACTAAAAGTGATATTGCAACTTTAAATGATTACAAAAACCCACAGGAGAGTCAGACAATTCAAAGTGAAACACAATCTGGGGAAATAGAAGAAAAGCAGCTTTATTCTGAAGATATTGATACTACAACCAATGGAGGAGAAGAATCCGTAGCTGAAAAAGAGATTTTAAAGTATATGCCCAACGAACTTGGCCAGGTAATGATACTCATGTATCATAAGATAGGTAGTCCCGAAAGTGAATGGATGCGTACCCCACAAAACTTTCGGCAGGATCTCATAAATCTTTATGAAAATGGCTACAGGCTCGTGAACCTCCTGGATTATGTAAAGGGTAATATAGATATTGAGGCAGGAAAAAGCCCTGTTATCTTAACATTTGATGATGCCACGCAGGGGCAATTTAATTTTATTGAAACAGTCAGCGGTCTCAGACTTGATCCTGATTGTGCGGTAGCTATCCTTGAGGATTTTTGCAGCCAGTTTCCTGATTTTGGAAAGGGCGCTACATTTTATATACATTACCCCTATCCTTTCTACCAGATACAATATATAAAGGAAAAACTTGAATTTTTAGTAAATAATGGCTACGAAATTGGAAATCATACTTACAGTCATGCAGATTTATCGAATTTAAATTATGAAGATGTAGTTAAAGAGATTGCACTTAATGCTTCAAAAACAAATGAATTATTACCGGGGTATAAAGTTAAAAGCCTGGCACTTACTTATGGTTTATATCCAAAGAACAAGGAAATACTAATAAAGGGAAGCTTTAAGGATTACATCTATAATAATGAAGCAATACTTCTTATAGGCAGCAATCCGGCACCTTCTCCATTCAGCTTTGATTTCGATTTTCTTGGCATTCCAAGAATAAAGGCCAGCGAGATTAATGTTGAAAACCAGGGAATATATGATTGGATTGACTTTTTTAAAAAATATCCCGAACGCCAGTATATAAGTGATGGCGATACAGATATTATTACAATACCACTGGAACTTAAGGATAAGCTTGACAAGAATTCAACTAATGGTAAAAAAATATTTTTTTACCTGCCATAAATCTTGCAATAGCAGCTGAAATATTTAAACTAAGACTAATCCAAAATCATCGCAATCTTTTCTAAGTGGAAAATGAACTCATTTATCGCCGCTGTATTAAATATTATTTCTTCATAAAATAATAGTAGCCCAGGTATTATAAAAATTGCTCCTAAAACTATTCCTGTGATATCAAAACCTTTTCCTTTATTGCTTAAACGTCCTGTTTTTATTCTTTTTAGGTCAATGCTTCCTGTTATAACTGCAGCCAAAGGTAAACTTATTGCTAATATAAAAACTGTGGTAAGTTTAATTAATAATTCCTCTAGATTATAAACAGGTATATTAATGGACCAATGGAAAATTTGAGGAATAGCTACAGCAGTTAAAAGACCTGTGACTAAGGCGGTGATTGACAAACCTCTATATTTTTCTATTTTAGCTTTGTCATTCATTTTATGGGTTCCATTTCTTAATAATTTTAGTTATTGATATATCTAATTATGTTATCAAAGATGTTATAAAAAGGCATTAAGATATTTTTAACTTTTTATTTAAAAATTTTTTATTATTACTTCCACAATAATCCATCATATGATTATAATACTGATATGAATAATATTATTGAAGAAATCCGGCAGCAATTGAAAATAAACTCTGACGAAGAAACAAAAGGTAGCGGACAAGGTTTTTTTAAAGAGCAGGTCAGGCTTTATGGAGTAAAAACAGCTATTGTGAGTAAAATTGGAAAAGAATACTATAAAGCCATTGAAGATAAGAGTAAAACTGATATTTTCAGCTTGTGCGAGGAACTATGGCAGTCAGATTATATGGAAGAATCATTTATTGCCTGCAACTGGTCATATTTGATCCGTAAATATTATGAACCAGTGGATTTTAAGATATTTGAAAAATGGGTAAACAATTATGTTAGCAATTGGGCTTCCTGCGATACACTTTGCAATCATACTATTGGCACATTTATAGAGATGTACCCTGATTATATTTCGGAGTTAAAAAGATGGGCTAAATCAAAAAACCGATGGATGCGCCGTGCTTCTACTGTATCTCTTATTATACCTGCCAGAAATGGAAAATTCCTAAAAGATATTTTTGATATTTCTGACATACTTCTTTTAGATCAGGATGATTTAGTACAAAAAGGACATGGCTGGATGTTGAAGGCGGCCAGCCAGGCCCACCAAAAAGAAGTATTTGATTATATCCTCAAGAATAAAATGATAATGCCCAGAACTGCACTTCGTTATGCCATAGAAAAAATGCCTAAAGAGTTAAAAGAAAAAGCAATGCTAAAACAATAATAATTGCTCCGCATCAATCTAAAAGATATCTTAAATAATAAGCAATTATAATCAAATATGGTCTGTTTCGTCTGCCATTGCATCTTTTTTTGTCTTGTGGATTACTCCATCTTTATACTGTGAAGGAGAATAAATAGTATACAGCTTTAAATCGTTTTTGGATGAAACATTTATAACATTGTGCTCGGTTCCTGCAGGAACTATTATTACAGTATTATTTATAAGATAGTTTTCTTCACCATTTAATATTAATTTAGCTCTGCCCACAACTACTCTGAATATCTGGTCCACGTTTTCATGAATTTCAGAACCGATTTCTTCATCAGGTTTTAAAGACATTACCACCAGTTGGCAGTGTTTTCCTGTAAAGACCACTTCCCTAAAATTATTGTTTCTTAGAGCTTTTTCTTTTATATTTCCGACATAACCAACCATATAAACCACATATTTAATTTTTAATTTATTTTATTATAATACTTTATTGGAATTAATAATAAAAGACATTAGAGAATATATAATGTTCTGGCTGCCCCAAGTTACGAAATTTCGAACCAATTTTTAAAAACATTAATTAATTTAAGGAAGATACATATATAATCAGTTGTTATTAAAAATAAAACCACTATTATAAGTAGATAAATAGTTATATTGAGACAGCTAAAGAAGGAAAATGAAATACAAGGATATATCAGAGCTAAGCAATACATATTTCCATAAACATAAAAGACTGGTTGCACCTTTATGCGGTTTCCCCGGTGTATCAATGATAGGAGCTGATATAAAGTTGGCCCAGCAAAACTTCGGGGAACACTATAAAGCAATAAAAAAGGTAGTCGATGTATTTGAACCTGATGTGGCTTTTCCGTTGATGGACCTTTCGGTAGAAGCAAATGCATTGGGCAGATACACCATTTTCCCTAAAAAAGATTCAGCAACTGTACCTAAAATGAAATTTAATATGGAAGAAATAGAAAGGCTCCAGGAAATCAATATTTCTTTTGATTCAAGAATTATTGGTTATGTTGAAACAATGAAACTTATGAGTGTGGGTCTTCCAGATAATGTTTTAAAAGGTGCTTATATAACCGGTCCTTATTCTGTAGCTGCACTTATAATTGGTGCAGACGAAGCAGCAATCGCAACTGCTCTGGAACCGGAAAAGCTTCATAAGCTATGCGATTTTGTAACGGAGAAAATACATGCATACACAACCCTGCTTATATCTGCGGGTGCAGAATTAATAGTGATACTTGAACCTACTGCTGTAATGTTAGGGCCTAACCAATTCTCTGAATTTTCAGCTTTCTATGTCAAACATATAATTGAAAGTATTAAGTATAGCAAAACAAACACTGTATATCATACTTGTGGTAATACCATGCATCTTATAGACAGAATGGTGAGATCAGGAGTTAACGGTCTTAGTCTTGACTCAAAAGATATGGGTGTTGATATTAAGGAAGTCCTGGATAAAGTTCCTGAAAATATTGTAGTCATTGGAAACATAAGTCCATGCAAGACGTTGCTCAGAGGCAAGCCACATGAAGTCGAAAAAGAAGTTACTGAGCTTCTGGAAGAGACAAAGAAATATCCCAATTTTATTTTAAGCACCGGTTGTGATCTCCCCCAGGAGACTCCGCCTGAAAACATTAAAAGGTTTGTTAAGATAGGCAAAGAATATAAAATATAAATCCTAAAAACCTTATTTTTACCAACTAATATCTGCACCCACAATAAGCAAAGACAGAAATAATAATTTTTAAGACTAAAGAGTGGTGGCTGCCCCAAGTTACGAAATTTCGAACCAATTTTTAAGAGAATTAATAAAATTAAAAAGACTAAAGTAATATGAAATTTTTAATAAATGCTTATATAAGCTAGGACAATATATGATAATATTTATTATGTGTTTATATTAAGAATTTTAAAGAATAGAAATTTTATATTAATCCTTGCATTTATTCTTGGTCTTGTTATTGGAAACAAAATAGGTATATGGATAAAGTATTTAACAGTTCCTGCTCTTGCAATTATAATGATTACCTCTTTTGTACAATTTTCCTTTAAGATTTTTTTAGAATACAAATCTTTGTTAAAACCAGCTTTATATTCTATATTTTTTAGCTATTTTATAAATGGAGCAGTAATATTGGCTCTTGCCTGGTTTTTAATTCATGACAGGCAATTATGGACAGGCCTTCTAATTTTAGCAGCTTCGCCTCCGGGAGTAGCGATATCACCCTTTACAAGGATAACGGGGGGAGATGAAAAATTTACTATTATTGGAATGGTTTCAACCTATATCGCAGCTTTAATTATTATTCCATTGGCTTTCATTATTTTTATAGGAGGAAGTTTCACCCAACCTTTAAAACTAACTATTTTATTTACCGAAGTAATAATTGGGCCCATGATTATTTCTCAACTATTGATAAAATTTAAACTGGACAAACATATATTAAAATTCAGGGGTCCAATAATTAACTGGGGATTCTTTGTAATAATTTTTGTAATTGTTGCACTAAACAGAGATTTATTTTTTAAAGACTTTAAAATCTTAGGATTTATATCATTAATATCTATTATTTCTATTTTTGGTTTATGGATTTTATTAAATCATGTACTTAAAAAAATAAAATTTACCAATGAAGTCAGAAGAAGTCTTGTTCTCTTTGGAACAGTGAAAAATAGTTCTTTCGCTGCAGCCATAGCTTTCAGTCTATTCAGTGAAAAAGCATCAGTCACCGGAGCAATATTTAGTATATTCCTAACAATTTATCTTATTATTATTAGCTTTTTATCACGAAAAAATGAATAATCAATTACTTTTATTTATAACAGCAGCACACCTTTAAACTAAAAATTAATTATTCCTTTTTTCAGATAATTAGCAAGATACTCAATATGTCCAGATGTGGTACCACAACAACCACCAACTACAGTTGCTCCTTCTTCAATACATTTTATTTTAAATAATCTATAAATTTCAAAAGACATCTCCAATTTTAAATAATTCTTCATGTTAAAAATTCTTATACGTATTTTCTCTTCGAAGTTTAACCTCTAAAAGATTGATCCCTTTATTATTATCATCAATAAAATAAATAATCCTGTATCTTCCAGCTCTTACCCTATAAATATTCCTTTCATCGGTAGCAATTTTTTTTGAGCTAAAGGGTCTTGGAACATTTGCCAGGTTTGAAATGTTCTTTGATACGATTTTATAATCCTTATCCGGGATTTTATCTAAAAACTTAGCGGCAAATTTTTTTAAAAATACTTTATAAATTTCTTGCCTTACCCTGTTTTCTTTTTTTATCATATTCTTTGAATGCAATCATTTCTTCATCATTTTCCATAATTGCCAGCGCAGACTTCAAATCTTCTTCGTCTTCAAGAATTTCAAGGGCTGCCTCTCTTATTAATTGGGCCATAGATGTTCTTTTCTGAAAGGCTAATACTCTCAACCTTTCGTGTTGGTTTTTTGTAAGAAATATTGTTGTTCTCTGAAGTGTATCTTTCATAGTTTATCACCCAACAAAAAGTAACATATATATGTTTATATGTCAATATTAATTATATGGCTGCCCAAGGTAGTGAAATTTAGAATCATTTTTTAAAGGATTTGATAAATTTGAAAGAATTTCTGACTATTCTACGAGCATTTCTTTCAAGATATTTTTAACTTTTAAAATTTCTATTTCTTTTAAATGACCGGATTTTTCTTTTAACCTAATCTTGTCAACAGATCTTATCTGATCCAAGACGATCCATCCCAATTTTTTTTCAAATTCGATTTTAATTCTTGTAGGATAATTCCTTGATTTTGTAGTCATTGGAGCAATAATAATTGTGTCAATATTAAAATTCATTTCATCAGGTGATAATACAACACAAGGTCTTACCTTTTTTATTTCATGACCAGTTGTTGGGTTTAGATCTATCCAGAAAATATCATATTGACAAATTACCATTCCCAGTCCTTATCAAAATCATTACCATTTTTAATTAGCAGGTTGTCTTCTCTGTCTTTATGCATCCTCGAAAAACTTTTATCCCAATCTGCACGTGCTTTTTTAACAGCTTCAATTATTAATTTCTTGTCTACCACTTTTATCTCTACCTCATTATCAAGGTCACACTCTTTAATTAAATTAGAAGTTATTCTTATCCCCTTTGAATTGCCTATTTTTATTAAATTTGATCTCATTTCTTACCTCATTTTAGTAATTACAAAGTAATTACATTATAAGGATAAAATACTAAATTACAAGTAAAATTACAGTGAGTCAGCTTTTGCTGCCCCGAGTTACGAAATTTCGAACCAATTTTTGAAAGAGATCTTTATTATTAATAAGATAATACTAAAAAGTGTTTTATAGTATTCATAATCATTCATTTAAATTTTATTGAATTTCAGGAAAAATTATATTAAAATTTAATGAGTAATAATAAGTATTACTGGAATTAAATAATAAATGGAGGAATTATGCCTAGGACTACAAAAATTCTAAATATCTCTTTAAGTAAAGATTTATATGAGGAAATTGAAAATATCTCATCACAGGAGAACAGAACAAAAAGTGAACTGATCAGAGAGGCTTTCAGACAATACTCCGCCAACCGGAACTGGTCTAAAATAAGGCAATGGGGGGACGAAACTGCAAGAAAGTTGAAAATCAGGGATGAGCAGGATATAGATAATATGCTACATGAAAAATAAGGAGCAGATTTGAGAATAGTATTAGATACGAATATTTATATTTCTGCAGCTATTATTGGAAGAGTATGTGAAGAAATACTAAAAATTTGTCGGTTAAGTAAACTGGAGGTATTTACAAGTAGGGATATTATTATTGAAATAGAAACTAAATTGAAAAATAAGTTTTTATGGAATAATCTGCAGGTGAGATTATTTATAGAAAATATTATGGAATTTTGTAATTTCGTAGAAATATCCGAAAAAATTATTCATCTAAAAGATGACCCTGATGATGATAAAATACTTGAATGTGCTGCTGCTTCAAGTTGTAACTATATTGTGTCTGGTGACAAACATCTTATAAAATTAAGATTATTCCGAAATATAAAAATATTAAAGCCTGCAGAATTCTTGGTTTTGATCAGATAATTATTTGGCTGGGCATAGTAGACAGAGTTAAAACTAAATTATTGAGCTTAAATGAGGATATTTTTATACCGGAATTGGATTTTTAAATATTTTTCAATCTTTTAATTTGTCATATACTACTTTTGCAAATTCTTGTGCTTTTCTTAAATCCTGTTCATCAGGATGTCTTCGATAAATGAAAAAGAAAAGTCTACCTTTACAGGAAAATGTTTCATCAATAACATTTATTCCTTGGGACCTTAAAAGGTCTCTCATATAGTCAAGAAAGTTTTTATGCCATCCATATGTTCCAAAAAGAACTGCATTTTTTACTTGGTTGCTATTTAGTGTTTTTATAAATTCTTTCATCTGTTTTTCAACTTTATTTGCATAAGCTCCTGCGCCAAGAAATAATATATCTATATCATCCAGTGAAAAATCTGGTGTTATAGCCTTTGATGCTTGTCCTAATGTTTGTGCGATAGCCTCAGCTACTTTTTTCGTATTTCCTGACTTGCTGTAATACATAACTTCTGTTTTCATGATTTAACTCCTTATATTCACTTAAAATATTTAAGTAATTCATAAATACAATTTGTACCAAAATTAATTGCCTCGACGGGTATTCTCTCATCAGCGCTATGAACAATTTTTGTAAAATTCATCTCCTTATGTAAAATCATTGGAGTAAAACCATATGTTTGAATTCCCAATTTATCAAATGTTCTTGCATCTGTTGGACTTGTCAGCAATATTGGAACAGCAATTCCTGTTGGGTCAGCCATATGGAGTATTTCTTTTAAAGTATCAAAAAGTCCCATATCAAGTTTATATGGTAAACTTTCATCACGAAGTATTTCAAACTCAAACTCACCGATTATTTTTTTTAGTTCAGAAATAATATCATTTAGATTGTAACCAGGAAGAAGGACTGTAACCAATGTAATTTCAATCTTTGAAGGAATACCAAATCGTTGCTCACCACCAATGATATTTACTACATTTACCGTATTGTGAAGAAGTGGTTCAAACACTTCGGCATTATTTTTAAGTAGTTTTAAAACCCTATCAGTTAACGCAGGGACTTTGAGCAATCTCATTACTAAATTTGCTGGAAACGGAAGATTTGAAGCCATAGTATCAATCTGCATTCTTACAACATCTGTTATATGTACTGGCATATTATACCTATCCAGCTTACTCAATATAGCTCCTGTCTTTGCAGATGCCCCGCCATGCAATGGAAGTGCACCATGTCCACTTGGCCCTCTTACAATTATTTTAATTCTACAAGGCCTTTTTTCAGCAATCATAATAGGGTAAAACTTCTTCTTCCCTACGTAAAGTGTAAAACCTCCAAATTCCCCTATTGCATATTTAACTCCCTTAAATATATCAGGATAATTTTCAGTAAGATACTTTGCACCATATATTCCACCGGCTTCTTCATCAGAAACAATTGCGCATATTATATCATCAGGAGGAATAATATTTTTTGCCTTTACCTTGAGCAGAGCAGATACCATCATTGCTACTCCTCCCTTCATATCAAGGGTGCCACGTCCCCAAAGATAACCATCAGCAATTTTTGCTTCAAATGGAGAGTATTTCCATATCTGGTTTTCAGTAGTAACTACATCTACATGACCGTAAAGAAGCAAAGGATTTGTATTACTTTGACCTTTAAGGCGAGTAATTAGATTTGGGCGGTTGGGGTCTTTTGCTATTAATTTTGTTTCAAAACCAGCATCAACTAATAACTTATTAATATATTCTATACATTCTTTTTCATTTCCTGGTGGGTTCGTAGTATCAAAATGGATAAGGTTTTGAAGTATTTCGATGGGGTTATTATTCATTTTAGGCCTCCAGATATTTTAATTTATTAAATAAATTTCTTAACTCTGGATTTACCAACTATTAAACATTATAGTCTTTAATAAGGGTTATTTCAAAATATATGATAGAAGTGTGGTTATTAATTATAGTAAACGATATTAGAACTAATTTATTAAGCTTAAGTGGGGATATTTTTATAGTAGAATTAAGTTTTTAATAAATTTTTTGACATTAAAATTATTTCGATCTTACCAGACTTTCATCACCATCATTAAATTTAATATTTATGTGTGAACCATCACAGAATGGCTTATTATTAGACTCTCCACATCTGCACAGTGTCATTCGATTTCTTGTCTCGTATTTAGTACCGTCTGAAGATTGAAGTTCTATTTCGCCTTGGAGCCAAATTGGTCCGCTTACTTTTATTTGAGGATCTTCTATTATCTTTATTGATGGTTTAAATTTTTTCTCATATGGTGTTTTTGTTTTTTTATCCCAGGCAACCAATCTTCCGGAAGGGCAATTGCATGCAGTCTTTATAGCAATTTTTTTAGCATTTAAATCATCAGATTTTTTAACATTATGCCATGTATCGCCTGATAGCTGACAAAATCTTGCAGAAGAACAGAATTTTTTTGCATCCGATAGGTCAAGTTTGGGACCATGAATTATTTCAGCCTGTTCCTTATATTGTTTTTTGCTTGCAGTCTCTTTCCCATTAAAGCCAATCTTTATATGTGTTCCATCGCAGTATGGCTTGTTTTGAGATTTACCGCACCTGCATAGAGTATATTTTTCATGTTCAGGAAATTTTTTATCTTGCTTCCATTCTTCAGGTTCTCCCTGGCTTCCAACTATTGATATTGTTTTAGATAACGGAAGATTTCCGGAAACTAAATAAGGCCCATTTTTTGTTATAGTTACTTTTTGGTTTTTCATAAGTTTTATCCCCTAAAAACCTTAAAAACTAAATTATGTAGATTTTTTTTAAATCATTAAGCCAGCCATGATATTCTTCATGTTTGCCTTCACCTATTTCGTCCTTTTCCAGTGTTTCGAACTCTTCTTCTATCTTGATCTGGATATCATCTGGAATTTGCTTTCTAACAATTGGGAAAAGAAATTTACTCTCTTTCTTTATATGTATTATTAATAGTGAGATGTAGCCTTCCATATTTGTTGCTATGTGAAATGCATCAGGATTACCGGTATCATAATATTTTATAGATTCAGCCATACCATGTATATAATCACGTCCAGCTTTATGCTGACCTAAAAGTTCATTAACCAAGGCTAAATTTGATATATCTTTAATAACTTCAGGAAACAAAATTTTTTCTTCCTTCCCATGATGGCATTTATCTGCAAAATTAATTAAAAATTCAACAATTTTTTCCAGGTGTTCTTTTTTTACTTCTTGGCTATTTTTTAATCTTGTTGCTACTTTTTTCATGACACTAAGAATTATAGAAATAGCACCATGTTCGTCTCTTAAATCTTGTACTGGGCTTTTTTGCATAATATTACCTACTTCTAAAAATCAAATTTATCTAAATTATAAAATATATTACCTATCAGAGAAAAGTATATCTGCAACAATAAAAATAACAACAATAAATAAGATAATAGAACCTAAAACTATTCCAGTTATATCCATACCTTTAAAAACTTTACTTTTATGGAGTCCTTTTTTAATTTTTTTTAAATCAATACTTCCACATGCAATTGCAGTTATAGGCAGACAAATTCCCAATATGCTGCCTAAACTGATATTAAAAACTATTGTCTGAGTAATTGTTTTAAGAAAAAAAGTAGCCCACTCAGTAAGTTTAAAAAAAGAAAAGATTGTAATTGAAAGCAATCCAGTAACAAATGATATTATTGGTAATTTGCCATAGTTATATAGACTGGTATTATCACTCATAAATATACTTAAAAAAAATTATATTTCTAAAGATTTTCTATATAATTATCTACTTTCTATTTACATATCTAAAGGTGTGTAAAATTCCATTTTATGACTCTGGGTTATGTTCTGCCACTTATCTATAAATTCACTCTTAATCTGTGGATTTTTTGTAGCCCCATCAAAGAAAGTTTCCCAAGCTGCAAAACTATCAAATTCCCGCTTCAAAATAATTGTATTTGACCAGTCACCCTGGCCGCTTATAGTTCGGTAAAACTTAAACGGTGGTGAACCACTTTTTGTTGCAAGCTCAATACGTTTTTTTTGAAGCTCAATTGCTTCGTTCCACTTCCCTGGCGCTATAACCATTGTTTCTCTCCATATTAGTTTCATTTTATCTCCCTTTGATATTTATGATATTCTGTCTTTAAAAAAAGACTTTAATTTTATAATTATAATAATATATCAATAAGACAGTAACAGCTCTTAGACCAGTTTTACCCTGGCAATTGGGATAGTTTTTTTAGATATATATTTATAAGTTTTAAAACTGATCAAAATATCTTTACGATTTATATGGCATAAATGTCTGTAAGTGGCTGGGGAGAGAGGATTCGAACCATAAATGAAATCAATAAAAATAAATGTAAGCATTAATATGCAGATATCGCCCTATTGTTTGAAAAAATTCACATTTTTTTAGTATTTAAGGACCCTCGAATTAATGAAGTAAAAACTGCAATAGCAGCTAGCAAGCTTCCGATAATAAGAGTAAACCTCATAGAACCTATAAAAACCTGATTCTCTAGTTCAATTCCGCTTAAACCCCTAGCAGTTAAAATTTTAATTAAACTTTTTGAATGTGTACTGAATAATATACCTGATAACGATATTCCCAGTACCATACCTAGATTTCTCATAGTAGCAAGCATAGCTGATGCTGTCCCCCTCATATTGCGAGATACCGCACTCATAATAGCATTATTATTTGGTGTCTGAAATAAACCAATACCTAAGCCGCTTATAGCTGTATAAATAATAATAAGAAATATTCGGGTATCAGTTTTTAAAGTGCTGAGAAGAAAAAGGCCAATTGAAGTAATTACCATTCCTGCCGAACTCAAATAGCGCGTATCCAGTCTATCCGACAATATACCTGAAATTGGTGCAACAATCATAACTACGATAGGATTTGCTATAATAATCAAGCCTGCCTGTGAAGCTGCCATGTTTCTTACCTGTATCAGGTAAAAAGGAATCAATAAGGCAACTGAAAATTGTGACATAAAATTAAGCAGCAAAGAAATATTTCCCATAGAAAACACTCTATTTTTAAATAATTTAAAATCAAGCATCGGATGTTTAACCCTTATTTCGGTAATTACAAACAAGATAAGAAAAAATATTCCCATTACCAACGATCCTATTATAACCGGACTTTTCCATCCCAGTTTGTCCACAAAACTCAAAGGAAAAACAATTCCTACGAGTGAAGTAAATAAAAAAATTGCTCCTTTAAAGTCAAATGGGTGTATTTCATCGCTTCTTGTAAATGGCAATGATTTTATTGCCCAAATAAAAGTTGCTATACCAATAGGAATATTAATAAGAAAAATACTTTTCCACCCAAAAAAGGAGATAAGTAATCCTCCTAATGCCGGACCTATAGCCAAGGCAATTGACACAGAAACTGCTATAATGCCTAAAAATTTACCCCTGTCTCTAATGTGCGTATTAATAGTTATTATTGCCGGTCCCATTGCCATAAGCATCCCAGCTCCAATTGCCTGAAAACCCCGGGAAATTACTAAAAGCAAAATTGATGGTGAGATTGCGCAAAATAGTGAGCCAATCGTAAAGATGACAAAGCCAATTGTAAATATTTTCTTGTGTCCGTATAAATCTCCGAGTCTGCCATAAGTTAAGAGTAAGCTGCTGATGACTACCAGATAAGAGAGTATCACCCATTCAACTGTTGTCAGTGTTACATTAAAATAAGTGCTTATAGTAGGTAACGAGATATTTACTATACTAGCATCCAAAGCACTCATAAAAGTTCCAATGGCAACAATTATTATTGTCTGAGTTTTTATACTTCTTGATAGTTCAAAGTGTTGCTCTTGTTCATTTTCCATATTTTCAAAATCTAAATGTTTGTATTGAATAAATTAATTATTTTTAAAGATTTTACCTGATTTAGTTATTTTTTAGAATTGGATTATTTCCATCGGAAGTAAGAGTAGACAAAAAGTAGAACTCATGGTTATAATAATTCCCATGAAACCAGCCAAACTG
>Ga0172371_10008013_pt1 | contig 14868 bp, 15 predicted proteins | sample Lak12m_FD_114543 | JGI IMG/M metagenome (GOLD analysis project Ga0172371, IMG submission 114543) | Freshwater microbial communities from Kabuno Bay, South-Kivu, Congo - kab_022012_12m | ecosystem: Environmental > Aquatic > Freshwater > Lake | place: Democratic Republic of the Congo: South-Kivu... | reverse complement strand
TTCACCGGTATCCCAGTCCGCGTCCGCCTCCTGTCCCTTTGCTTTCCTCTGTCGTTTAGCAGGCTCTCTCCTGTCCTCCCTGTCCATTTCATCTATGTGATTGAGTATCTCGGCCCTCCGGCTGATGCCGACAGGAAATCTCGATTCATCGTTATCGCGTTGGCCACGTCCCCTGGGAGCGATTTCATCTTCGCCCGCAGGCTCGAAGTTGGCCGGGATCTCACGCCCTGAGGCTGCGGCAGGCTGCCTTTCACCCCTGTCTACCGGTATATTTTCTGTGCGCCTCTGCTGCGGCACCTGCCTGGTTTCTGCCGGCGGGCCCGGTTGGCCGACAAATTTGTGCGGGCCGAGGCTGCCGCAGTCTTTGCACGGCTCATTGGAGTAGGCCATCGGCTTACCGCACTTACATCTAAACTGGCTATCCAAAAGGGTATCTCCTTAAGAATCTACACTACAACGGTGAGAATCCGCTGTCAAGGATTTCATGAGCATGAGGCTATAAACTGTTCAGAATGCGTTCAGCCTGGTCAATATTGAAAGTGCCCGGTTCGATATCGCGGATGATCATGTCACCATCGATGAATACCGTATAGGGCGCCCTCTCTACATTATAGAGGTGGGCGGTTGTCTTATACATGTCGACCACCACGGGGACAGTGAGCTCACCGCGCTCTGATGTATACTTGATGATAGCCTTGTCTATGTCATCAAGCTTGCTCTCCACAAAAACGGCTACGATCTTGACTCCAGGGATTTTTTTATCCTGGATGGACTGGAGCAGCGCCAGCTCACGGTCGCACTCGGGACAGTAAATAGCCCAGAATGTGAGCAGGACCTTCTGCCCCTTATAGTCACGTAACGAGATTGTGTCCTGTGTCTTGAATATAGGGAGCGTGAAATCGGGCGCCCTGTCACCGATGCGCGGCCCTGTGGGTACTGAAACCAGCGTCGTAAATATATTGGGGGGATCCATCGTGGCAATGTTGCTGTCGGCATCGATGGACTTGATGCGGTAATAGTACCTGGTGTTGGTCTCGAGGCCGATGATTCGTACCGTGTGGTCCGTGACAAGACTGGTATCAGCAATAGTTGAATTCGGACAGGACACGTCAATACCGTAAAGCACCTGGCTACTGGACGGTCTGTCGGTGGTCCAGCTTACAACGGCACTGCCGTCCGTGGGTATGACTTTGAAGCTGGTTACGGCAGGGGGAGTGGTGTTCTGCCGGGGCCCCGTGTCAAACATATGGTCATTGCTGCGATACAGATCATTACCCTTGCCGTCCGTTATCACTACTGTGAAATGGTAGGTTGTGGAAGGCTCAAGGCCGTTGAGCGTGACTTTCTGGGCGCTGCCCTGGAGAACGGCAGCCGCAGAACCGCCGTATGACTCTGTTTTTCCATATATGACCTTGCCCCAGGCAGGCTCGTTGGTCGTCCAGGCTATGGCAGCCCCATCGGAGGTTATTTCCGATATGGCGATGTTGGCTACCTCAGGCTGGGCGGTTACAGCCGGCGGGATTTGCTGTTGCTCAGGCGGATTGAAAATGGTCAGGGTTGACGGCAGTATGCCGTATTGCCTGGCCAAAAGGAGGCCGATCCCTGCCAGGATAAGCACAATCACGACGACAATGATGATATCGAGTGTCTTGAAACGTCGCCTGCCTCCCAGCCTTTTAGCGCGCTGGGATGCTCCTTTGATGGAGGCCAGGCCTTTGGCTGCAGGGGGCAAATTCAACGCCGCGGCGGTCTCTTCGATGGCTGCTTCCTCAGCCTGCCCGAGCGGAACGATCTTGGCTTTGGTCGTGCTTTTACCACAGTGGGGACAGGTGGGCGAAGGGCCTTTAAGGACAGCCATGCAGTTGGGGCAACGGTACTGTTTTTGTTCCCGTTCGGGGCCGGCTTCTGCTAATCCGGCTGCCGCCCTTTTATCAAGGATCTTCTGCCAGAGGTCCGCGCCCTGCTGCTCCACGCGGTCCATAAACCACTTTTGACCGCAGCGCGGGCAGATAGCAGTGCCCTCGGGTACTACGCCGCCGCACTGGCGGCAGAACTTGGGACCGGTCTGCGGTTCACCTTCTGCCATAATTAATCAGGCTCTTGCCCTAAGTATTTCCTTTAATTATACATATAGTTAAATTGAATTTGAAAGCAATGTCAAGATGTCCCTGTATGTCAATGACACGGATATCTGAAAAATCGAGCAGATAAGGCTTGTTGTAGGGGAGCAGGCGGGATGGCTACCTGATAATTTCCGTATTCATATATGGCCGCAGCACGGCCGGAACGATCATGCTGCCATCTTCCTGCTGGTAGTTTTCCATGATGGCGATCATCACGCGGGGCAATGCAAGCCCCGAGCCGTTGAGCGTATGCACCAGGCGTGGCTTAGCCTCCGGGTCAGGACGATAGCGAATGTTGGCGCGGCGCGCCTGGAAGTCACCGCAGTTGCTGCAGGAGCTTACCTCCAGCCATTCCCCGCATCCCGGCGCCCACATCTCGATATCGAATGTCTTCACGGCGGCGAAGCCCATGTCGCCCGTACAAAGCTGAATTACACGGTAGGGAAGTTCCAGCCTGCGGCAGATGTCTTCTGCATCGCCTGTGAGCTTTTCAAGTTCGGCATCGGATGTGGCAGGATCAACGAACTTGTACATCTCAACTTTCTCGAACTGATGGCCGCGCTTGATGCCGCGTGTATCCTTGCCGGCAGCCATTTTCTCCCGGCGGAAACATGATGTGTGAGCGACATAGTTCAGGGGCAGCGTGCCAGGAGCCAGTATCTCTTCACGGTGGAGGTTTGTCAGCGGTACCTCGGCTGTGGGGATGAACCAGTAGTCCTCCTCCGCATCGTGGTAGAGGTTGTCGGCAAACTTGGGCAGGTTGCTTGATCCGACCAGGCATTCCCGCTTCACCATGAACGGAGGGAAAATCTCGGTGTAGCCGTGCTCCCGGACATGCAGGTCGAGCATGAAATTGATCAGGGCCCTCTGCAATATCGACCCCATTCCACGCAATACATAAAACCTGGTGCCCGACAGCTTAACACCGCGCTGAAAGTCGATGATATCAAGCTTTTCGGCAAGGTCCCAGTGTGGAAGCGGTGTGAATTTGAATTCACGGGGTTTGCCCCACGATCTGACATCAATATTATCTTCCGAACCCCGGCCGATGGGCACGTCATCCGCAGGCAGGTTAGGGAGGCGCAGCAGCATATCCTCCAGTTTGGTCGAAAGCAAGCCCGCCTGGGCTTCTATCTCGGAGATACGGTCACCGACCTGCCGCATTTCGGTTATCAGGTCGGCCGGTTTATCCTTCATGCGACTGATCTGCTTGCTCACGTCGTTGCGCCGGGCGCGCAGGGTTTCGGCCTCTTTAATCATCAGGCGATAAGAATTATCCAGCTCTATGATCTCATCGACTTCGGCGCGTCCCTCCCCGCGCTTTTCCATCGCCTGGTAGACCACATCGGGATTCTCACGAATTAATTTGATGTCGATCATTCCTCGTCCTTCCCCTGTTTGGTCTTCAACTGCGGGAAGAGTATGACCTCACGTATGGACTGCCTGTCTGTGAGCAACATAACCAGCCTGTCGATGCCCACGCCCAGGCCGCCGGCTGGTGGCATTCCGTGCTCCATGGCGATGATGAAATCGTCGTCGATCATCTCGGTTTCGGGCAGCTCGCCGGCTGCCTTCGCGCGCTCTATCTCCGCAGCGTGCATCTCGCGTTGCCTGTGCAAGCGCTCGAGCTGTTCACGCGGATCGTTAAGCTCTGTGAACGAGTTGGCTACCTCCATGCTGCAGATAAAAGCTTCGAACCTCTCCACCAAGTCCGGGGTTTTGCGGTGGAGTTTAGCCAGCGGCGACATATCGACAGGGTAGTCGATGAGGAAGGTGGGCTGGCGCAGGTCGGGCTCGACATAAGTCGAGAGCAATTCATCGATCAGCCTGCCGCGGTCCTTGAGGGGATCGACCTGCAGTCCCATCTCCTTCATGCGCGCGCGCAGTTTATCAGCATCAGGGTATTGCGTGAAATCTATTCCGCATTTATCGATCAAGGCCTGTCGAAGGGGCAGCCGTTTCCAGGGCGGGTCGAGGTTGATGGTCTCCCCGGCGAAGCTGATCTGCGTGGTCCCCAGTATCTCCCCGGCCACACTGCTCACCAGCTTCTCAGTCATCTCCATTACGTCTGTATAATCGGCGTATGCCTCGTAACTTTCCATCATGGTGAATTCAGGGTTGTGCCTGGTCGAGATGCCCTCGTTGCGGAACACGCGGCCGATCTCATATACCCTGTCAAACCCGCCTATCAGCAGCCGCTTCAAATAAAGTTCCAGAGCAATGCGCGGATAAAGGTCCTGGCCGAGTGCATGGTGGTGTGTTATAAATGGCCTGGCCAGCGCCCCGCCGTACATCGGCTGAAGCACCGGCGTCTCAACCTCCATAAATCCCCTCGTGTTCATGAATTCGCGTATAGCGCTGATGATCCGGCTTCTCCTGACGAAAAGCTCCCGGACTTCTTCATTGGCGATGAGGTCGAGGTACCTCTGGCGGTATCTTTTCTCCACGTCCACCAGGCCGTGCCATTTCTCCGGCAATGGACGTAAAGCCTTGGCCAGTATGGTGTAGTCGGCAGCCTCCAGTGTTACCTCTCCGCTGCGGGTCTTAAATACATGCCCCGATGCTCCCAGGAAATCACCGAGGTCCAGGTCATGCAGAACGGCATATTTATCCTCTCCCAGCGTGTCGCGGCGGAAGAAAACCTGGATCTTGCCGGAGCCGTCACGGATATCGAAAAAGGCGGCTTTGCCCATGAACCTGGCAGCAGTGATTCGCCCGGCCAGGCTGACTCCGGAAAGGGTGGCTGAAGGATCTTTTTCAACCAGGTCCAGGAACAGACGGGTGGCTTTTTCTGCCGTGTGGGACCTGTGGAACTTGTGAGGGTATGGATTAAGGCCGCGGTCTTTCAGCCTGGACAATTTTTCCAGGCGCGGTTGCTCTATGCGTTCCTGCCCGGCCATGTTCTTAGCTTACTTCGACGATCTGCAATTTCATTAAACCCGACGGCGTCCGGACCTCTATCTTATCCCCTTTTTTCTTGCCAAGCAGCGCTTTGCCCACCGGCGATTCGCAGGAAATCTTGCCGTCAACCGGGCTGGCCTCTGCTGTCCCCACAATTGTGTAGCGGTCGACCTTGCCATCCTGGTTCTGAATAAGCACCGAGTCACCCAACTCCACCACACCGGGTTGGTGCGGGGCCTCGATAATGCGGGCGTTGAGGATGATGTTCTCCAGAGAGCTTATACGACCCTCAATGAAAGCCTGTTCATTCTTGGCATCTTCATATTCGGCGTTGTTCTCCGTGCCACCCATCTCACGTGCCCTCTTGATCTTATCGGCCACCTCCTGGCGGCGAATAGAGGTAAGCTGGTCGTATTCCGCCTTCAGCTTTTCAAGGCCCTCCCGGGTTATATCGAACTTCTTTAATGTCATGGGTATTACCTCCCCGCATGCCGGATATTAAAAAACTGAGAGCCGCAATAACTCTCAGCTTTTTCAATGCCTTTCAAAACATTATATTCCGATGCACCCGGGAAGTAAAGAATGGTATAATATCTGCCGGCTAAAATTCAGGAGGCGCCATGACTAACTTACTGATCGCAGCTTACGATCCATGCGGGAAAACGGCTTTATGCGCCGGAATAGGTAAAAAGCTGGCCAATTCAGGCAAAAGGATTGGCTACATCAAACCCATCCATGTGGCAGTTGAGGGCGCCAAAGACGAGTGCCTGGACGCGGTTTTCATCGGGGAAGCCCTTGAATTGGGTGAGAGCAGGGAACAGCTCTGCCCGATACATATCAAGCAGGAGGACCTGTGGCACAGCCTCTCGGAGGACGTAGATAATTTTTCGAATAAAATAAAAGCAGTCTGCGATAAAGCGGGCGACGGCAAAGATATCCTGATAATTGAAAGCCCCGGTGGATTCAAGCATGACCAGGTTTCGACGCTCGCCGGTTACACTATCGCCGACAAGCTTGATGCCAGGGTAATATTACTGATCTGCTGGTGCTCGGATTACCGGGATTCCGACATCCTTCAGGCAGCCGAGAAATTGGGTAGCAGGTTGGTGGGTGTTGTATTGAATCAGGTACCCTCCTCGAAGTTAAGCATGGTCCAGGCAGAATGCACAGCCTATTTTAAGGAAAAAGGAATCACAGTGCTGGGAGTGCTGCCCGAATCAAGGGCTTTGCTGGGTGTAACGGTCGGCGAGATCGCTGCAGCGGTGGATGGCGAGATCATTACATTCAAGGATAAGGCCGGCGAACTGGTGGAGAACGTTATGCTGGGCGCTATGTCACCGGATTCGGCCAGGGATTATTACAACCGCATGCGCAACAAGGCAGTGGTTACCCGGTATGAGCGGGCCGATATGCAGCTTGCAGCGCTGGAGACATCGACCAAATGCCTGGTGGTCAGCGGTGGGAAGCCTTCAACCTCGGTGATGGTTAAGTCTGAGGATAAAAAAGTGCCGGTGCTGTTGGTTGATAAAGATATCACTGAGATTGTAAGCGGGATCGAACGATCGCTGGCTGGAGCGAGCTTTCATCAAATACAGAAACTTCAGGCCATGACGGCCATTCTCGACAGCAGGTTCGACTATAAGGCCCTTAACGCTGCGCTCGGGCTAAAATAAAGGGCCTCTTAATCTTCAATTCCGTTCTCGGTTGACTCGATTACCTCCCGTGCCCGGTCGGCAAACCTGGCCGGTACCTGTACCTCCACCTGCCCCAGTCCGTCAACCGTCAGACCGTATACACTGCCTATGCTTTCGTACTTCAACAGGGCCAGTATGCCCTCTATCTCAAGCCTGCCCCTCACTATCTCAGCCTCGGGTTGCCCGCAGGCTTTGTAAACGGTTACCAGCTTATCCTCTTTGTTCATAAAATCCCCCGGAATCTGCGGAAAACAAATAAGCGTTGCCGGTTAAGGCAACGCTTATTTATAGTTCAAATTATTTTATATTAACTTACTTGGCGGTGCCGCAAGCATTGCACTTGGACAGCAGATTGTTCTGCAGGCACCAGGTTAGAGATACGCACTCAGGATGCGGGCAGCCGGTGATGCCCCAATCGCCGCCGCCGAGGCTGCCTGTGCCCCTGTGGTTCATGTGGCTATTGTTGATGCTAGGCCTGGTGCCGATATCGGCAGCAGCCCAACTCTTGTTGGCATAGGACAGGCTCTTGCCCCAGCAGCCGGAGCACTTGGAAGTGCCGAGGCCAGCAGTTGTGGTGTTGGCCGGGCAATTCAACGGGCAGTCATCCAGCGGAAGGGACGTGGGCGCGGTTGCGGGATTAAGACACTTTTGAGAATCGGTACAAGCCGATCCAAGGGTACCTGCCTGTGTATTGCAGTTGCTGCAGCCACCCAGGCACTGGGCGATGTCGCAGCCCGTGGGCTTCGGACACTGTGATGTGTTGCATACACCGGAACAAAGTTTATCCGGGCCGCACAGACCAGCAAGTCTGGACATGGCGCTTGTCGGCGTCCTTCCCCAGTGCTGGAGGTATAGCTTCCAGGAATTCTGGTTATTTTCCCATTTAACTTTGTCCCAACCCGTGCATTTACCGAGGTCGGCTGAGACAGTGGCCGGTATCAGAACCAATGATAAAGCCACTACGAGTGCAACGAGGGTTCCAAAAATTCTCCTCACGGCATACGCCTCCTTAATTGATGAATTTTGAACGAATTTTACAAGGTCAAATAGACTTTGTCAATAGGGAGCTTAGAGCATTTCTTGAAATAAGTCAACATAAAATATAAAATTACACTCTGTTTTCAATTAATGTAAGCATATTTTATTATTTATGTAATGCTATTGCAAGGAGGGATAACCGCTTGGCCGCCCTGGGAAAACATCTGCTGCTCGAATTAAAAGATTGCGACGCCGGGCTTCTCAATGATATGGATTATCTGAGAGAAGCTCTGAACGGAGTGGCAATATTGATCGGGGCCACCGTGATCAAGGATTCCTTTTATCAGTTCTCGCCGCAGGGTATAAGCGGTGTCGTCATAATTGCGGAGTCGCACATCTCCATACATACATGGCCGGAATACTGCTTTGCCGCTGTGGATGTTTTTACCTGCGGCGAGGTCATCGAGCCGGCGAAGGCCGTTAAGCCGATGGTGGAGAAGCTTAAAGCCAAATCCACGTCGTATATCGAGTTGAAGCGGGGTGTACTGATAGAGAGCCCGGCGGTTGCAGGACAGTAGATGGCCAGGCCGGATTATTTCGACAGTAACCGGTGGCTCATCGACGAGTTGTCTGATGACCTGCTGCAGATCCACGGCGTACAAAGGGTGCTGCACGACAAAACCACGCGGTTCCAGCACGCCCAGATAGTTCGGACCCACACATTCGGCATCTGCCTGGTGCTGGATGGAAAGATCCAGTCCGGGGAAAAAGATGAGTTTATCTATCACGAGTCCCTGGTTCACCCCGCTATGCTGGCGCATCCCAACCCGGAGAAGGTATTCATAGCCGGCGGCGGCGAGGGTGCCACCCTGCGCGATGTGCTCATGCACAGGACGGTTGGTAAGGCAGTGATGGTGGATATCGACGAGGAGGTAGTCAGATTATGCCTGAAATATCTGCCTACTTTTCACAAAGGAGCTTTTACTGACAAAAGGGCGGAAGTCCGCTATGAGGATGCCAGGAAGTATATAGCCCAGACAAAAGAACGTTTCGATGTCGCTGTGATCGATCTGGCGGATCCGGTGGAGGAAGGTCCGGCCCGCTTTCTCTACACACAGGAATTCTATCAGCTGGTTAGGGATAAACTGAAGCCCGGAGGGATTATGGTAGTGCAATCCGGCCAGTCGGGCTGGATCAACCTGCATAATTTCGTCGCCATCAACGGCACCCTGAAGAGCATTTTTAAAATTGTGCGCCCGTATCAGGTCTATGTGCCGTCTTTTGTAGACCTGTGGGGATTTCACACAGCATCTGATACCCTGGACCCGGCTCATCTTTCACCCAGGGAGGTCAACAGCAGGATGTCTGCCAGGGTAAGCGGTAAACTGCGTTCTTACGACGGGATAGCGCACCGAGGGCTTTTCTCTCTACCTCTGAGGCTGCGCCGCAAATTAGGCCGGTCACGCAGGGTCATAACCGACGCAACTCCCATAGCAGTTCACTGACCTCTATTCAGCACAGCCACACTCTCCACCTGCATGATAATGAACCGGTGCTCTCCCCTCACCATGCTTCCTCGGGATACGAAGCCGCATTTCTCGAAGCAGGCCCTGGCGCGCGCATTCCAGTCAAGTGTCCGCAGTATCAGTCTCTGTAGGCCTGAGGTTTGGAAGATATCGAGCATGAAAGTATTGATCGCATCTTCCCCGTAGCCCCGTTCCCAGTATGGCTTTTCTCCTATCACTATCCCTGTCTCGGCGCTGTTGCCTGTAAGATCGAAATTGAACAGGCTGCAGCTGCCTATATGGTCACCGTCCAGGGTGTCCACGGCGAGGGTGTATGTGAGCCCGGGAAACTCCAGCTCGACGCTATACCTTTCCAGGAATTCATTGTAGCCCAAGGTTAGCGGTTCCGAAGCGTCCAGCAGGCAGAGCTCTTCATCCCTGCGCCATTTGTACTCGGCGGCGGCATCATCCAGCCTGCGGGGTCGCAGCCTGACTTTGTTTCCCGTAAGCACAGATTGTCGTTTCAGGAACTCGAAGATAGTGGGTCCTGGCAAATTTCAAGCTCTGTGAGGGCGGACAATGCCGCCTCTCTGATCCTGTTATCGGTTGATGTTCTCAGCCCGTTAAGGGCGTTCTTAGCCTTTTGGCCGCCGATCTTACCCAGGGCTGCGATAGCAGCTTCCTGTACCTCGGGATCGGTATCGTTCAATAAATTCAGCAGGCCGGGCACAGCATCGTCCTCTTCCATCTCGCCACAGGCCCGGGCAGCTTCAAACCTGAACTGCGCTCTGTCGCTCTGAAGTTCTTCGATCAGGAAGTCCAGCCAACGCGAGTCGCAATTGCGTCCCATGGCGAAGATAGCGCTGGCCTTGAACAGCGGATCCTCGCTGTAATAGAAATCCTCTATGTAGCTTGTCACGGAATCCTGGCGATAAGGTGCGATGGACTCCAGAGCTCGCCTTCGCAGGGGCCCGGGCTCAGAGGGATTCTCCAGCACACCGAGCAGCGCGTCGAAGATATCGTCACCTACGGCTGCCGGTAATTCCCCCAGCTCAGCCATGAGGGCAAATTTTCCCATCACCCGCGCAGCGTTCTCCCTGACCTCGGGCGAGTCATCGGTTTTAAGTGTCCTGATCACGGGCAGGGCGAAATTGTACTTGTCTTCAAGCTCCAGCCCCTCAAGAGCCTTCATGCGTACACCTGCTTCAGGATCATCGAGGCCAAGTTTGAATATCCGTGTAAAATCCAGCCTGGAATCATCCTCTCCCAGACTACAAAGTCTGGATATCAGCATCAATCGTCGTTCCAGGACTGCGTTGTTCCAGCCTTTTCTGAACTGTGATATGTCGTCATCGTTCAGATCGGACAACCTGATTAAATCAGAGTGTCGGATATCCTCATCTGAATACAGTGTTTGTGCGATGATTTCACTCAACGGACGCTGAGATTGGCTCATTCCTCCTCCTCTTCCTCCTCATCCTCGAATTCACCTTCGTCCTCCGGCGGCGGCCATACCGGCCGGGTGTAGCGGTCGATGTATTCACCCATGGCCTGGGCTGCCAGCCGTTTCATCTGCTGGTCCGATTCCTCGGCTATTTTGGCGAGTTCGCCGAGTTCGATATCTATTTCGAGCATCTGCAGCAGGACCTTCAAGACTGCCAGCGACGCCTTGGGATTGGGTATCCGCGTGGTATAGGAAGGGACTTCACCCAACAGGCAAATTCCCTCCATGGCCCGTTCCCTGGCAACACCCAGCAATAGACCATTCAAACCCGCTATCTGCAAGCGTCCTTTCAGTACGACGTCAAACTTCTTGAGGAATGCGATCAGCGAAGTGTCAGTGGCCACTCCCCATACCTTGGGTTGCTCGGTATGATGGATCTTGGCAATAGCGGCGGCAAAGGTGTAGATCCGCTGAACTTTAAACTTCTTCGCTATATCGAGAATGAAGTTTGCCAGGTCGTAACCTTTATAAGCGGGCTGCTCATCGCTGATGAAAAAGAGGATGTCCTTCTTGCCGGCTGTATTGTGCCAATAGAAGAATTTCCCCTCGGGGAATTGTGGGGTTTCGACGACGTTGTCCTTGACCATCACTCCGATGGGATCGAAAAAAGTGAAGGGCTCAATCTCCCCGATCTCCTCGGCGCCCAGCTTCTCCCTCAGGTAACGTGACACGATAAGGGACAGGTTGCCAATGCCCGGCCATGCCGCTATCAGGTCGCAGGCATGGGGCCGGGGTTCTCTGTGAAAATTTACCAGTTTTTTCATTCCCTTATTTGGTGGAGACGGCGATGGCGGGGCAGTAGATACTCGGTGTATTCACATACCCGGCTATCCAGCGGGAATCACTTCCGATTGCCAGGACCTCTTTCAACAACTGGTAGACATTGCCGGAGACCATGGTGTCCTTGACCCTGCCGGTTATTTCGCCATTATCCACTTTATAGCCCAACAGTACGTTGCCGCTGAAATCCCCGTTGAGGATATTGCCCTGTTCAGCGCCCATGAGCTGTTCAATTATCAGCCCCTCTTTCATATCTTTTATCATGTCCGCCTGGGCAACCCTTCCTCCTTCGAGCACGAGTGCATGGACCGATGGCGAGGGCATACCGCCGCTGCGGATGCCGTTGCCTGTGCTTGACGATCCGGCCAGCGCTGCCGTATGCAGGTCGTAATAGAATTGTACTACCTTCCCATGTTCAATGAGCGCGTTGCGCCTGGCCGGCGTTCCTTCATCATCGAAAGGTGTACTTCCCGGCTGATAGGGTATGGTGGGGTCATCGGTTAATGACAACCGGCTGTCGAATATAACCATGCCCTTTTTATCTTTGATAGGCGAGGCGCCGTCCAGCACGGTCTTACCGTTGAACGCGGAGATGAGCGGAGCCAGCAGCGATCCCGACAAACCGAAAGGTGTGAATATCACCGGCATGGTCATCGACTTTATGGAGGCATTGTTCCTGGCCAGGTCGAGTTGCCTGATTATTTCGCCGGCTACCGGGGAAGGGTCCATAATGGGGCGGCAGGAGCTGCGGATGTCGCCGACGTATAAAATATCCCCATCCCTGACCAACATACCGTCCATGCTTATACTGAAATTAGTGCGTTTACAGGATGCGTGTCCGCCGCCAGTGTTGGCGATTTCAAAAGTTGCCGTGCCTCGGGATATGCTGCCCTCGCACAGTATCCCTGCCGTATTGACGCACACAGCGTCGACCACAGCCTGGCCAAGGCCGATCATACTGTCGACTCCTATGAGTTCAACTTGCGGATCAAACACAACGACTTCTTCAAAGGACCGCAGGGAGGGAAAGTCGAAATTCGCCGGGTAGCCGAACTGGCTGGTCTCCAGGGCCATATTGACCAGATCTGTGGGCGATATATTACCGCTGGCCTGAGCGAAGCCCATTTTACCGTTCTTTATAAGACGCAGAGCGATCGAGACCGATTCCTTGGCCTGTATCTGTTTGAGGCGGTTTGCCTCGAACTGTACCGGTGTCCTGATGGAAGTCACCCGGAAGACCTCGGCGCTCTCTGCGGACCTGCGGGCGATGTCAAGTATCTCCTGCATTCATTTTCCCCCGACCAGACAGTTCCGGATCCTGATGTGAGGGCTGCCATTGGACACGGGCAGCGGTGATTGACCGGCTTTGCCACAGCCTCCACCCTGGTTCATATCAAGGTCATTGCCGATGGCATCTATATTATTCAGTGTTGTAAACACATTGCCGCTGAGGACTACAGGCCTGATCATCTCGGCGATCTTCCCGTCCCTGATCATGTAAGCTTCTCCGGCTGAGAATGTGAACATCTCCAGACTGGTTGTGCCGCCATACCAGTCCTTTGCGTAAACGCCTTCTTTTATTCCGCCGATCATCTCGTTGAATGTGGTGGAACCGGGCTCGATATAGGTATTGGTCATGCGTACTATGGGCGGATAGCTGTAGTTGATAGCGCGGGCGTTTCCTGTTGTTTTCTCGCCCATCTTGGAGGCCGTCTCACGGGAATGGAGCCGGCTATTGAGCAGCCCTTCTTTAATCAGGTAGGTCTTGCTGGCCGGCGTCCCCTCGTCATCATATCTGTAGCTGCCGCGCAGTCCCGGTACAGCTGCCCCGTCCACGATATTGAGGTGCTGTTCCCCGAAACGGCGGCCCAGCACCATGATGTCGCGCATCTGAGGATTTTCGTAGATGTGGTCCGCCTCCGAAAGATGGCCGAATGCTTCGTGAACGAAGACGCCCGCCAGGACCGGGTCAAGTATCACGGTGTAGGTGCCCCCTTTGACCTGGGGTGCAGACAGCAGGGCTACAGCCCGTTTAGCGATGTCCCTGACTTTCTCCTGCAGGCTTTCGACTGTGGAGTAATCACCCTTGCTGCCTATACTCAAGCCGATCTGCTGGACATCGCCGTCCCGGCTGGCAATGGCTGCAAGCCGCAGGTTCAGGTCAATGCGGCTTTGCTCGATATAAGAGCCGTCGGAGCTGGCAAAGGTGACCTTCTTCATGACATCTCCGTAGCCGATGCTGGTGGTCTGGATGCCCGGCGTTTCAAGCATGATGCGGTTATACTCATCCAGCAGCGACTTTTTAGCAGAGAGAGGGATCTCGATGGGATTCTTTTTATACTCCGCTGCAACCGTATCGATAACCGCCTGGGCGGGACTGAACTCACTCTGACCTTTGCCGACATGTGCAGCCTGCTCCACCGCCATGGCTGCGCTTTCTGCCAGCCTCTCCAGGCTGTTGAAGCTGGCAAAGCCCCATCCCCCCTTCACCAGTGCTCGGACGCAACCGCCTGTGCCGGCTGTTCTCCCCGCCTCTTCCAGGCGTTCGCCCCGGTAAACCAGCCGGCTCGATTGACTTTCGTCGAGGCGGACCTCGACGTAATCTGCCCTGAGACCCCTGATGATTGAGAATAGTCTATCTTGCATTAGCCTTCCCGGATAACAATTTTAGCAGATAACCTGTAATATGGTGAAAGAAACGGTTGCCGGGAACAGGGCCTGTAAGGGCATATCTGATTTACATAAATTGCTCAAATGTAAATAGACTTTTAATATAGACCGTTATATACTTTGGGCGGAGGTAGTCGATGCAACCCAGTCTCGCCGGCAAGATCGAAAAAGCCAAGCGCTACGCAGAGGAGCCTGAGCGGGTGATTATTCACAATTTCTCGGCCGACTTCCGCGGTGAGAATGACAGCCACACTCTGTCTTTCAGCGACGGAAAATGGCTCTGCAACTGCCATTTCTTCTCCCAGTGGGGTCAATGCGTTCACATTATGACGTTGCAGCGTTTACTCGGCAGGATGCTCCCGGTACAGGCCGAAACCCCTCATCAGGCTTAATCTTCTAACATTTTTCCCGGCGCCGTAGTACGGTGCAGGCTCAGTCTATCTAAAATTACCCTCACGGAACAAGCTCCCGATTTTGGCTGCCAAAAAAAGGGACCCCGCAGCCAGTACAAGGTCATCGTCATTCGAAGCGGCCAATGCTATCGATAGTGCCTCCCTTGCATCCGGCCGGATGTCCACCATCACGCCCTTCCGCCGGAAGGCCGGTGCAAGCTGTTCCGCGGCGGCTGCCCTGGGGTGGCCTGAGCTGGTGACGATCACATCACCTGTAATGCGGGCCAGCGACCCGGCCATGCCGTCTATATCCTTGTCACC
>Ga0172371_10008011_pt1 | contig 14874 bp, 10 predicted proteins | sample Lak12m_FD_114543 | JGI IMG/M metagenome (GOLD analysis project Ga0172371, IMG submission 114543) | Freshwater microbial communities from Kabuno Bay, South-Kivu, Congo - kab_022012_12m | ecosystem: Environmental > Aquatic > Freshwater > Lake | place: Democratic Republic of the Congo: South-Kivu... | reverse complement strand
CCAACATAGGTGGCGTCATTTCCTATCCGGGCAAAGATTCGTTGATGTTGATCCGCCCAGTCAAAACAAACTTTGAAGTCTTCAGGGACATCAGTGCGTTTGAGAGATGCTATTTCTGGCGCAATTCTGAATTCAAATTTGCTGTGGGATAGCTTCTTGGCAGCTATAAGCAATTCTTCAAATCTAGCAAGTGGTACAATGGCCTTGTCCTGATTAACGAATGTAAGCCCTTCTATGGAAAGACCCAACTTACCGAGATTGGGTTGAAGAGGAAATACTTTCTCTCCGCACGAAAGTGTCAGATCAAAATAGTCCCCCCGTTTGTTCAAATGAAGGGCCCATTTCAGTTCAGTCAGAAATGGCAGCCCTCGGATCTCCCAATTTGGGCGAAATTCAAAGAGAAACGACTCCAGATCGCGGTTTTTCGCACTATGGCACAACCAACAGTCGTCTTTTGGCTGTACGCCGGGTACATTCCAGTATTCACTCTTTCCGACAAACCATCCGTCTCCAAAATAGGCAATTCCAGGGTCCATCTCGGGCAAAATTCTTCGGTACGTTGCGGACCATACGAATCGGACTTTGAATGTTTCAGGCTGTTCGATTAACTTTAGTGATGCTATTTGTGGAGAGATTCTGAAATTCACCGAGAGTCCGTCGATTGGTTCTGATAACTTCAGAAACTCAGTCAATTTCCCCGGCGGAACTATGATCTTGCCATTATTGGAGGCAGTAAGGTCCTTCAGCCAGGAAAGCTCCGGTCTTGTGGTCGCATTTTCTAGGGGGGCTGTTCTGCCGTCAAGCGAGACTCTAAGCTCAAAACGGTCTTGTTCCTTATTCAGGGTTAGCTGCCAGGTATGTCCAAAAAACCTGTGAATAAGATTTCGAATCGACCAGGTTCCCACTTGCATACCTCCACGACAAAGGGAACGCACAAAAAGGTGGGCCGAGAGCTTTTCGGAATTCCTGCCCAGGAAACGACGAAAATCCAGTTTGAATACGGTAATATAGCACAGAGACAAGGCTAAGAGCAATTCTTTTTGGAAGAAGCCGTGAGTCTGGCTGGCCGTTGACGTGCACTGATCCCCAAGTTTCCCCCGCTGTCCAAGCGCGGATTCCGGCTTATATGAGTAAAGACCCTGAGATGACACGCCTGTTCATCGACGGAGAAGATCTTCACACCCGAACGGCCCACATGCTCGGGCTTGGCAGCCGAGACGAAGCCAAGCCCATTAACTTCGGCATAATCTTCGACCAGAGTGAGAAGGCACTAGCAAGAGAGATCACCGCGTCGTGGAAGGAACAAGGGAGGTCGGGGCGGGTGGATGAGGCCCAGGCCAAAGACTACATCGACACCTTCTTCGATACATACAAGGCGGTTCTGCCCTATTTCGATGAGGAGTACGAGAAACTCACGGGGTCGAAGGTCTCAGAGCGAGTGCTCAAGAATCCGGTGACTGGCCGTATCCGCAGATTTCCTCGAAAAGAGAGCGACAAGCTGATGCGGGAGATGAAGGCGACTTTGTTGCAGCAGGTTGAGTCCCATCTTCTCAAGGTCTCTCTGGTCAGGCTCAGTGCCGAATTCGAAGAGAAAGGCTTGGACGCTCGGATGGTCGCGTGCGTTCACGACTCGATATGGGTGGAATCGTCTGCGGGAAAAGAGCGAGAGGTCCGAGAGATCATGGAAACGGTCATGACCACGGCGACGAGTCTGTCGGTTCCGCTGTTAGTGGACTTTGAGGATTGAAGATCGAAGCGCTCCTTCTGACGTGTTTGCGCGAATCTCCGGGATTATGGTATAAATGCTAAGATTGTACATCCCTCTATAAGATTGTATCTGGCCTACCCGCCCACAGGAGTGCGGGACTGTAGCATGCTGAAAGGACGATTCGACTGCCCGCCTTCTCGGGAACGTCCGATTTACGACCCGCCTACAAAAGGAAATTTATCCACTCATATGTGTTGACTTCAACTCAACACACTGCTACCATTTCCTTGAGATTGATTGGCTGGAAGGAAAACCATGGAGTTTGGGAAGAGACTCAGAGAACTGAGGCTTGCAAAGGGCTTTACCTTGCGTCAATTGGCCGAGGCGGTCGGGGTGGATTTCACCTATCTCTCGAAGATCGAGAATGGAAAGGAAGGCTATCTGCCTAGCGCTGAGACCATTCGATCCATAGCCGAGGCGCTGGGGGCCGATTCATTGGAGCTATTGGATATTGCACAGAAAGTCCCGCCGGAATTAGCCCAGATCGCAGCTGACGCCAAGGCCCGAAGATTCCTGAATCGAGCGCAAGAAGTGGCCTCGCCTGAGGATTGGGACGCTCTCTTGGACCTGCTCGAAAAGCGCCAGAGCAACCGCGAAAGCGAACCGCAAAAAGGACGGTAACGGTTTCATGAGGTGGTCGTTTTCGGGAGACCGATGTTTTCGACGATGCCAGCGGCTCTATTTCTACCAAGAAATCGCGGCTTCTCACAATGCAAAGGATCCTTTTCGGCGAGAGGCCTTCGTCCTGAAGCAGCTCAAAACAAAAGAATTATGGTTGGGTACGGTCGTCCACCGTGGGATCGAACTTTTCGTAGTTCCCCAGCTGATGGCTGGCTTAGATGTCGATTGGGAGATGGCCCAATCCAAAACCACAGAACTCGCTACTAGACAGTTTATTTTTTCTGAAAAAGGACGCTACAGGGAGCAAGGGATAACCAAGACCAGAGCTGGCGATGATTACTGCGCCCTAAGCACACATGAATTTGGTGGGTCTCAGCCGTCCAACCTTCTGGAGCAAACACATCTGTCTATTGAACAAGCGTTCTCTAATCTAAAGGAGATGGAACAGCTTTGGGCAATACTGGCCGCGCGCCATTCATTTAGGGGCGAGGTCCTCGTTCAAACAACCTTTGAAGGGGCTCAAGTCGTTGCCAAACTTGATTTACTCTGTTTCAATTCCGAGGGGAAGGCAACGATTATCGACTGGAAAGTTTCCGAGGCTAGCGGAAGCGGCGACGCGCATCTTCAGACTGCTCTCTATGGCTGGGTACTTTGTCAAAGCAATGGCTGGAAAGTCCAAAATGCAGCAGAAGTTGAACTGCTGGAAGCGCAGCTCCTCAATCCGAAGATCATCTCACACAGCAATAGCGAAGAAGTCTTTCTGGATCTGGAAAACAAGATGTACAGAAGTATAACCGGAATCCAGGTTCTTCTCGGCAGTCGAAAGTTCAAGGACTTGAACCCCGCAGATTTTCTGTACGCCAACAATCCAAACAGCTGTACCTACTGTGCGTTTCGTCAGCTGTGTCGAAAAGGAGATGCCCGACATGAGTCGTCACGTTCTCAACTTATATGAGATTTCTAACGCTGCGGAACTCAAGATTGCTTATCGGTTGATCGACGTAGACGGACTAACCGCTCCAGACTTATCAGGGCCGGATGAGGCCTATCGGCAATTGAATATGTTGGCCAAGTTGATAGCCTACAAGGAACGACAACCGGTGTCGGTGATTCGGTCGCAAGGGACCTATCAAGTAGCGGTCCCCGCTGATGCGGAGTTGTCCCAGGTGGAATATAACTTAGCCCCGGATGTGATAACGCTAAAGCCTCTCGATAAGACGCACAATTTGGCGCTGTCCAGTTTGACTCAGTCCAACGAAGCGATTGCTATGTCATTTTTGAGCTTCTGCATTAAGACACCGCTAAACAGAAATCGTGAGCTTTGGCGATCTGGCCCTTCGTCCTTCTTCCTGAAGCAGCCCCGCAACAGAGATGACAGGAATCACAAAGCAGATGTATTCATTGGGTTCTCATTTCGGCTTGTCATTAAGGACGCTAAGGTTTTCCTAGGTATGCGGCTGTCCCACAAATACGCCTCCGCAAGTTGGCTCTCGGATGAGTTCAAAGAATCGGACATGCCGAATTTGAAAATGAAACATATGCTCTATCATTACGGAGAACGATGGTTCCCCGTTCAATTCTTGGGAGTCACTGGGAAGAGTCTGATAGGGCAACGATTCTTGCCGGAAGAAGGCGGTGCCCCAACAAATGTCTACAATTGGACGATTCGAGAAAATACTCAGAACCCGCCGAATTGGATTACGGACCTGGACAGGGACTCTCCTGCAATTTCTTTTCGTTATCCTGGAAATGAGAAGAAACGGTACGGGGCCGCGGCGCTCTGTAAGCTACTACTATCTACGGAAGAGTCACACGTCCACGGTCTTCATCGTTGGGCAATTATGGACCCCCAGCAACGGTTCGACTTAATGGCGGATCTTGTCAGCCGGTATTTGAGAGCTTCAGACTGTCAGGGAATTCCGCTGAAGATCAATAGAACCCCTTTGAGAGAGAGACCCAGTTTCTTTCCAGTGCCAGCCCAGCTCTTTGGAACCAACAAGGTGCTTCGCGTGGGGAGCAATCCCACAAACGCAGAAATTCCGCTCTCCTCTCTTGGCAAGGTCAGGATGGAGCTACTTTCATCGTCTCAGGGCGGTTTTGCCGTTTCCACTCAGGTGGGACATCAGTATATACTCGTACCCAAATCCTTGGCGAGACCAATTGTGGAAGGCTTCAAGAAGGATGTTGATGACGCAGTCGCCGCATTCATCGGAAATCAGTGCCAAATGGAGCTAGTTATATATGACGACAGTGGTTGCCGCTCACTTAAGAATCAAGTCGACGCAATCACTGAGTCTCTGGACAGACTGGGAATTAAGGGGGCTCATGGAGTGCTCATATTACCGGAAAGGGCTCAGCCGGATCTCCATAATTTCATTAAGCGCAAGCAGCACAATCGGATTCAGGTGCAGTGCGTTAGGGCCTCAGAGTTAAGAGGATTTTATCACACTGGGCAGGCGGATGGGAAAATGCATCTTTCAGTTCCCCCGACACTTAGATCCAGATATAGAAGTTACATCCGATATGCCGCCATGGGTCTCTTGCTTGTTAATCGCCAATGGCCCTGGGTACTTGAGCAAATGACGCATTATGATGCATATGTCGCTGTCGATGTGCTCAACAATACGGCTGCCTTTACCTTCTTCTACAGCGGAGGAAGGCATTGTTTCGTTCGCGGCGAGGTATCAAGGCAGAAGGAGAAGCTATTAAGACAACAGATGAAAACGACTGTCGCCTCGTTCCTTAAAATGGATTTGCAGTCATTGGACAAACAGCCTAATTCCGTGGTGCTTAGACGAGATGGCAGGGTTTATGACAGTGAATGGCTGGGCTTCATTGATGCGATCAATGAATTAAAGGAAGAGGGATTGTTATCAACAAATACAAAAGTCGGGGCTGTGGAGGTCCATAAGAGTAGCTCCATAGGTTTGCGCATTGTCGAGGAATCTGAAGGAGGCCAAGTACGCAACCCCAGGATCGGAGCCTGGAGCAAATTGGACGAGACAACAGGAGCGATATGCACGACAGGTTATCCATTCAGATTCTCCGGCACCGTTAACCCGTTGGTTGTAAGCATCGCTCATGGTGACCTCGATTTGGACCGTGTGCTGGAAGACACTTTTCGCATGTCGCAGCTTTGTTGGCCGGTACCGGACAGGTGCATGCGTCTCCCGGTCGATCTCAAACTCTGCGATGATTATCTCCGATCAGCAGCCGCAGAAGCTGATGACGATTCGGCCATTTTTGGAGACGATCCCACCACAGATGAGGCAGAATTCGAAATCTATTCAACCAATCGATTACGGTGAGGTACTCCAATGAGCTACAGAACCAGTCTAGGATTGAAATACTCAGACGCGTCCCAGTTGGCGGAAACTCTAAATTCGGAGATCCTGCTGCTCAAGAAAGCTCTTTTGGCCGACGAGCAGGTGGGTTTGGCTTCCCAACAGGACCTGGAGCGAACCCAGCTGAACCTGGCTAAATTCTTGCGCAATCTGGTCAACTGTCTTAAGACAGGGAAAGTCACATCAAAACAGACTGTTGAGAGCCCAATTCCTGATGACCTGATCAAACGACTAGAAAAACGGCACTTAGGCCGTCTTGAGTATTTCCTTGAAGATCTCGAAAGCGTTATCCACATTTTGGAAAAAGGTGAAGCGATTGGGGATAGAAATATTGAAATTCTGGACGAGGTAGCCAACGCAGCTGATGCCTCCGCCTCAGCATCGTTTCGCCGCATGTGGAGGAGATAATTGGGTTCACTTCTTCACACCGTGCTATTTGATCTGAAGCAGAGGAGTTCCTATTTCGCTGAAGAACTTGAGAGACTCAGAATTGCGCTTCCTCCTGCGGTAAGTCAGTATCGGGAAGATATGGCAAAGCGTTTGGCAACTGTGCGGCGCACTATCGACCGCCTCTTGATAGATCCCGGCCTCAAACATCCTCGGCTCGCACAGAATTACTTCTACGATTATAAGCGGCTTTCTGAATTTCTCTACGTCTTTGAGCAGACAGCCTTTGTCGCTCTCGGACGCTTCTCGACAAACGATCATCTGATGTCGCTCATCGTGAAAAAAGTGTGTGAGGAAATTGGGTTTCCGTACAAGTCACCTATTTGCAGCGCAACCAGCACCGATTACTACTTTACGTATCCGAGTATGGACGTAATCTTTGTACCAGGTTCGGAGCCCTTCCATTTGTTGGCCACGCCTGACCTATATCATGAACTGGCACATTTCGTTTTACAGCGCGACCGACCTCTATGGGCAGACTCCGCGCAAATCAGTATCGATGAACACTATGGCCGGATCATAAGAGAGAAAGAACAACAGAACTGGCCAACCGCGGCCATTGATGACTTGTTCCAGCATCAAAGCAATTGGAAAACCAGCTGGTGTTCAGAAATTATGAGCGATCTGATCGCCACATATTGGGTCGGGCCTGCATTCGGATGGGAGAACTTGAGGCTTTGCACGAATCAGTCATCTGATATTTTCGATGGTGGACTGAATCACCCGGCAGATCAAGCACGCCACGATGCGATTCAACTCATACTTCTCCGAATGGGATTGAAGGATCGTGCTGTCGAGATCGACAAAAAGTGGCACGAACTTCTTTCGCTAACTGGGCAGCAGAAGCCCCCAAATTATGATTTGACATTCCCCTCTCAGTTATTGGAATCACTGACAGATCTTGTGGAGAGTAATTGCCGAACACAGCACCTAGTTGCGATGACAGACTTTCAAGGCTCCGGCGAAAGCAACATTGGGCAACTGCTAAACAAGGCGTGGGAAAAATTCGTTTCGGAGCCTGACAAGTATGCAGATTTCGAGGCTGAAGAGTTGCGGTCTCTGCGGTCAGAGTTCGGTATTCACTCCCTCTAACGGCCATCTTTAGGGGCTGCGAGACCTCTGAGATGACAGGACGGTCCGAGCCGTGCTTCTACTTTGATTCTGGACTGATTTTAGTCTTCAAAGTTACCTTTAGAGAGTCAGACTTCTCCGCACCCCCCCCGACATTGAAGAATAGCCACTTTGCTCCAGCGTTAGCTTTCAAGGCAACGGACCCAGTCATTTCCACAATCAACTCCGATTCAGTGGTGATGCTGGACCGAACCTGCCGGCAGACCGCTTCCAAGACGTCATCGATTTTAACTGCAAGTGATTCTTCCGTTTCTCCCAGAGTCTCGACCACAGTGACATCTTCAAATTGGATTTTCTGACTGCTTAAAGTGTCCGATGACATTACAGCTAGTTTCAAAGGCATGGTCTACACCTTTCTTGAACCAAAGTTCATGCACATAACTCTTCTTGGGTTGCCATAGATTGAGTAAAGCTGACGAAGTAGACGCGATTTGTCCACCCACTTGTTCGCGGGCTGATCGCTTCCATTGTTTTTTGCGGCGTAAAAAGCAGAAAACACGTTTCCATCAGGATCATTCTTGAGGGCTTCGTAAAAAGAGTTAGCCAAGTCCACTGCCACATCGGCAGGGATAGTACCAATGGTTCCGATGACCACTCCAGCCCCTTTCAGATAAAATTCTAATCCAAGACTGCGGAACTCTCCAAGTACCGGCTCCGCACCGGCCGAATTACAGGCGTTTGCAAAGACCACGCACCCATCTATCAGACTCATGTCGTAATGCCTTATAGATCCGATTATAAGATTGACCGTCGGATCTGCCGATTTGGCCACTTGAAGGCGCAACGGATTCGGGAGTCCATGGCACGTGAAATGGATCAGATGCGCCTGCTGAATAGCTTCAAGCACTTCCTCGAGATATCTCTCCTCCAATTCCGTCACTGAGGCAGAAATATTCCCAAAATGCTTCTTGCATCGCTCCAACGTTTCGACTCCCAAATTGCCGCCAATCACGTGGACTATGTTCTTGTCATATAACTTACTGGGAGAATAAGAAATTGGCCTGATCTCTCGTATCGCCTCATCATGAGGCGGAAGTTTCGGCAATCTGTAAAACCTGAAGCGTTCCCCAATGAATCTTTCTCCATCGTGGAGCAATTCCCACGGGATGAAATCATTACGGCTCGAAACGCCGACCCAGGTGGAGTCTTTCCACTTACTTATCTCAGACTGAAGATTGGGCGGAATGAGTCTCTTGTATACCCTCTCACCTAGGGCCTTGAGATTCTCTAACTGGCTCTTCTCGCCCGGGCCGACTGGACGGTTCGTGTTGCTCGCCGAAGGGCCGTAGTTGCTTCCAGATAGGCTTTTCAAGAACTCAGCGACTGTCTTGAGTAGGTCAGCTATCAGCTCATCTACGGCTCTGATGGATTTTTCATATGGCCCAAACACTTTCTCTTCTGGGAAGCCTACGACAGTGAATTCTAAGGTATCTTCGAAATGTGAAAAGAACAGCCACTTCTGGGCATCATCAGAACAACCGATTTTGCCTGGGCCACCGGTTTGCAGAGCATCCAGGAAGACTCTTTCGGCAGGATCTTCAATAAATGTGACATTGGAATCATCCGAACCGCTGTTTGGCATCTGCCAAGACCTCCGTCTCCACAACGAAATAACCTACCCTGTCCCATTGGGACATGAGCTCCACTTCAATGAATTGCCTCCCCATTGCAATCGGTGTCATATGAAACTCCGCAAGGTCGGAATCCTGGTCGAACGGCACCCGCATCCACATCGTCCTGGTGTCCATTCTGAATCCTGGAGCGGTAACGTGCACTGAGAGAGTGGCTTCTTTTTCCATTTCCTTTAAGGGAATTTCAAGCAGCTGTTTAATGGAGGAGTCCAGGCGTGATTTGATCGTCAACTGTATCTTTAAAGACGCCACAACTCCGATTCGACACTTTCGGGGGAATTCTACTGCCGTATAACGCTCTATAGCACCGACAACTTCCCGAGGTGAGAGGTTTACTGGCACCTCTTGCGGGAATCGCAAGCCAAGCGTTACGTGTCCATCTGCACCAGCCGTGGCGGATTCTGACTTTCTGCACCTCTCCCGCGGATATACGCGGTTTTCTTTTTGGAAGTCTTCGTGCACAAGTGAGGGTTCGACGTCAGTCCCTTCGGTGATCGATACCCTTGATCCACAAACTTCTTGCCGCTCTATGGCGAGTACGGCTTCAATTTCTTCAACGATTCCCAGGAACACTCCCCTGTCATATGGTTTTCTCAGATAGGGAGGAGCACCGCGACCAAAAGTCCTAAGTTTCAAATCATCAATTTTGGTTCTATTGATTTGGTAATCAAGCACACTGGCAAAAATAGTCGGCAAGTTGATGCCCTGGTCGGATAGTTCCTTCAGCACTCTTATCCCGCCATCAGTGGCCTCAAGGCCTCGGTGTTCAGAGGTAAGTGGGAGAACAATATCCACGACAAGTAGATCCGACCTATCACTGATAATTGCTTGAGCCGCGCCTTCCACACATACCCATGGAGTCACCTCATGCCCACCTGCTGATAAGTCATCCTGGACGATCCTGGCAAGAATCTCATCGTCTTCCAGAACGAAAACCCTCATATAAATCCCCCCCTCTCATTCCTCGCAGGCAGGAATGGTCATGGCTACAGCAACGCGACCGTCCGGCAGTGCGGAGGCACTTATCGTACCTCCGTGAATGCTGATGATCTGGTCTGCTATGTAAAGGCCCAGTCCTGTACCTTTGGCAAACTTACCATTCTTTCCTCTTGTGAATAGAGCGAACCACGAATCAAGATCCTCATCCTGAACTGGCTCGTAGGGCCGATTGATTACGGTAACCACAACCATGGCCATCAAAACGTCAGGCAAATCGATTGTTATTTCTGTGCTCGTATCTGTGGGTGAGTACTGGATCGCGTTATCCAAAACGTTCACGATGACATGGTTGACTAAATTCTCGTCACACTGCGCCTTGGCGTTGGCCAAAACTTTGACTTCCAAACCCTGATGCCCCGTTGGCAGCACAGTCTGAACAGCAGCTCGGACTATCGGGGCAATATCGTGCGGAATGAGGTTCGCATGCGCCCTCAGATTGCCACTCTGAATAAGAGAGAATTGAAGGAGGTCCTGAAGCATTATGTACAGATTCTTTAGTTTTGCAGCGACACTTGGAAGATATCTGATAAGTTGCTCACTATCACCGTCTACGGCGCGCTTAACTAATTCGTAAGGCCCGGCAATATCCGTTTTCAATCTGTGAGATAGAACATATAGAAGTTCATCTTTCTTGCTTTGCTCCTCCAGAGTACGCAGGATCATTCTATGATTCCTAAATAGCGTGGAGTAGTCGACGGCTACAGCTTGAAGGATTTCTGTCTCTTCCGACGACAGTTGCCTGCCCGTGATGAAGTTATCTAATAATACTGCCGCAATCAGTTCGTCACTGTCCAACAACGGAAGCACATACAATTCTTTCGATTTCAGGAGTTCTAGAATGTTAGTGTACAACATCTCAGACGAATTAAGACTGAACGATGTAACGTGGGAAGGTACAGCACTTATCGGAATTTTCGAAATACCGTATGGTGCTGAGTTAAAGCGCACGCCTGCAGCAAGTGTTTCTTTCAAGCCAGGAGTACGTGTTTGGTGAAATTTAGCATACAATTGTTCACCTTCGCGATTATCTCTTGGGCCAATGCCTCGGCTTTCCACGAGGTACTGGCCAGAGCGTTCAAGGTATACTGCTCGATTGAATGCAAGCCCTTCCTTATGGGTCAGGCCAGTTAAGAAAGCGAAGATCGTCTTTTCCATATCATTCTCATCTGCGAGCGACTTAGTGAGTGCCATGGAGGAGTACATTTCTGCCAAACGCTTGATTTCCGCCATTTGACGGTGGCGCTCCAGGGCTTCGCTGGTGAGGTCTATTCGAGCCCTCAGAACGTCGAGGGTTCTGCCGTCGAATAATTCCGCTGTTGGCGAAGCCAAGCAAATGGCCCCGATAGCCACCCCTTGAACCGAGAGAGGAAAGCAGGCGTACGACTGAATCCGTCGCTGGAAGTCCAGATACACTTCACTGGCGCAGCCTTCTTGTTGAAACACTCGAAGACCATCCTGCCAGTCTTGTTCACTGCGCACATCATTATAGGATTTCTCATTGCCGGATTTGAAGGCCTTAACCAATAAAGTCTCACCATGTGCATTAACATGCCAGCTCATCGGCGAATCAGGAGGCGCGTACTCATCCTTCGTAATTCTGACTAGCCAAGCGCCCTCGCTTAAATAGCCTTCGCCCGAAATTTCCAGGGCCTGTTTTCGCAATATCCTTTTTTGTTGATGGTTTCGTAGGATTGCTAGGCAACTGTCAACTAAAGTGTCCAAGAGTTCAGGAATTTCTGCCTCTCTGAGGAGGGCTTTGTCCACTTGGAGCAGCTCAATGCCCTGCCGCGCCCGTTCAATGTGCTTGCTTATCTCAATAGCCTTTGCACCTTCATCCGCAATCTCCGTGAGTTGCTCTAGGCGATGCAACTCTAGCGGTGCTGGAATCCTGGCCAAATCCGGATCGTTCGATGGCTCGCTGTTGTCAACGTAGAGCATTCCAATGGCGTTCCCTTGAAACATCATGGGTAGGAGACCATGTTCGATCGGGACTGCATCCCTATCCTTGCCGATCTCTTGCCAAAACGGAACAAAAGACGAGTCCTGGCACGATATTATCCTTGGTCTACCCGCACGAACGACTTCCCTAATGGAATCGATCGTCCCCAGGGACTCCAATTTGCCACCAAAATTGCCGAGTGTCCCATCTTCGTCTCTAATGCGATATCCTTCCACTTGTGCGCTGTCCTGTCTCACTAATAACATCCTGACCCTCTTGTATCCTTGTGAAGTGACAGCGTTCAGGACCTGAAGAATGCGTCTCTCTACTTCTAAGTCACCATCGAGTGCTTTTAGAAAATTGTTGAATTCTTCGCGGTTAGTAACATCATACGACATCTTGATAGCAGCAACAATTTTCCCATTTCGGGTCAATGGCAAAGCGGTCACTCTGTGATACGCTCCACCTGCTCGGATATGCGTCGATTTCTCAGATTCTGTTCCGGGATTTCTAAACAATTTCACTATGGGGCAATCACCGCAGATACCTGTCGCACCCGGGTTAAACACCTCGTAGCACAAATGTCCCACTCTGGGGCCTGTTCCAGTCAGTCCACTCATGCTAATTTGTTGGGGATTTACATAGAGGAGTCGCATCCTTCTGTCCACAACACTAATCCCTACCCCCAATTGCTCCAGGATGTCTCCACAGACATCTCCCTGATCAGCTGCTATACGCAGTTCTTCTCCAAGTCCCTCAAGCTCTCTCCAGCACTGAATGGTTTCTGTCAAGCCCTCATATTTGGGTTTCCTAAAGAAAGCAAAAGCACCAGCATCAAGTACTTGTGAGGCTTCATCGATCTTCCCGCTTACCGCGATAATCTTCATCTCAGGATTCGCACGCCGGAAGTGTCTGATAGCCTCGACTCCTTCACCCAAAGGTTTGTCACCGAACTCCAAATCCATGACAAGAAAATCGTAACGTTGGGATGACTCCGTCCATGTCCACATAAGATCTCGGCGAGCCTTGTCCAATGATGCTTCGGTCTCAATGATTATCCGCGAGTCAATGCGACGGAGCGCATCAGCAATGGCCCACACAGCTGTTTCGTTATCATCAAGTACCAGGATTTTCATAACATGCAGCACCCCTAGATTCATGTTTTTTGATCCTGAACATGCGGCAGTTCCAACAAGAAAGTGGTACCAACAAAGCGGAAGCTTTCGAGCACACTAATTCTGCCACCCATAGACCGAGCAAGAAGTCTGCAAAGGTAAAGCCCAAGGCCTGCGCCTTTTTTTCTGGTACTTTGAAAAGGCTCAAAGATTTTTTCCCAATCCTTGGTGTGAATGCCTGGCCCTGTGTCTCTAACGCTGATCTTCACTGGAAGTTTAGAACTATCATCGACGAACGCCCTCACATATACCCGAGACACGGGCGAATCGTGTTCATCCATTTGCTGGCTTGCATTGAGCAACAGATTCCTGATGATTTGTTTACATTTAGTACTCGAATTAACTAATACCAAAGGGTCGTCCGCCTCGACTCTGAAAATCGTGCCCTTACAGTGACGCTTCTTCATCTCACCGACAACGTCTTCGAGCAGGGTCTTGACGTGAAAAGGTTTGACAAACTTTTCTTGACGGGACAGGTCAGCGTAGAAATCAAAGAGTTCCTGAATTCTACGTCCAGATTTTTCCAGAGCGTTCAAAGCCGTAAGTATCTCTTTAATAATTATGTTTCGATCAGAACCATCCACACCGGTTACAAGCATATCTATGCGTGTACGTATTGATCCTGGGACCTCATCTACTCCCGTAACAGCGTCTCTGATCTCGTGCCCCATACTCATGTAGAGGCGTCCCATCGACGAAAACAGCGCCTCCTGCATTAGCGCACCATCCATGAGACTTCTTTCCAGAAGACGCGCTATGACATGCGCCATATTGTGGGCCGTCCAGTACGTTTGTTCGGTGATGGACTCAGGTGCCGAGCCGAAGAGAAAAAGGCCATGAGTGGTCTCACCGAAAGTTTCTATGGGTAGGCCCGCAAAGGAAGTGAAATTCAGTTCGGCGGGAAAATGCTTCTTTCGGGACTCGGGCAGGTTAGATGCAAAGACTGGCTCCTCATATAGCACTACATCCGAGATGGGAGTATGGCGGAGTGTTGTCTTGTAAACCGCCCAGGGCATCTCACGTAAGCCATAACTACAGACGCACTCGACTTCCTGGGCGACAGTATCCATATGCAGGATCGCAGCTCGGAGTTCGTCTCGTGCCGCGTGGCATAACGATCTAAGGACTCCGACAAGTTTCTGCTGAGTGGATGTGTCCGCTGAAAGGTAATCTTTAATCCCTTTGGCAGATTGGTCCATTTTTCGCATGGCACCTAGTGAGGAGATCTTGATCAGTCCCGCCGCCTTCCTCAGGACATGGTCGACAATTTCTACCGTATATGGTTTAGAGTAGACGTCGACTTCGGGAAGATCAATGAAGACCTCCTGAGTCGCATCCAGGCCCTCCGCGCTGAATACGGCGATGGGAACACCAGGGTGATGTCGCCTTATTTCTCTAACCAAGGAATTTCCACGCAGCGCCTTCTGCCAGCGTCCCAGGTTCTTGTCCATGATGACGACATCGAAGTAGCCTTCCTGCGCCAAAGATGCCTGGAATTCCTCTTTCGTACGTGGCAGTTCATAGGAGCACTGAAATTCACTTAGGATTGCTGCGAGCTTCCCTCTGTCACGAGCTAGGTCTTCCACGCCTAGGATGCGCAGTCGAGCCAGATCTTGCGCTATGGGGTTGGAACCGAATGATCGGAACAGCTCCGCGGCCTCCAATTGAGGGAACTGACTTCCGAGAGTTCCCGCCCATGCCTTGGTACCGGTGTCTTCTTTCCTGAATTCCAGCGCAAGCCTTTCCAGATGGACCGCAATATCCAAGACGAGACGCTTTTGGTCAGCGCGGATCTCTATGAGGCGGCCCTCCACGTGGT
>Ga0172371_10008010_pt1 | contig 14877 bp, 14 predicted proteins | sample Lak12m_FD_114543 | JGI IMG/M metagenome (GOLD analysis project Ga0172371, IMG submission 114543) | Freshwater microbial communities from Kabuno Bay, South-Kivu, Congo - kab_022012_12m | ecosystem: Environmental > Aquatic > Freshwater > Lake | place: Democratic Republic of the Congo: South-Kivu... | reverse complement strand
ATTTCAAAAGCAAGAAAGACATCCTGTACTTACTTATCGAAAATATTGAGACTAGCCTGATCTCCGACCTGGTCACCGGGAGTAATCAGGGCGGTGATGTACTTGAATCTATCCTATTGCACCATCTCTCGTCTATCGAGAAACGACGGGGCGTATCATTCCAGGTTATCGCGGAAATAATCAGCCTTGGTGATGATAAATTAAACGGGCGTATTTACGATACCATTGAAAGATACCTAAAAGAATTAAAAACTATATTAAAAGCAGAAGTGAGCAAAGGGAAATTACGCAGCGATATTGATTTAGATTCAACCGCCTTTTTGATATTCAGTGTGGTGCAGGGCCTGTCGAATATCTGGACCTTAAGCAACTACAACTTCGATCCGAAGGATAAGTTCAACGCAGTTCTTAAGACATTGAGAAAAGGATTGACTTGAAACACATACTTTAATGCTCTCTTGATGCGTTGAGAATCCGGTCAAAGGTTATGACATATAATGCATGATGCTGCGCTTGTTATAGGATTAGTCGGAATACTGATTTTTGCCGCGCACCTGTTCGAGACAATATTCAGGCAAACCAGGATACCGGATGTTTTGCCCCTGGTGGTCATCGGCCTCGTGCTGGGACCCCTTCTCGGTATAGCTACACCCACACATTTCGGTGCGGTCGGTCCCATCTTCACCGTGGTTACGTTTGTTCTAATCCTGTTTCAAGCCGGGACAGACCTGAGCATTTCATCTTTGCGGAAAACTTATCAAGAGGCATTTATTCTCACTACTGTAACGTTCATACTAAATGTGCTGGTCATTGGCGTTGCCATGCATTATTTTACAGGGCTGGGATTTATCAGGTCATTTATTCTTGCGTCTGTGGTCGGCGGCATATCTTCTGCGATTATAGCGCCCATGCTGGGACAATTGAAAATGCAGGATGAGAGCAAGGCCGTGTTACTATTGGAATCGACGATTACAGACGTATTTTGTGTAATAGCAACACTCAGCACGATTGAAATCGCCAATCTCGGCGATATAGCCCAGTTGAACATTGGACTGACATTGGGCAAACTTATAGCCTCGTTTTTACTTGCCGCAATGCTGGGCACAGTCGGTGCATTCGGCTGGTCATATATATTTAATAAAGTCCGCAACCTGGAGAACTCGATGTTCACCACCGCGGCTATTGTTTTCGTTATCTTCGGCATCACTGAATGGCTGGGTTACAGCGGTGCTATAGCCGCTCTGGCCTTTGGCATCACGCTGGGGAATATTAGTTCACTGAGGTTACCCAAGCTTTATAACGGCATTAATACCGGCCTGAGCAGCCTGAATATCTCAGAGAAAGCGTTTTTTTCCGAGCTTGTATTTATCCTGAAAACATTTTTCTTTGTTTATATAGGTATTTCACTGCAGCTGGCGAACTGGTGGCTGATATTGATTGGACTCGCCTTAACCGTTCTTATTTTCATAATACGCTTGCCTATTGTTAAATTCACCGTCCTCAAATCTACACCTGTGTTAGACGCATCAATGCTGGCGGTTGTGATACCACGGGGACTGGCGGCAGCCGTCCTCGCGTCCGTCCCTTTTCAACAGGGTATGCTGGGTGGAGATGTAATCCAGAATATTGCTTACGCAATTATATTAATCAGCATCATAATGACTTCTTTGCTCGTTTTCCTTATCGATAAAACCAGGTTCAGCAGATTTTATTCCTGGTTTTTTTCCAATCTCGGCAAACAAACGAAAACTGCTGAGTGAAGCAGATGGCCCAGTTATCTCACAGCAGTATGCAGCCAATAATGAACTGATTGAAACCATTAAAGCATTTCATTATAATAAAACAATAAGTAAATGTTAACTAACTATTTCTCTGGAAAATAAGACGTGAACAGTCCAGCCCACCTATCAATGGGGAGGATAATACATATGTTTAAGATGAAGGCGCCGAATCTTAATCGGCTTTCAACCTTGTTTTGTTTGGCTCTTATTATATTGACTGTCGGCTGTGCAGCCCAGCCGGCAGAAATTGAAGCTACGAGTAACGCAGATCTATCTGGCGCAGAGGGGCCTTCGCCATGCCTGACTTCAATGGAAGCTATGAATAGTGTCGGCAAAACAGCGTGTGTCGAATTTTTTATTGGCAATCCCTCGCAATTTAAAGGAGACGTATTTCTAAATGAAAAAGCTGATTATACAAAGGGGTTTGGAGTGACTATCATGGCCGATTCCGCTGTAAAATTTGAAGATCCTTTAAGCAAGTACAGATATAAAACGATTAAAGCGACCGGCCAAATTGTTGTTTATGACGGGCATCCGGGAATTATCGTGAGTGATCCTTCTAATATCACTATCGTCAGGTAATATCAGCCTGGTCCACCGGTTATTATATTTGGAATGTTATCTCATTGTACCGAATGGGTTTTAGGATGATGTAGGCTTGCATTCATTGCCCGTATTTATTCGTATTGTATCGCGGATGTAATGTCGACTCGTGTTTAATGGATTCCATAAAAATGAAAATTGGACTATTCTCTTCGTATGACTATTCTCATCCGGGGGGTGTGATCAATCACGTTATCCATCTTGCCCACCACCTGCAAATGTGTGGTCATAGTGTGAAGGTTGTTGCGCCATCCTTCGGAAAGATCGTGCCGTATTTTGAACAGGATGTAACATCTGTGGGACGTCCTGTACCCGTTCCATACGGGGGCACTACTGCTCGAATCGCTATTTCGCCATGGCTTCCTTACCAGGTCAGGAGGTTGTTAGACAGGGAAAACTTTGACATAGTCCATTTGCATGAACCTTTTATCCCGATGCTTGGCCTCAGTACGTTAGCACAATCGACGGGGGTAAACGTTGGGACCTTCCATGCCAGCCATGAAAGGTCAGGGCTCTATTGGTTGGGTCAGCCTATAATGAGAAGGCTGGGAAAGAAATTACAGGGAAAAATTGCAGTTTCAAAAGCAGCTTTAGACTATATTTCAAAATATTTTCCGGCAGAATACAAGGTTATACCTAATGGTATTGATACAAACCATTATAGACCCGAAGGTCCCCTGCGGCAGGAATACAGGGATGGGAAGCTTAACATTCTCTTTGTCGGCAGATTAGAGGAACGCAAAGGCATTGAAGACCTTCTCTATGCTTGCTCTTATGTGAAGAAAGATTTTCCCGATTTCCGTCTTATTATAGTAGGTCCCGGCATAAAGTTGCGGTACAAATATGAATTTCTCGCTAAAAAATTAATACCTGATCAAATTGTCTTTAGGGGATTCGTGCCCTACAATCTGATTGCTGAATACTACAGGACTGCTGACATTTTTTGTGCACCGGCAACCGGGGGAGAGAGTTTCGGGATTGTTCTGCTTGAAGCCATGGCTAGCGGCACTCCAGTTGTGGCTACCGATATCGCCGGGTATTCAAGCGTAGTAACACACAAGATGGATGGAATACTGGCGAGGGCCACCGACAGACGGTCCATAGCCGAGGCTCTGCTGACTTTGATCCATGATAAAGCGTTGCGTCTGAAGTTCACAGAAAACGGTCTGGCGACAGCACAAAAATATGGGTGGGAGAATATTAGTCGCCAGGTTGTTGATTATTATAAATCGTTACTTGACTGATTCCTGTTTTCTTGATCACAGTCCGCTTTTGGCACGCTCTTTTAGGTTGACACCGGTACTAAAATCAGCTAGCATGTTAGTAAGCAATTACTAACATTATTAATTAGCATAACCTGATATTCAGCGAGTCAGGAAAATGGTTGGTCGACGGAAGAAAAAGGAATTCCGCCAGAAACAAATAGCTTCCGCAGCAGCAAAATTGATTGTACTGTTAGGCTGCGAGCATGTGACCATAAAGAATCTGGCCATGGAGATAGGCCTGTCTGAGGCAGCCATATACAGGCATTTCCCCAAAAAAAGCGCTATTTATCACTTCCTGATAAATTATGCGGAAAAAATGTTATTAGCCGATCTGTCATATGCAGGGGATGATGAATTCATTGAGTCTGCTGCTCTTGATTTCCTACTTAAAAGACATGTGGCAAATGTCGTAAAGAGGCATGGTATCTATTTTCAAGTATTTACCGAAGTGGTTAGTATGGGTGATAAGCAGCTTGATAAAGAAGCGGTAAATGCTATCAATAATTATATTGCCTACGTATCACGGATTTTTAGCAGGCACACGTCTTCGAAGTATTTCAGGGAAGATATCGATCCTGCATGTTCAGCCTTTGTCTTCTATTCCTTACTCCAATGCATGGTCAATTTCTGGGCCCTCAGCGGCCACTCGTTCGACCTGAAAAGCAGATTCGATAATGCTTGGTTCAATTATAGGATAGCGTATTAGGTGTATGAAATGGTTTTCGAGCTGTTAAACGTATCCCAGTATATGGATACATTAATGGATTTTAGAAGAGGATAAATTTTATGTTGAAGCAGGCCGATTTACAAAATTTGGTCAAAGAAAAGCTTGCGGATCATCTTTTTGTAGTTGTGTCAAACAGGGAACCCTATATACATACGTATGTCGGTGATAAAATCGAGTGCACAGTGCCTGCCAGCGGCCTGACGACGGCCCTTGATCCTGTTATGCGTGCTTGCGGTGGAACATGGGTGGCGCATGGCAGCGGCAGCGCGGACAAAGAAGTCGTAGACAGCAAAAGCTGCGTACTCGTTCCGCCTGAATGTGGCAGCTATAAGCTCAAACGTGTATGGCTGTCTGATGAGCATGTGGACAGGTACTACTTTGGGTTTTCCAATGAGGCCATATGGCCGCTCTGTCATATAGTATTCCAGCGCCCCAAGTTCGATGATGAGGATTGGTATGCGTATAAAAACGTAAACAGGCTTTTTGCCGAGGCGGTGCTGGAGGAGATCGGTCATCGCAAGGCTTTTGTATTTATCCAGGATTATCATTTAACGCTTGTATCGAGGTTGATCAAGGCCAAGAATCCACGCGCTGTTACGGCTCAATTCTGGCACATTCCCTGGCCTAATCGGGAAGCATTCAGGGTCTGTCCCTGGCAGAATGAAATATTATATGGTTTGCTCGGCAACGATTTACTCGGGTTTCATATAGCTTACCACCGCCATAATTTCCTTGAGACTGTTGACAGAGCATTGGAATGCAGGATCGACAATGAGAAATTTTCCGTCAGCCATAGCAATCACACAACATATGTCAAGCCGTTCCCCATCAGTGTGGATTTTGAAGCTATAACCGAAAAAAGCAAGATGCCCGAAGTTGAAAGCGAGATGACGGCTATTAAAAATAGATACAATATCACAGATGAGATAGTCGGCATCGGCCTGGACAGGATCGATTACACCAAGGGCATACCCGAAAGGCTAAAGGCTATTGACGCTCTGTTGACCAGATATCCCAAATACAAGTACAAAAACAGGATGATCTTTTTTCAACTGGGTGAACCCAGTCGCATAAAAATCAAGCAATATGCGGAGTTGAATATTGAGATCGACAGGCTGGTCACTGATATCAACAGCAGACATCAGACCGAAGGCTGGCAGCCTATTATATATATCAAAGAACATAAATCGCCCGTCACTTTGCTGGCATTCAACAGGCTGGCTCATTTTTGTATTGTCAGCTCCCTCCATGACGGTATGAACTTAGTAGCGAAAGAGTTTGTATCCAGCAGAGTGGACGGGGACGGTGTCCTCATATTGAGCCGGTTTACCGGTGCAGCAAGGGAGTTGGATGACGCCCTGCTGGTTAATCCTTTTGCGGTGGAAGATATCACTGAAACAATCGTAGCAGCAATAGAGATGTCTGAGGAGCAGCGCCGTAAGAAGATGACTAAATTGCGCAATAATGTGCGGGAACGCAATGTCTATCGCTGGGCTGCCGATATTATCTCGGCTATGGTTGATATTAAATAAATCGCTTCAGGATCGATGGAATATCTTTTCAACGATTGGAATAGCATCTGGAAGCAATTAAAAGCCGCGAAACACAAGGTGATTTTATTCGACTATGACGGCACATTGACACCGATAGTTGACCGGCCGGAGATTGCTCGCCTGCCGGACGGAATTAAAGTTATGCTTAATAAACTGACTCATAGACCGGGAGTGATTGTCGGGATTATAAGCGGCCGGGCGATCTCGGATATACGGGAAATGGTCGGCGTGGACAATATCATTTACGCAGGAAATCACGGGCTGGAGATTGAGGGACCCGGCATAAAGTTTATCCATCCCCTGACCGATGAAATTAAATCGGCGATGCATATTATAGGTCTTGTTTTAGCAAAGGCGATGGCCAGGATCAGGGGTGTAATCGTCGAAGATAAGGGCCTAACCCTCAGTGTGCATTATCGGCTGGTTGATACTGAGCAGCTGCAGCAGGTCAACGCTATATTTGATAATACTGTTAATATAGTCGGAAAGGGGGGCAAGGTCAGGACTACATCTGGTAAAAAAGTGCACGAGGTCAGGCCAGCCGTCCCCTGGAACAAAGGTAGAGCTGTGCAGATGATCCTGGAGAAGTTCCTGCCGAAAAATGTGCGCGGGTCGTATCTATCCATATATGTCGGGGATGATTTAACGGATGAGGATGCCTTTGAGGCCGTCAATAACGCGGGAGGGATATCGATATTTGTTGGCGACAGCAGGCAGAAATCCGCCGCTGCGTATTCTTTAAACGATACATCCGAGGTGGGCAGTTTACTTGCTGAAGTACTGAAGATTGCGTAGGATAAAAACATGATCGAATGGTTTGAACAGAATTGGTTGCTTATAGTGGTGCCGCTTGCCCTATTTCTAGCATTCTGTATTATTGGCTTGTGGGCCAGACGCGTCCTATACAATCATCTGGACAGGCAATTGAGTAAATCGGGATGGGGTGGCCGGGATGTGCTGATTCAGACTACCCGGGGCCCTTTCTTTTTCTGGTTCGTTCTGCTCGGTTTATATGTTGCTGTCGCATTCTCCAGCTTATCGGAAGAAAATAAGATTTTAATAGTCAAGGTCATTGCAAGCGTATTCATAATTTCCATTATCTGGCTTCTTATCATCCTGATCGAGAGGCTGCTGCGTATTTACCTGAGCGAGCTCAAATACATTAAGCAGCCCGGGAAATATGTTATCACCGCTGTGCGTTCGGCGCTTCTTATCGTCGGATTATTGATATTGCTTGACTATTGGGGTTGGCCGGTGACCCCTTTAATACTTTTGATTGCTATAGTCATGCTGGTGATAATTGTGGCCTCGCGTGATGCGATATTGAATATTTTCTCCGGATTCGAGATCTCGGCAAGCCGTCTTGTCAAGGAGGGCGATTTTGTTAAAATCGGCTCAGGCGATGAAGGATATGTTATCGATATGGGATGGAGGAACATAATCGTCAAGACACCCGATCAAAATACCATTGTGATACCTAACAGCAAGCTGGTCAGGGAAACCATCGTCAATTACGGCCGCCCGCTGAAAAAAGCTGCGGAACCGTTTCATTTCTATACGAGACTTCATCTAAAGGAGCTCACCGGGCTTAAAGCAACAAATTTAATCGCGCTTGTCAATATACTAAAAGCGGCGCCGGATTCAATTGTTTATTACCATACACATCATTTTCTGGAGGAGTATCAGTATCTTACGCCTGAACCTGCAAATGATTTTGCCTTATGGGTCGGCGATGCCCTCGATAATCCAGTGCTTTCCGAGAAACTTGCCAATATCGATACCTTTGAGTATACCAATCTGGGCTCTTTAAAGATCGCCTTGATCTCGGTTATCGAGCATTATATGGCGGAAAACCCGGATATTCGGTTCATCCAGGCCGAGCGTGAATTTCATTTTGTAAAAGCGGTCAACATAATCGTGCCTACCCCTTACTTCGCCTCAGACCTGCGCGAGTTTATCGAGGTTTTGCGCAAGATTACTAGAGATTCCCTTGACTACCATGTATTTGAGTCGAGACTGAGGCTGCAAAAGCGGTCTAATGACTTCTCCGTATGGATCAGAGACTCTTTTGGTGAAGGCGATATTGCTGAGAAAATCGACAATCTTGTGCCATATACTACGACTATTGAGGGGTTAAGGTCAGTGATCATCCAGCTCATCGAGAAACGAATTAAGTAGTGAATACTATGAATGACACAACAACCAGCCTGTATAAAACCAGGTTAGAGGAGTACCAGCCGATCGTAGGGAAAAATGTAATCGATGAACTGAAGATATTGGGTTCACACCTTGCGGGGAAGAAGGTTTGTAACATTAATTCGACATTTTCGGGTGGTGGTGTGGCGGAGATCCTGACCCGCATGGTCCCGCTTTTAAATCAGCTGGGCGTCGATGCCACCTGGGACGTGATACGGGGTAACGAAGCATTTTTCAATGTCACTAAAAAATTCCATAACGCGTTACATGGCCGGGATGAAAGCATCACTAAAGACGATCTGGATATCTTCATTGAGACAAGCCGTAAAAACAACGGGAGTATGGCTTTAAATGCGGACATATATTATATCCATGACCCGCAACCGATAATGCTGATCGAGAGGAAAAAATCATCGGGTGGCAAATGGATCTGGCGTTGCCATATAGATATATCGCATCCGGATAAAGACGTGTGGAAATTCTTAAAAAAATATGTGGTAGACTACGATGCTACAGTATTCTCAGCCCCCGATTTTTCTCAGCAGTTGCCCGTCAGGCAATATATGATTTCACCGTCAATCGATCCTTTAAGCGACAAAAACAGGGCAATATCACAATCTCAGATTCAGGCAGTGCTCGATAAATACGGTCTGGATAACGGTAAGCCAATGGTGATTCAAATATCCCGTTTCGATTATTTAAAAGACCCGCTTGGCGTTATACAGGCATTCAGGATGGTCAGGAAAGGCATTGACTGCCAACTGGTTCTGGCGGGAGGAACGGCCATCGATGATCCTGAGTCGTCCAGGGTGCTGGAAGAAGTCAGGGAAAACGCCGGCAATGATCCGGATATAAGGATACTACCCATACCGCCCGGCAGTGACCTTGAGATAAACGCTTTGCAGAGAGCCGCTACCGTCATATTCCAGAAATCGTTGAAAGAGGGTTTTGGCCTGACCATAAGCGAAGCTCTGTGGAAGAGTAAACCGGTAGTGGCGACTGCGGTGGGAGGGATTCCCCAACAGGTAAGAAACAAGATAACAGGGCTTCTCTGCCATAGCGTTGACGGCGCAGCCTATGCGCTTAAACAACTGCTCAGTAATCCAGACTATGCCGCGTGGCTTGGTAAAAATGGACATGAACATGTGAAACAGAACTTCCTGATAACCCGCCATCTAAAAGAGTATCTGCTGCTGTTTATTGCATTGGAGCATGATTCCGATATTATTTATCTTTAGGATTGACTGATATATGAAGCATTGCAGTACTTTGATATATTCTTTCTTGGTAAGAATCAGTATTTTTGCTTCAAATCACAATTTGGACGGTGCATAATAATGTTTAATAAAATTCTGGTGTCTTTAGATGGTTCGGAGCTGGCCGAGTGTGTTTTTCCTTACGTGGAGGACATTGCCAGATTGAGGAATTCACGGGTGGAAGCAGCTTTAGTGGTCGAGCACTATGAAATGCCTTTCCATGGCGGTGTTGTTTTCGATGAGAACAACTTAAAAGAGATCGAGCGATCCGCAAAGAAGGGCGCCGAACAGTACATGAAAACGGTTAAAAAACGTCTTTCTTCCAGGGGTATTGATGTTAATGCAGTTGTGCTTGAAGGCAAAATAGCGGATAGCTTGATCGATTATGCTGACAATAATGGATTCGATCTTATTGTCATGGCTACTCATGGTAGGTCCGGCCTGGCCCGCTGGGTTATGGGCAGTGTCGCCGACAAGATATTGCACAGTTCCACGCTACCTGTGCTTTTAATCAGGTCGTATAGTCAGGAGTAATGCTATTCTTGGTTTTTGGCCTATCAGATCAAATTATATTGCGGTAGTTTCCTATGTTGTTTGAATACGCACACCAGGCACTTCCTCTTTATGTGGTCGTTCTGCTATCTCTGATTGCGGGGTTAACCCTTATCCTTCCATTCGCTATCAAATTTGTTAACGATCAATTGGAGCTGTTCTTTCTTATCATGGGTCTGTCTGCCGTCACTATTTCTGGGGTCTGGTGTTGGGAGTTAGTACTGGAAGCTGTCAAAGCGCCACTTACGGTCGGTGGTCTGCCAGTTGGCATATTTCAGGTTGTTCTCATATTTGGTCTCCTGATACATTACTTCAATCGCCGGCTATACCCACCGATTACCAGGCTATTCGAGAAACTAAGCCCCGGGTTATTCTATTTCTTATTGGTCTTGCTTCTTGGTTTGTTTTCCAGTGTCCTGTCAGTGATAGTCACTGCAGTTATTCTATCCGAGATTCTCCTTGTTCTCCCTGTCAAGCGAGAAGATAAAATAAAAATTGCAGTGTTCTGCTGTTTTTCGATAGGCTTGGGCGCCGGTCTTACCCCGATAGGGGAACCTTTATCCACCATAATGGTATATAAACTCTCAGGACCGCCTTATAATGCAGATTTCCTTTTCCCTCTTCGGACCTTTGGTATTTATATAATACCCGGCATTATTGTTCTCGCTCTGGCCGCTTCGATATTGCTTGGTCGCAGGGCATCCCACCACCACGAAGGAAGGGAATCATATTCGGAGAGTGTAAAAGGTATAGTAATACGGGCATTTAAAGTATATATTTTCATTTCCGCCCTGATATTCTTAGGAGATGGACTAAAACCGCTATTCGAATTATTCCTCAATCTTGTGCCGCCCGTGGCTTTATACTGGATAAACCTGCTCTCAGCTTTCCTTGATAACGCCACTTTAACTGCGATAGAAATAAACCCCACGCTGGCACTATCTCAAATACTAAGTGCGATAATAGCCCTGTTGATATCCGGCGGAATACTTATCCCCGGCAATATTCCTAATATAGTTGCCGCCGGCCGTCTCAGGATAAGTACAAAAGAGTGGGCTATTATCGGCGTTCCACTTGGATTGTCATTAATGGTCCTATATTTTATTGCCTTGTTACCAATTTTTCTTTAGATTAATTATGGGCAACAATTAATTGACGATGCGAATGCAAAGAAGGATATAAAGATGGTTGTCGTCATATATTTGGGTATCATTCTCGCTGCTATCATAGCCGCTTTTATCATAGAGTTGATGATAGTTGCCTTATATCCTAATGTCTCTGTACCGGAACAGCATCTTGAGAAAATACCGGGATTGTCGCAGGCTATGAAAATTAATCGGTTTGAGATGAGGGAGGACGTCAATTTTAATGTAAATGGAGCTACAGTACGCGGGTGGCTTTTTCTGCCTGTGGGCCTATCTTTACGTGTACCCTGTATTATTATGGGTCACGGTTTTGGCGGTACCAAAAATATGGGGTTGGATTCATATGCCACCCGTTTTCAGGAAGCTGGGATAGCCGTGCTTGCATTTGACTATAGATGCATGGGTGAAAGTGATGGCGATCCCAGGCAGTTAGTATGGATTCCCTACCAACTTGAGGACTATGCAGCTGCTATCGAGTACGCGCGCAGTCTTAAGGAGATCGACCCAGAAAGAATCGCCCTCTGGGGTACTTCGCTCAGTGGTGGTCATGTCCTTGTGACTGCAGTGAAGGACAATAAAATAGCCTCTGTTTCAGCCCAGTGCCCATTGCTTGACGGGACTGCTGGATATGACCAACAATTGCACCAGGTAGGCATAAAACACGTGTTCCGGATGGTCGGGCATGCGCAGCGGGATCTGGTTAGGTCCTGGCTCGGTTTATCTCCCTATAAGATACCGCTTGTAGGAAAACCAGGTACTGTAGCATTAATGGCTGACACTGATGCTTGGAATACCTTTAGCGAACTTACGCCAAATGATTTTGTCAACGAAGCCTGCGCACGCATTGGGATAAGGATGGACAAATATAGGCCGATCAGCCAGGTCTCTAAGATACATTGTCCGGTGCTTATACAGGCATGTGACTATGATCGCGCACTTCCATTGAATGTCGTTAAAAAAGCCGAGGTTCTAATGGGACAACTGGCTCAGGTAATACATTACCACATCGGCCATTTTGACATCTATCTTGGGGATAATTTTGAGAAGGCTGTTAATGACCAACTCGCATTTTTTAAAAAGCACCTACTTAATGAAACCACGGTTTTGTAACACAAGCAGGGAATTAGAGAACGTTCTATTATAATAAGAACGGAGGTTAGCATTATGAATTGGTATAGTGACAATATGGAAAAGATAAAACAGTTATCAACTCCTTACTTTGTTTTATATGTCACAGCTAAGGCTATTGGCGGAGTTGGCGTGGGTGTGCTAATAGCAAACTGGCTGCCATTATGGACGTGGTGGATATTCATTGTTATTGCCGTAGTGATAGCTATTCCGATATATTATAAGGGTAGGCTATTTGATTAACTTGACAGGTTTGCGGCCTTTCATAGTAATATAATATACTGTTTGGGTTATGCCGTCGTGGCAGATACTGAATAAGAATAATTAGATGCACGCTAACAAATATATCTACCGAAAGTGACTCTGGTTGAGCTGCCGGATACTCCCGGCGGCGCTGGAGTCACGGACCCGCCAAAACTAAATCATTAGTTCCCTGTTGTCCTCGTTGTCCTCGTATTATTAATCTTAGTGGAGGTATATCTATGAAAAGGACGTTGTTTGTACAATTATTGATGGCATCGCTGCTGGTTCTGACTCTGGCAGCATCCTGCGGCCCCGCGCCTGCAGCGCCCGCGGACAATGCTTCGGCTGCCCCCGCGGTCACCGATAATAAAACGTACGAATTTACCTACAGTGTTTTCTTCCCACCGGTGCACAAGAACTCCATTCTGGCACAGAAGTTCGCCGATGAGATCAATGCCCGCACCAACGGCAGGGTCAAGATCACCGTGTTTGCGGGCGGCACCCTTACCAAGGCACCGCAGGTATATGATGGCGTTTTGAACGGTCTTTCGGACCTGGGGATGTCCGTGGTCTCATACACCATGGGGCGCTTCCCGGCAGCCGAACTGGTGGAACTGCCGCACGGTTATCTCAACGGTTATGTATCTACCAGGGTGGCCAACGATTTTTATAACGAGTTCAAACCCAAGGAATTCGACAACGTCCACGTGCTGTATTTCCACGCCCACGGCCCCAGTGTCATATTCTCAGTCAAGAAGCCGGTCCGGCAGATGGAGGATTTGAAGGGCATGGTGATCAGGTCCACCGGCGTTGGCGCCAGCATCATCGAGGCGCTGGGTGGCAAGGGGTATGGCGCAGCCCAGGGCGAAGCCTATGAGCTGATGTCCAAGGGGACCATCGACGGCAGCTACACTCCCCGCGAGACCCTGGAGGGATGGAAGCAGGCGGAGATCGTTAAATACGTCACGGAATGCCCGGAGGTGGGCAGCACCGCCAACATGTTCGTGGTCATGAACAAGGACAAATGGGACAGCCTCCCCCCCGATATCCAGAAGGTTTTCACCGACGTAAGCAACGAATGGATCGAGAAGCATGCCAAGACCTGGACATGGTATGACATATCGGGACTGCAGTTCTTCAATACCTTCGAAGGCCGCGAGGTCATAAAACTGTCCCCGGAGGAGGCTGCCAGGTGGGTGAAGGCCACGCAATCACTCAAAGACAGCTACATTAAGGAAAGGGATGCCAAAGGGATGTCCGCTGACCAGTATGAAAAATACCTCATGGAGAGGGCGCAGTACTGGGCAGGCAAAACCCCCACCGACCAGGAATGCATAGATTTCGTCAACGCACAGTTCGCGAAATAACCATATTGCACAACAAATAGTTCGAATGGATGGTATGGCGGGTTGAACACCTGCCATACCATTTAACAACGATGTATAACAGGTTTGAGAAAGTCGTAACCAAAATTGCGGACTGGCTTAACTGGGTGGCCTGCGCCAGCCTGGCAGGTATGGTTGCCCTGGTCCTGATCGATATCTGCGGGAACAAGTTCTTCAAGGTGCCGCTCACGGGTGGCATCGAACTGGTGAGCCTGCTCAGCGTCGTGGCCATCTCCTTTGCCATCGCAGAGACCCAGGTAGCCCACAGGCACATCGAGGTAGAAATGCTGGTGCGGAAATTGCCTCGCATATCGCAGAAGGTGATCTCCGTCATCGTGCATTGTTTCAGCATCAGCCTTTTCCTGATTTTGGCCTGGCAAAGCTACACTTACGGTGTGGCGCTCCAGGTCAGTGGAGAGGTATCCATGACGGTGCGTATACCTTATTACCCCTTCGTCTGGGGACTGGGGTTGTGCAGCCTGGTGGTGGTGCTGGTGCTGATTATGCAGATGATCAAGATGCTGAGGACCACGTAATAATATGGATAATATTCTGCTGGGCGTACTCGGTGTAGTCGTCCTGGTTATAATTTTCCTGCTGCGCATGCCGGTGGGCTTCGCCATGGCCTTTGTCGGACTCATCGGGTTCAGCATAGTTGTTACACCGGCAGCGGGCATGAACCTGGTTGCCCGTGACTTTTTCGATATTTTCTCGTCATATTCGCTAACTGTTATACCCATGTTCACCCTGATGGGCTGCATAGCCTCCGAATCCGGCATGAGCAGGCGGCTCTATGATGCAGGCTATGTGATGTTCAGCAAATTCCCGGGCGGGCTGGCTTTAGCCACAGTTATCGGCTGCGCCGGTTTCGCCGCAATCAACGGCTCAACCAGCGCCACCGCCGCCGCCATGGGCAAGGTCTGCATCCCTGAGATGAAGCGCTATAAATACGACAATTCCATGGCTACAGGTATTGTAGCTGCAGCCGGCACGCTTGGAATCATGATACCGCCCAGCACTATCTTCATCGTCTACGGCATACT
>Ga0172371_10008009_pt1 | contig 14879 bp, 16 predicted proteins | sample Lak12m_FD_114543 | JGI IMG/M metagenome (GOLD analysis project Ga0172371, IMG submission 114543) | Freshwater microbial communities from Kabuno Bay, South-Kivu, Congo - kab_022012_12m | ecosystem: Environmental > Aquatic > Freshwater > Lake | place: Democratic Republic of the Congo: South-Kivu... | reverse complement strand
GAACGTTTTCCCACGTAAAAGCAAAAGTCAATATCCACCGGGGACTCAAACTTCACAGAAAGACAAAACTTATTCAAGAACTCTTACGGAGAAAATAGCCACACAAATTTCCCATTAAACCGATATCTCTAAAACAGTAAAATTTCTTCAGGAAGAATCGGATCATGATTTGGATATTGCAAAATCCCTTTTAAAAAGTGGGAAATGCGATGCTTGTATGTTCTTCTGCCATCTAGCATTGGAAAAGTCATTAAAGGGATTGTTGACACATAAGACCAGGAGAACCCCTCCCTTTTCCCATGATTTGACCGGACTGGCTTTATCGGCTGGAATTAGGATCAATAAGGAGCAAACGAGAGAATTGAAAACAATAACCGGTTTTAACATTGCCGCCAGATATGATAACGTGAAGAAGGATTTTTACAAAATGTGTACAAGAGAATATGCCAAGAAATATTTTGATTTAACTAAAAAATGGCTAAAATTAGTAGAAAAAAATTACCCAAAAAGGTCATCAAAGAGGTAGAGGATTTTATTGGAATCCTCGAATCGGAAAAAGTCCCCATTGACAGCATGTATATTTTTGGATCTTATGCTAAGGGAAAACAGCGAAAATGGAGCGATATTGATGTCTGCGTTATTTCACCTCGTTTCGGCAACGCCTGGAAAGCGATGCTGTATCTTTGGGAAAAAAGACCAAAAGATTGCGGCTTGACAATTGAACCGGTCGGCTATAGTCCCAAGGATTTTGCCGAAGATCCCTCACCATTTGTTTACGAAATAAAAAAATACGGCATCAGGGTCAGGTAATCATCAACGTCGCACAATATTGCCGACTTTGCTTGACTTTTTGTATTTCCATGGTTTAATCCAGAATTCACGATTTACGTGGGAACCTTAAATTTGGCGGATTAATTCATCAACAGCGTCCAGCTGAGATTCCACATCACGCGAAATCTCGGTAAAAGCGCAAAACCAAGAAAGGAGAACTGTTATGGGTGAAGTCGTGTCCAGAGGTCAGGCTCTGGAGATCACAGCCCGAGTCGGAACTCAGGTCAACTGGGAGGGTATTGATGGCGATAAGCTGCAGAGCGAAGTCATCAGTTTATCGCCCGACGAGTTCGGCAGAAGATTTACCGCTTTCCTCAAAAATGGTTGTCGAATTATTATGGGGGCTGTCAGGACAATCGCAACCGTGCCGTTCAACCCGAAAAAGTTTATTGGTGAAGGGTGGGATGTCTGGAGAGGTCCTTCCGATGGAGATGGCCTCTCGGGGGAAGAAGATGAAGACAAAAGATCTTTGGCTATTCAAGAGATAGATCCCTCACGAATAATTTTCGAGACTTGCCTCAAAAGAGCCGAGAAATCAATCATTGGGGAAGAAAAAATAAAACGGCTCAAGAAAATGGCAAATAAAATCCGTCTGGGAGCTAACGTTTTTCTCGCATTTTGGAAAGATTATCAGGAAAATGGCGAGAATAGTATCCTCGAATGGTTGCATCAGACCCAGGGGATCACCTTTATTGATTTCCCCGGTACAATTCTGCGCTACCCGAGCGGCAGCCGTAGCGTTCTTTGCCTCTACCGCGGCGGCCGTGGCGAGTGGAGCTGGGGCTTCAGCTGGCTCGACAGCGATTGGTACTCTGGCTATCCGTCCGCCCTCGCAAATCTCTTCGTTTCTCCTCCCTATTTGGGGGAGGAGTTTTGTTTTAATAGTTGTCCGCTCCAGCCGCCCAGCATTCTGCCGATCTCAGCAATATTCTCAGAGAGCGAAATATATTTTTTATTATCGAGTGATTTTGTCTCCCAGAGAATAAGGAAGAAGACTTTTATAGTGTCGGTTTTTCTGATGGCCAGTTTTAGATAAGGAATTTTTTCGTCTCGCGGCAAAAAGCTGGCAATGGCAATTGCTTCGATTAGCTCAACTTGTAAAGAATCAGTTCTTTGACCCAAAGTGTAACGGTGCGCTTTAGGCAAATCTTTATAGTACCCGTACCATAAAAGATATAAACTTTTTGCTTTATGAAGCAGAGGAACAAGCTGGGGGGGGGCGTTAAAAGTCGGTTTTTTGGGGAAAATTCAGCTGGTTCATAATTTTTGCGATATTATTTGTGTTGAAAATTTACTGACAGCTTGGAAAGAATTTGTTAAAGGAAAAAGAAACAAAAAAGATGTGCAGGAATTTTCTTTGCGGCTGATGGATAATATTTTCACGCTTCATCACGAGCTTGCGGACGGGACCTATGTTCACGGCGGTTACAAATTTTTCAAAATCAACGATCCGAAGCCGAGAGACATCCATAAAGCGTCCGTGCGGGACCGGCTGTTGCATCACGCTATCTATCGGATTTTATACCCTTTTTTCGAAAGGACATTTATCGCCGATTCGTATTCCTGCCGTTTGGGCAAAGGCACGCATCGGGCAGTTGGCAAATTACGCAGATACTTCCGTAAAGTTAGCCGAAATAGCACTTGCGCTTGCTGGGCGCTAAAATGCGACATCAAAAAGTTTTTCTCTAATATTGATCACGCTATTCTCATAAACATTTTGCGGGAGTATATTCCCGAAGAAAAGATTATTTGGCTACTGGAGCGGGTAATAAGCAGTTTTTCCCCCGGTATTCCCTTGGGCAACCTCACTTCCCAGCTTTTTGCCAATGTTTATCTGAATAAGCTAGATCAGTTTGTGAAGCACAAATTAAAAGCGAAATATTATGTTCGGTATGCGGATGATTTTGTTATACTATCAGGAAATAAACAGTGGCTGGAAAAACAAATTAAGCCAATCAGTAATTTTCTTGAGGAAGAATTAAAGCTGGAATTGCATCCTGAGAAAATTTCTATCCGTAAGTTTCGTCAGGGGATTGACTTTTTGGGATACGTGGTTTTGCCGCATCATACTGTTCTACGGACCAAAACCAAAAGAAGGATGCTAAAAAAAATAAAGCAGAAAAAACTGGATTGGCTGAATGGGAAAATTTCCGAAGAATCATTTAACCAATCTCTGCAATCGTATCTGGGCATACTGAAACACTGCAGGGGATATAAAATCAGGCGGCGGATTTTGACTTTAATGTAAGATTTTACTAGTATTTAAGCATGAGTAAGGCAGAACCGGGATTAGAATCAAGTAAAATATTGTGAATTCAAAAAATAAAGCCAAAAAGAAAACCCGGATTAGAAAAATATTGATTGTCGGGCTGGTGGTTCTGGCTCTGATTATTTCTGCATTTATTTATCTGATTCGGCGGCCGACGGGGACGGTTACCGGCGGATTCCATTGGGGCATCGCCTTTTCCCGGATTTTCAGCGAGCAAATGGGCTTGGACTGGCAGCAGAATTATCTGGCCATCGTCAACGATCTGCGGCCGGAATACCTGCGCCTGCCCATTTATTGGCAAGATATTGAGGCCGAGCCGGGCCGGTTTAATTTCGGTTATTATGACTGGATGATTGACCAAGCCGAGCAGAATAATATAAAAATTATTCTGGTGATTGGTCGCAAAACCCCGCGCTGGCCGGAGTGCAACCTGCCCGATTGGGTGAATAAAAAAGACTTGGAAAGCCAGAAACAGCCGGTTTTGAACGAAGTAACTCAAATTGTTGAGCGCTACAAAAACCGGGAAGGTCTGTACGCCTGGCAGGTGGAAAACGAACCTTTTTTGAATTTCGGTGAATGCCCGTTGATGGGCGGAGATTTCCTGGACACAGAAATTGCCCGGGTGCGCCAGCTTGACCCCGGCCACCCCATCGTGGTGACCGATAGCGGCGAACTGAGCGCCTGGGTCCTGGCGGCCAAGCGAGCCGACATTTTCGGCACCACCATGTATCTGATTGTCCACAGCCAAAAAGTGGGTTACCTGGAATATCATTTACCCCCGACCTTTTTCTGGCTGAAAGCAAACATTGTCCACTTGCTCTACCCCGGTAAACCAATTACCGTTTCTGAGCTCCAAGCCGAACCGTGGGGGCCCAACTTGCTTTACGATATCTCGCTCGACGAAATGATGAAGACTATGAATTTTGCCCAATTTCAAAAAAACATTGAATATGCCAAAGAGGTAGGTTTTCCTGACATCTATCTCTGGGGGGCGGAATGGTGGTGGTGGATGAAAACCACTCAGGGTGACGCCCGCTACTGGGATTACGCCAAAGAAATAATTCATAATCAATAAAAATGTATTTAGGTTTTGATATCGGCGGCTCCAGCATCAAAGCGGTAGCTGTAAAAAACCGGAAAGTGATCTCCTCGAGAATTAATGAGCGCTTTCACCAAAACCTGAGTGGATTACTGAGCTCGATAGAGGAGATGAAAGAAGAGTTTGTCCTTGAAAACCGGAGGGAAAAAATTAAGGGCATTGGCTTTTCAATAGCTAATCCGCTTGATAAAAAAAGAGAAAGATTGGTTTCGGAACACAAATTTCCCAAATTGCAGAATAGAAACCTCAAGAAGTTGTTGGAAAAAAACTTAGCTCCCTACCCCGTTCTCTTAGAGCACGACAGCCACGCATTTTTACTCTGCGAAAAAAAGATCGGAATAGCAAAGAATCTTCAGAATGCGTATTTCTTGGCTCTCGGGAGCAGCGTCGGGGATGCTTTGATGATAAATGGGCAAATTATTCGCGGTTTTCATGGCTCGGCTGGCCAGATAGTTGACACAGTGATGGAACTATCAAAAAAAACAAAACTTCGGAAATTGTTTGGAAGCAGGTATATTAAAAGCACCCTCAAAATGAGCACTGTCGACGCTGTGAAAAAAGCAAAAGCGGGTAATAAAAATATTACCAAGACGTTAGAAACAATGGGCTATAATCTCGGAGCTGCTGTGGCAAATGTCGTTAATACTATTGATCCTGGGGTCATAATAATAGGCGGTGGGCAATTACCGGCAAAAAAGTTTTTCTTCCCGGGCATAAAAAGGGCAATTAAAGAATTTGTAATTTCTAAGGATGCCCAGAAAACCAAGATTTTGTGGAGCAAGTTGGGGCGTTTTGGCGGGGCGCTGGGCGCGGCCCTCTTATTTGAAAAATAAGCAAAGCTTGAATTTTCTTCAAAAATTTAAAATGGATTTTTCCGAATACACAAACAAAACTGTAAAAAACACTTTTTCGGCGCTGAGAAGCTCCGCGCACGGGCTTTCCAAGGCTCAGGCCGAGGCCCGGCTCAAGGAATTTGGTCCTAATTTGATGAACGGCGGCCGGTATAACTGGCTGGATATCCTGGTGCGGCAATTTCGCTCGCCATTTTTCTATTTGCTGCTCATTGCCGGCGTGATTTCCCTCTTTGTGGGCGAGTCAGTTGACAGCATAGTGATCATCGCTTTTGTCATCATCAACGTGATTCTGGGTTTCTTCCAGGAATATCGGGCGGAGCGGGCGGTGGCCATCTTGAAAAATTATGTCCCCGTCAAAGTGAAAGTTATGCGCGACGGGAAAAACGAACTGATTGAAAAACAGTCCCTGGTCCCCGGCGATTTGGTGGTTTTCAGGGCCGGTGACATTATTCCGGCCGATCTTCGCATAACCGATCTCGACAACTTGCTGATTGACGAATCGGCGCTGAGTGGTGAATCTGAGGCTTCCACTAAAATCTCCGCCCCCCTTGCCAATAAAACCGGCGAGGTCTTTCAGGCAAAAAATATTGCTTTTGCCGGCACCTCGGTGGTTTCCGGAGAAGGTTTTGGAGTGGCGGTGGCCACCGGAACCAAAACTTTCCTGGGAGGCATAACGGCCATGGTCTCGGAAACCAAACGGGAAAGCACTTATGAAAAAGATATCTTGAGATTTTCCCGGATAATCTTGCGGATTGTGGTTTCGACCATTCTTTTGGTCTATATTCTGAACTTAATAATCAAAGGAGGAGGAAACGTTCTGGAATTTACCATTTTCTGTGTGGCTTTGGTGGTGAGCATTTTACCGGAAGCCTTGCCGGCGGTGGTCACTTTCGCACTTTCCCAAGGGGCGCTGCGCATGGCCAAGCAGCACGTGGTGGCGAAGCGGCTTTCCTCGATCGAGGACTTGGGAAATATTGAGATTCTTTGCACGGATAAAACCGGGACTCTCACCGGCAATAAGCTGGTACTGAAAAAAATCTTTGCCCGCGATAGCGAGAAATGCTTGTTGTTCGGAATGGCCGCGGCGGCCTTTGTGAAAGGGGAAAATGAGTTGAGTCTCAATCCTTTTGACAGTGCGTTGCTGCAGGAGGCGTCCCCCAAGCAGAAGGAGACGCTGGATAAATTTGAGATAATTGACGAGGTGCCTTTTGACCACTACAAAATGCGGGGAGACGCTTTGGTGAAAGACCCGGGCGGCAATCGCTTCCTGATTATGCGGGGCGCTCCGGAGGTGGTGCTGAAATACTGCAGCAAGATCGAGGGCAATCTCAGAAAAGACATCATCTTGCGCGAGTTTAGAAAAGAGGGGAAAAAAGGCCGACGGGTTTTGTCAGTGGCCTATAAAGCGGCGAATAAAAGCAAAAAAAAGATTGGGGAAAAAGACGAGAACAATCTTACTTTTGTTGGCTATCTATCCTTTGAGGATGCCTTAAAAGAGACAGCCAACGAGACGATCCGCCAAGCCAAGCGGCTGGGGTTGATGATTAAAATCATTACCGGCGACTGCAAAGAAGCGGCCGGAGAAATTGCCTGCCAGGTGGGGTTGATCAGAGATTCTCGCAGGGTAATTTTGGGAGAGGAATTGGATGCCCTGCCCCAGCGGAAATTTGCTCAAGTCTGCGATAAGTACTCGGTTTTTGCCCGGGTTTCCCCCAAAACCAAATTCCAAATCATAAAAACCCTTCAGCAGAAATATGAAGTCGGCTTCTTGGGTGAAGGAGTGAACGACGCGCCGGCGCTTAAATTAGCCAACGTGGGAATCGCGGTCAAAGAGGCGGTCGATCTGAGTCGGGAGGCCTCCGATATGGTGCTGCTGGAAAAAGATTTGCGGGTGGTGGTGGATGGAATAAAGGAGGGGAGAAATATCTTCGCCAATATCAACAAATACATCAAGAACGCCCTGGCCGCCAATTTTGGGAATTTTTATTCGATTGCCGCCATTTCCCTCTTCGTTAACTTCCTGCCGATGCGGCCGGTGCAGGTTCTTTTGGTGAATCTGTTGTCCGATTTCCCATTGATCACCGTGGCGACCGACAGCGTGGACCCGGGCGAGTTGCGAAAGCCCAAAGCCTATCGGATAAACAAATTCATCGGACTCATAGTGTCTTTGGCAATTGTGAATTCGATTGCCGATCTGATTATTTTTGCCCTGTTCAGAAATTCCGGCGAATCGGTGATCCAGACTGTCTGGTTTACCGAAGGAATTCTCACGGAAATCGCCCTGATCTACACGATCAGAACCCGCTACGCTTTTTGGAAAGCCAAGGCTCCCAAATGGAATTTGATCATCTTGTCAATTGTCTCAACCGCCGTCACTTTGGGGTTGCTGTTCAACCAAAAAGCGGCGGAGCTGTTTCATTTTGCCACTCCCACCGCGGGAGTTATGGCGGCAATTTTAGTTTTAGTAGTGGGCTATTTTGTCGTCAGTGAGTTGGTGAAGTTAGCTTTTTTCCGCTGGGGATGGAAAGACTGAGCCAGACAGCAATTGGCGCTCCTGCTCCCTTTCGGGGTGGCAGACCACTTCGAGATTGCCTTTGGGCAAGTTGCTGACCGACTTATCCAAGTTGTCAATCCAGTCCAGGCTGGTCAGATATTCATAATCTGCGCCTTTCTTCGTGTTTATGCCGTTCAGCACTTTGATAATGCGGCCGATTCTGTGTCCGTTGCTGATTATTTTCTGCGCCGCCCGTAAGTGGGAAATTTGGTATTTTCTCTTTAATTTTAGGGCAACCTTGAAGTAAGGCGGAAAAAAATGCGTATGCTCGTGGGAATTGAGCCCGTCCGGCCAGCGGCCGAAAATTTGGTGAAATTTTTCAATTTGTTGTTGCCAGGATTTCTCGACTTTGGCCAAGGCGGTCTTACCGGAGAGCAGCAGCGCGAGAAACCGAGACGATCTTCTGATAATTTTTCGGTTCACCCAATTGGCGTTGGCGCCCGGCAAAATCAAGTGGACATCCAGCTTGACTTTTGACTCTGACAGTTCCCGTACTTCGTTTTTGCTTAAAATTCCATTCACCAAAACCGCCACTCGCTGAATTCGACCGGTTTTGACTAATTCCAAGATGTTTTTATTGGCGGTTCCGGATTTACCAAAATCGTCCGCCGAGATTATTATTGAAGCCATAGCTAGAGTTTATACCGGCCCTGCCAGTTGTTGAGTCGGATACGGATTAAATCGAGAAACATATTGACACTGTCGCGCACAATCCGGATGTGGCTTTCCTGGGGGTTTTGCAGCGTGATCGGTAACTCTTTTATTTTGAGGCCCATTTTTTTGGCCAAAAAAATCACTTCCACGTCGAAAGACCAGCCTTTTATGCGGACCAGGGGAAATATTTTCTGAGCGGCGGCGCGGGTGAAAACCTTAAAGCCGCACTGGGTGTCCTGAATGTCGTAATTATTGATAATGATCATCCGCAACAGGCGAAAGACTTTTTCCATCAGGCTCCGGTACCAGAGCACTGGCTTCAAAATTTTAATTTTAGCGACAAACCGCGAAGCAATTGCCAGGTCGTTGCCGGCTTCAACGGCCGCTAAAAATTTTGCCAATTCCTGAATAGGAATAGCCTGGTCGGCGTCCATAAACATAATGATGTCACCTCGGCTGTGGAATATCCCGGTCTTTACGGCGGCGCCTTTGCCGGTGTTGACTTTTTTTTCGATCACCCGGAGCGGAATTTGGGGGTTGGCGCTTTTTATTTTTTTTAGCTGAGCTAGCGTACCGTCCGTGCTGCCATCATTGACTGCGATGATCTCAAAGTTTTGGTGGTGCCGCTCAAGATAGCGGAAAATCTCCTCAATATTTTTTTGAATATTGCTGGCTTCATTGAAACAAGGCAGGACCACCGATATTGAAATTTTATGCTTCACAAGTTTAATTTACCTTCTCTTTCACTTCCTGTTTGATGGTGTCGTCGATTTGATCAGGCACCATGTCCCCGGGAGGATTATGGGTGGTGGCTTCTTGATAGATAAAACCGCTGATTTTGCTGACAATCCCTTTCAGCTGGTCCTTTTGAGGGTTGCTGATGTTCACCGAAAAACCGCCCTGGCTGTCATTGATGCTCAGGATTGGCTGGCCTTGGGAATTACGGTTGACGTAGGTCCAAGCCGCCCAAAACACCACGACCACGATTAATAATTTGATTATCAATTTCATTGATTATTTTCCTTACTTAAATTAATTTATCTTCAATGTTTTTTTGATCTTGTCGGTGATTTCCTGGGTGGTGAAGTTCGATTTGATCAGATAGTCGTTGGCTCCCAGCTCCATGGCCTTTTTGATGTCATCCTCCTGACCCAAGTTGGAAAGCATCAGAACCGGGGTCTTGGCGATTTGGGGATCGGCATTGCCCCGAATTTGAGCCAGAATTTCAAAACCGTTGACGGAAGGCAGCACAATATCTAGCAAAATAATATTGGGCTTTTCTTTCTGCAGAACCTTAATCACGTCTTGCCCGTCAATAGCTTCGACTACCTGGAACCCCTCTTTAATCAGCTTGGTGCCGCAAATGTCGCGCAAGAATTTATCGTCCTCGGCCAGCAAAATCTTTACCCCCCGATTTTCGGCTGGCGCGGCCGCTCCTTCGGCCGGGGGAGGAGTGGCTGGGGGGGTCGTCTGACCGGCGCTCAGGTAGGAGTTCACCTTGGTGATCACTTCGGCAGGATCAAACTGGGTTTTGACCAGATGATCCACCGCGCCTAGCTTTTTGGTTCGCTCAATTTCGACTGGCTGGCCCGAATTGGAAATGACAATCACCGGGGTTTTGTTGCCGGCGGCCTGCATTTTTTCCAAAATTTCATAGCCGTTCATTTTGGGGAGCACAATATCCAGCAAAATTAGCTCTGGCTTCCATTCGCCAATTTTCTTGTACCCGTCCTCCCCTTCGTAGGCCACGTTGGTTTCATAGCCCTCTTTCATCAATTTGGAGATTAAAACATCAGCCAAAACTTGTTCGTCTTCAATTAGAAGGATTTTTTTAGCCATGGTCTTGTCTTTTTATTATTTATGTATGTTTAATTAATATAGTAGCGTAATTTATGCCAATGTCAAAGGGCCAATACGTAATTATCCACTACGGTGAAATCGGACTTAAAGGCCAAAATCGCAGTTTTTTCGAAGACAAATTGATCAAAAATCTGCGGGCGGTCCTGGCCGATGCCTTGGTGGTCCGCCGGCAGTACGGCAAAATAACGGCCGAGCTGAAACCCCGGGCGGACGCCGAGTCAATAAAAAGGATTCTTAGCCGAATTCCCGGAATTGCTTCCTTTGCCTTGGCCCAAAAATGCGAGCTTTCGCTGGCCGGTTTGCAAAAAGAGGCCTTGTCCTTACTGTCAAAGAGAGATTTTCGCACTTTCGGAATTATTACCCGCCGTTCGAATAAAAATTTTCCCCAGACCTCCGGGGAAGTGAACGTGATTTTGGGCGATTATCTTCGAAAAACCCTGCGGAAAAAAGTGGATCTGACTCACCCGGATATCACCGTGTACGTTGAGATTTCCGAAAAAGAAATTTATGTTTACCTCAATAAATCAAAAGGAATCGGCGGGTTGCCGGTGGGTTCGTCCGGCCGGGCGGTGGCGCTGCTTTCCGGAGGAATTGACAGCCCGGTGGCCGCCTATATGAGTATGAAGCGGGGGATGAAAGTGATTCTCGTCCATATTCTCAATAAAACTATGGCCGGAGGACGGCAAGGGGCCGCCAAAATCCAAAAAATCGTCACGGAGCTGGCCAAAATCCAAGGGAGATCCCCGCTTTATATTGTGCCGTTTGAGGAAATCCAAAAGGCCATCATCGCTTACGTGCCGGCGGAGTTGCGGATGATCGTTTACCGCCGTTTTATGCTGCGGATCGCGGAAGCGATTGCCGCCCAAGAAAAAGCCAAAGCCATCATCACCGGCGACAGCGTCGGGCAAGTGGCTTCCCAGACATTGGATAATCTGAAATGCGTCTATGACGTGGCGAGTTTACCGGTGCTTCCCCCGCTTATTGGCATGAATAAAGAAGAAATTATCGGGGTCGCCAAGCAAATCGGAACCTATGAGCTTTCAATTCTCCCCTACCCCGATTGCTGCTCATTTATGATCGCCGAACATCCGGAAACCCGGGGTAATATCGACAAGATAAATAAATTAGAAAAATCAATCCCAAAATTTGGGGAGTTGGTGGACAAGGTAATTGAGCAATCAAGATTCAAAGTTTTGCATTAAGATTCTGTGTATCTATAATAGATTTTATAAAATCATTCAAAAATATGAAAAAACAAATAATTAAGATTCTAGCTGGGGGTGGGTTGCTCGCTGGCTCTGCGATTTTGGCCGGATGCGACATTACCACTGTTAATACCACAATCCAGCGCTATATTGGTGGGAACCGGGGGGCGATTGATCAAGCCGAAGAGGCCAAAATCGCAGTGGAAAACCTCAATCCGGTTTTTGACAGTGAGGAAGAGGCTGTTCCTCAAGACTCCACTGCCGGTCAAGTTAACCGGCTTTTGGTTGACGGACTCAAGAAAACTTTCGTTGACGCAAAACTGGTGGCCATTCAGAATGAGGGCAAGACTCCTTTTATGATGAGGTACTTGGTCAAGAGAAGAATAAATCAAGAAGATGGGGAAACGCTCCAGAAAGCTTTGCTTGAATTGGACAGTCGGGCTAAAGACGACGCCAACCCCAATTTCTACTCCAGCCGGAACACGGTGGAATTTTCAGTCTATCACGACTTTGGCGGCCGCAGTTATATCCTGGCGGTCGTACTGGACTTGGCGGAACAAGTGATCTGGGTCAGCGTATATTAACTAATTTATTTTCCGATTAGAAATTCCACCACGTCGCCTTCTTGTATCAGGTAGAGCTTGCCCTCCCGGCGGATTTGCCCCAGCTCACGGGCTTTTTTCCAAGAGCCGGTTTCCAGCAGCTTTTGCCAACCGACGACGCTAGCTGAAATGAAATTTTTCTGGAAATCGGAGTGAATCACTCCGGCCGCTTCAGGCGCCAGAGCGCCTTTTCTCACCTCCCAGGCCCGGGTTTCCTTGTCGCCGGAAGTGAAGAAAGTTAAAAGACCCAATAAATCATAAGAGTGTCGCACAAGATTATCCAGTTGGCTCTTCAGGCCCAAGTCGTCCTGCTCCTCAGCGCTGATCTCGTTCATTTCTTTCTCCAACTTGGCATCAACCACCACGTAATCAGTTTCTTTCAATTGGAGCTGGGATATTTCCTCGGCGGCAGGAGCGCCGTTAAGCGCATACAAAATCGGTTTGGTGGTGAGCAACGAAAAATTTTTGATTATATTCGAGGCGTGGAGGGCTAGCTTATCCGACAGCTCTGGGAGAGGGTAAAGCCACTCCTCATTATTTAATTTCTTCTCAAAAATATCTAATATTTCCCATTCAACTTCCGCCGCCTCTTTTTCCTTGCCCAAGCCGCGCTTTTCTTTGGCCACTTTAACTTTGCGCCGCCTGATCAGCTCAAGGTCAGAAAGAATTAATTCTGAGCGGATGGTGCCGATGTCCCTTTTGGGGTCCACGCTTTTTTCCACGTGCTCGATGTCGGTGTTGGGAAACACCCGGACCACTTCCAAAATAACGTCCACGTTGCGTACATTGGACAGGAATTGATTGCCTAGGCCTTCCCCTTTGTGGGCATTCTTCACCAGACCGGCGATGTCGACAAACTCGACAATGGCAGTGATTTTCTTACTTTCGGGAAATAAAGCGTGCAACTGGTCCAAGCGCTTGTCCGCCACGGGGGCAATCCCCACGTTTGGCTGGATGGTGCAAAAGGGGTAATTATTGATGTCGACTTCGTTTTTGGTGAGGGCGGAGAATAAAGTGGACTTCCCCACGTTGGGCAAGCCCACAATGCCGACCTTGAACATGGGTAATGGGTAATGTATAGTATGTACGGGGTAAGAAGCTATTAGATTGTAATTTTCATTGTAATTTCCCATATTTTAGCTTAGATAAAGGATTTGAGCAATTTTACCTGGGATGTCAGCAGAGTCATTCGTTAGAATTTTCTGAGCTCATTTTATATTCTATTTGACAGGACTGATATTATCACCATAAAATACGCAATTAAACCAGAATGCGTCTATTCTGGCTAGCACTTTAAAAACTTATCAAAAAAGGGAGAAATCAGACATGAATAACGATAGAAATGCTTTGTTCAACACTCTTGAGGGCAAACGTAGTGAGAAAGCTGACCAAATGCACCGGCTCTTCCTTGAGTTGGGAGTAGACTTTGCAACAGGAGTGCCATGCGGAGTTTTAAGGCATATCATCAAAAATTTTAACGATGATGTGAAAATCCTTCACGTACCTGCTAATCGGGAATCAGAGTCAGTAGGAATTGCGGCAGGAGCGTATCTTGCCGGCAGAATCCCTATTGTCTACATGCAAAATTCCGGTCTTTTTTCTGCTTCAAACGACATTGCGTCCCTTCTTATTCCTTATGAGATGCCCATTTTTTTTGTGGTATCTTATCGCGGCTTCAAAGGCGAAGATGCAGTCCAGCATTTAGTAACTGGCCGGGCGACTGAAAAGTTGCTTCGGTCATTCGGTTTGTCTTTCACGGTTTTCAGCGAGCGTCGAGACATGACAACACTCATTAAATCGGCATTCAAAGAGATGTGCAGAAAGAAATTACCGTCAATTTTGTTATTGAAGAGGGGGTGGCAAACATGAGAAGGAAAGAAGCGATAAAGACAATAATAGACTCTACCGATCTTGAAAGTGCCGTAGTCTCTACTACCGGATTGATTTCCAGGGAGATCTTCGAGAAGTTCGACTCTGAAAGAAACGTCTACGTCCCGGGTTCGATGGGATTGGCGTCTTCTATCGGTCTGGGCTTGGCCATTTCTTGTCCCAGTATGAGAGTTGTCGTGATTGATGGGGACGCAGGCCTGTTAATGAACCTCGGTTCTTTGGCAACGGTCGGCAGAATGCAACCCATGAATTTGCTCCATATCGTTCTTGATAACAATGCCTACGGTTCTTGCAGTGAGGAAAAATCAATGTCCGATTCCGCTAATCTTGACAAACTGGCACGAAATGTCGGCTATCAGTATGTAGAAATAGCAAGTAGTCAAAGCGAACTGAGACATGCTATGCTAACGTTCAAAAGAGGGCCTGGATTTATCCTGGTCAAAATCAAGTTGGGCGGACGGCGTGATTTTAGCCGCCCCTTAAATTTGGCAGACATCAAGAATAGGTTTATGCTTTTTGTTACCAAGCATAAAGGAGAGAAACTATGATGTTCAAAGGCAAAAACATCTTTGATGCGTCATTCGACATATTCGCCGAAAACTACCACTCCGTTCGCCCCGGGTACCCCCCATCACTCTATGAGGATATCGAGGAACAATGTGGTATTGACAATACTTCGCGAATCTTAGAGATTGGCGCGGGCAGCGGTATTGCCACAACGGAGCTGGCAAAGTTCGGTTGTCATATTGTGGCAATTGAACCCGGTAAACAGTTGGCGGCAATCGCCAGAGAGCAGTCTAAACGCTTTGAGAATGTCACGATTTTTGAAGGAACGTTTGAAAATTTCAAATCTCCCAGAAGTTTTGATGCCATTCTGGCATTCACAAGCTTCCATTGGCTGAAGGGCGAGGATAAATTTCAAAGAGTTTTCGATCTTCTTAACGGATCGGGTAGTTTGGTATTGGTCTGGAATTGGTTTTTCCAGAGTGACTCACCGGCTATTGCGGCAGTGAACGAAGTATATTATGAGCTTCTTCCTGATGTTTATCCTAAGCGAACCG
>Ga0172371_10008007_pt1 | contig 14880 bp, 14 predicted proteins | sample Lak12m_FD_114543 | JGI IMG/M metagenome (GOLD analysis project Ga0172371, IMG submission 114543) | Freshwater microbial communities from Kabuno Bay, South-Kivu, Congo - kab_022012_12m | ecosystem: Environmental > Aquatic > Freshwater > Lake | place: Democratic Republic of the Congo: South-Kivu... | reverse complement strand
TTAGAAAGTATATCGACAATCAAGGCGAAGCTGACATTCCTCAACCAGGATTGTTTTGAATTCTCATGAACTTCCCAAAGAAACCCCGCAATAAGCGAAGCGGTTTGCGGGGAGTTTCATTTTATTCAAAATTTATAAAAGTACTTGACAAAAAATTGGCGCGTGTTAAAATGTGTATGTAATACACTAATTAAAAAATCATGAAAAAGAAATTAGAAAATTTGCCTTACAAATTAGAAAATATTTTTAAGCCACTGGTGGCTGTCGATATTTTAATTTTTTCAATTATTGAAAACGAACTCAAAATTTTACTTATTAAACGCAAATTCCCGCCTTTCGAAAACGCTTGGGCTATTCCCGGCGGTTTTGTTGGCGAAAATGAGTCCCTGGAACAAGCGGCTCGCCGCGAATTAAGCGAAGAAACGGGATTAGCTCAAATCGACTTATTTTTAGAGCAACTTTTCACTTTTGGTGAACCCCAGCGGGATCCGCGGGGACGAGTCATTTCCGTTTCTTACTACGCCTTAATTCCGGCTAGTAAAATTGGTGAATTAAGGGCCAAAACGGACGCCAGTCAAACCTGTTGGTATGCTGTTTCTAAGCTTCCGAAGCTCGCCTTTGATCATACCGATATCATCAAATATGCTTTAGAGCGCTTGCGTTACAAAATGGAGTATACCAACGCTTCCTACTCGCTTTTAGATGAAGAATTTACTTTAACTGATTTACAAAAAGTTTATGAGGTTGTTTTCGCGCGAACTTTTGACAAACGAAACTTTCGCAAAAAAATCCTGTCTTTAAGCATTATTGAGCCGATTGGCAAAAAAGTTGTTAGAGGAGTGCATCGTCCAGCCGGACTCTATAAATTTTCCAACCGCCAATTATTTGTTAAAGAGATCATTGAACCTTGATTTTTTTTGAGCTTTTAAAAGTGTCAATATTACAATATTTGATAATTTCTGCTTCCCACCAAGGGAGACAATAAGTTATCAACCATTGGTAGCTTGGAACCTTGAAAAATTACTAAAAAGTCTTGACACCCTCCTTAAAATATGGTAGAATTGCCAATTGTGTGAAGCAGTCAAAAACTGCTTCAATTGTTCATTGAAAAACAGAAAGGAGGAGGTATGCGATTCTGGGGAAAAGATCCGCCCGAGACTTCGCCGGTTTTCTTTGAGATTTCCGGTGGGTCGGTAACTGGCTGGGATCATTTGGCAGTGGAACGTAACAATCAAGACGCTCATTTTATTTTGGCTAATCCCGAGTTGACCGTTGCTCTTGTAGCGGACGGTTGTGGCTCGCGAAGTCACAGTGAAGTTGGTGCGGAGATTGGAACGAGAATACTGGCTCAAATTATCCATGAACAATACATGCGCGTGTTTAAATCGACCAAAGTTAATTCTCAGTCCATCCAGCAAAGTCCCGTTTTTTGGGACCGGGTGAGATTGGATTTAGCAGCGGAAGTGCGAACGCTCGCCAATCGCATGGGACGAAGTCTAACCGAAGTAATTAGCGAATATTTTCTTTTTTCTCTCGTTGGCGTTTTGATTGACGAGTTTCAAGCCACTTTCTTTTGTCTGGGTGACGGTTATGTTGTGATAAACGGCGAAATCATTGAGATTGAACCGTTGGAAAATAACTCGCCTCCATACCTCGCTTACGAAATTATTGGCTCGAGTCTCAAAGATCAGTCGCCAGATTTATTAAAATTCAATTTAATTAAATCTATTGAGTTAGATAATCTGGAAAATTTCTTGATCGGAACAGACGGTATTAAAAATCTAATTCTGAATGAAGACGAGCTGATCAGTGGTTTAAATCAAGTTGTCGGTCCTTTAAGTCAATTCTGGCAAGAAGATCGTTACTTCAAAAATCCGGACACAATTCGTCGGCGCCTGACCGTGATAAACGGTGGAGTGCCACGAGTAAATAATCAAACCGGTGATTTGACGATTCATAAAGGATATCTTAAGGACGACACAACCATGATTGTCGGTCGAAAAGGAGGCATCGCATGAATTACACGGTTCGCGGTCAGCCGGTCAAACTGGACCCGCGTCGTGCGATCGGCAAAGGCGGTGAAGCGGATATTTACCGTATCACGGGAGATATAGCCGCAAAAATTTATAAACCACCAAACCATCCCGATTATCTAGATCAGCCTATTGAGCAGGAAGGCGCGGCAAAACGGTTAGAGATTCATCAAACCAAATTGCCTGCTCTTTTGCGTCTGGCTTTACCGCCACACGTGACTGCGCCAGTAGATCTGGTTTTGGATAGCAAAGGAAAAATTGCCGGTTACACTATGCGTTTCATCGATAACGTGACCGAACTTTGGCACTATGCCGACGTCGGTTATCGTGCGACAGGTGTCGCCGATGAAATAGTGATGCAAACGTTCCAAAATATTCACACAATTGTCAGTGGTTTGCACCGCCAAGCCGGTATCACCATTGGAGATTTCAATGACATGAATATCCTGGTGAACGGTTCGGAGGCGCACCTCATAGACATTGACAGTAGCCAGTTCGATCAGTTTCTTTGTCGGGCTTTTACAGCCCGGTTCGTTGACCCCCTCTTAATAAGGGAAACGACGAAAAAAGAACGCGAGGAGAACTTAGGGTTAAGCCGGATCATTCTGGCCAAACCCTACACTTCTCATTCCGACTGGTATGCGTTTGCGGTTATGCTTATGGCTTCGCTTCTGTTTGTTGACCCTTACGGTGGAGTTTACATCCCCAAGGATCCCAAGCAGGCGGTGGAACACAGTGCCAGACCCCTAAAACGCATCACTGTCTTTGATCCGCAGGTTCGCTACCCCAAGAAGGCTCGTCCTTATAAAATCCTACCCGATGAGTTGTTGAACACATTCTTTCAATTCTTCGTTAAAGATTGGCGAGGCGAGTTTCCTTTAAGGGAGTTGCAGACAATGCGCTGGACAACCTGTCTCTCGTGTGGTACGGTCCACGCTCGCTCGGTTTGCCCCGATTGTGCCCTTGCGGCACCGGCGGCTGTGAAGCAAGTAGTGGAAATCCGTGGCAATGTGACAGCAACCAGAATTTTCAAAACCAATGGCATGATTTTGTTCGCCGCTATTCAAAACGGAAAACTGCGCTGGTTATATCATGATAATCAAGCCTTTAAACGCGAAAACGATTACACCATCTTAAACGGTGATGTGAATCCGTCAATGCGTTTCCGTATCAATAGTGAAAAAACGATTATTGCCATGCATAGTGAAGCTTACACGATTGGTATGGATGGGGCGCGTGAGCAAACCATTGTGGATCAATTCCGAAATTTACCTGTTTTTGACGCGAATGAAAATCACCGCTATTGGTTGGCAAACGGTCGTCTCATGAAGGATGGTCAGTTTGCCGCTGAATTCATAGGTGATGTCTTACAGAATCAAACCTTGTTCTGGGTTGGCTCTGCTTTTGGTTTCGGTTTCTACCAGGCCGGCAGTATGAGTGTTGCGTTTACTTTCGACGCCGAACGCGCCGGAATAAACGATAGCGTAAAGCTACCCCCGATCAAAGGTCAATTGATTGATTCAACCTGTGTTTTCAGTAAAAATCGCGCTTGGTTCTTTGTCTCGAATAAAGACGGGAGCCAAACGGTAAACCAATGCGTTGTGATTAGTCCAAATGGAGAAGTTGAAGCGGTGGCACAAGCTGAGGCGGGCGATGGCTCGTGGCTTGGCGATATTCGTGGTAAATGCGCGGCGGCTAACTTCCTTTTGGCTGCGACTGACGAAGGAATTGTCCGGATGGAAATCCAAAACGGGCAAATCCTGCAATCAGCCATCTTCCCTGATACCGAACCCTTTGTGGATTCGGGGTGCCACCTGTTTGCCGGCACCGATGGACTGTATGTAGTTTCGCGCCGTGAAATTCGGCGACTCGTGATCAGATAGAAAGCTCATCAGAAGGAGATCAGACATGAAAATCCTGCCGTTGCCGCCGCATTTTGCGGCCGCAAATTCCGCAGATCCCCTGTACCAGGCCAATATCAATGCGCTGCAAGTCAGTGCGGAAGCCTGGAGTAAGGCGCACGGCCTCAAGCCGGTTGGCGCCGACAAGGTCAGGATTAGTGTCCTGCCGATCGACGATCAGTCCGACTTCAGTTTCTCGCAAGGGACGCTGTATGTCGGTGGTCGCTCCGGCACCGGGGCGCCCGACGCGCACACCAACCTGGTGAATTGGGGTTACAAGTACATGGGGATCATCTCGGAAGTCATTCCGACGATGGATACCCACTTGCCCTTCCAGGTCTTCTACCCCTCGGCGCACCTTCGCAAAGACGGCAGTCATCCGGATGCGGGGATCTTTATCTCCGCGGACGAATACCGTCACGGCGAATTCATGGCCAATCCGGCCATGGCGGCGCAACTCGGTGTCGATCCGGCCTGGCTGACGCGCCAGTTCACCTACTACTGTAGTGAGCTGGAAAAACCGGATCCCGTAACCGGGCAACCCAAATACCAGCTTTTCCTCTGGCCCTACCACTGTATGCTGGGTAGTCAGGGGCACAAGCTGGTGGGCACGGTTGACGAGTTTCGTCTCTTCCACGCCTTCGCTCGCGGCGCCACCAACACCCCGGAGATCAAGGGCGGCAACCCGTTCACCGAGAGCTACTCCATCTTCCAGCCGGAAGTGATGACGCTCTTCTCGGGTCAGCCGATTCCGGGTGTCCAGAAAAACACTCGCCTGATCGAGCGCTTGCTCAACTCGGACATGATCGTCATTGCTGGGTTGGCGTCGAGTCACTGTGTGAAGGAGTCCATCGCGGACTTCCTGAAGCACATCGTGGCTCAGGATCCGCAGCTCGCCCGCAAGGTGTATATCATGCGCGATTGCACTGCGGCGGTCTACATTCCCGACGCGCTCGGACCCGGCAAGCCCCTGGACTTCACGGATATGGCGGAACAGGCCTTCCAGAACTTCCAGGATGCCGGCATGAACGTGGTGGAGAGTTGCACGCCGATCGAAGATTGGCCGGGTGCGGCTCAGATCCTCAAGGCTGCGGCCTAATTCAGTTCCCAAAGGGAAAGGAGAAGTCATATGACTACTGGTTCAAACAGCGCCAATGTGAATGCGCTGTTTCAGTCCACTGCCGCCCAGGGAGAGCTGTCGCAAGCAGCTCTCCAGGTTTTGACCGTCAATGATGTCGGTGCGGCGATCCAAGGTGCGCTGGGCGTACCGATTGATGACATCCCGTCGACTTCCGGAGCACTGCTCTTGTCGCTGATGCCGGACGATTCGGGTTCGATTCGGGCGGCCGGTAACGAGCAGGCGGTCTGCGACGGCCACAACCTGATTCGCGATGCGATCCTGGATTCGAAGTCGCGCGACGCCGTGCTGATGCTCACCCAGTATTTGAACGGCTATGTGCTGAATCCCTATCAGCTCATCGAGAACACCCAGGTGATGAATCGTGCGAACTACAGCGCCGATCAGGGCACGCCGCTCTATGACAACACCGTCCTTCTTCTGGGTTCGGTGCTGGCCAAGGCGGAGGAGTCTAAACAGAACGGGTTGCCGGTTCGGACGATCAGCCTCATCATCACCGATGGCCACGACGAGCACTCCCGGAAATGCCGGGCGCGGGACGTGGCGGTGATTGTGCGGGACATGCTCCGCGCCGAAAGCCACATCATTGCCGGTATGGGGATCGACGATGGCGGTCATACCAATTTCCGCCAGATTTTCGGCGAGATGGGGATCGACGACAAGTGGATCCTGACGCCGAAGAATACGCCGAGCGAGATTCGCGCTGCCTGTCAGGTTTTCAGCCGGTCGGCAGTGCGCGCTTCACAATCCCCGGCGAGCTTCAGTCAGACGGCGCTCGGCGGCGGCTTTGCCACCGCTTAAACGCCTGATAGTTTAGTTGTTTTCAAGCGGAGGGAGAGGTAACTCTCCCTCCCACTTTTTATCTTTTAACCTTTTGGAGACGTTTTGACTAAATATTTAGTAAAAATTCTCTGCCTTTAATACGAATTAAAGGCGGTGCTTAACAATTTAAAAAGGAGGATCGGTCATGATTTTCGACTTGTACGATCTGAAAGATGTAAAAGCTGTTCAACGGGCTTTTGCTGGTATGGAAATCGGGCTAACTTCTGGAACATATGATATGTACCACAATATGCACGATGACTATCTGTTGGCCTGTCGCCGCGCCTGTGGACCGGAAGGTGTTCTGATTGTCGGAGTTGACTCCAATAATCTTGTCAGAAGCTCGAAAGGCCCGAAGCGACCGATTGTGGCTGAAGGTGATCGTGTCAGAATTGTCTCTGGCAGATCCAGTGTCAACGCCGCTTTCATCCTTGGCTCGGCCGAAGATTTTGGCTTAGCTGCCAAGGTTTTACAGGTAAAATACATTTTCAAAAATCAGGATTTTATTGGAAAAGATGTTTATGGTAGCGACCTACCCGGCGTTAATTTGGTCATTATTCCGGATGTGTTTCCGGCTATTTCGACCACCGATTTAATTCATCGAGTGGTGGATATCACCACAGCCGACGAGAAGTAATTTCGAGGAGGAATTATGTCAGAAATGATTCAGCTGGTTTCGACCGGCAAGACCCAGATCCAGTCAGTTTCAATCGTGCCGAGCACTCGACGCGGCTGCAATGCAGGGTGTCGGAGTTGCATTGCTCATATGACGCCAGGCACGACAGAAACAAAGCCGAGCTACTGTCCACTCCATCGCGTTCGTGATCTTCTTGATTACGGCAAACAAGGTGGGGCTATGACAGCCATTTTTACCAGTAAATCCGAACCAACGCTTGATTACAAAGATAATCGGGAGAGTTTTCTGGAAATGATGGCCATGGCTCGTGATGCTTTGCCCCAAGTCGATATGCATACTAACGGTATACTTCTGGCGGAAAACACAGATTTTCTCAAGGATATGTATGACTACGGTCTGAATATGTTGACCTTGTCACTGGCAAACTTTAAAGATCCGAAAAATCGCGCGTTTATGCGGATTGGCAGTAAAGCCTATAATCCGTATAAAATTATCGAGCAGGCAAATCGTCTCGGCATTCTGATGCGCTGTTCAGTGCTTTTGACCAAGCAAACTGTTTCTAATCTTTCCGATCTACTGTTTTATATTCGCGCCGCCAAAGAAGCTGGTGTGGATATGATCGTGGTTCGAGAATTATGGAATGCGCCTGAAACTTTGTCGGATCCAGTCTCTCAGTGGTGCGCTGAAAACTTTGTTGATTCCCAGCCGATTTATGAAGCAATCCGCGCAGCAGTTAAAAGCTCAGAGAATGGTCAAAAGTTGTATGGTATGCGCTTTGAGGAAGTACGCATTCTCCCTTGGGGAACACAAGTTTTCTCAATCGATGGGGTGAATGTGACTTTTGCCAATTGCGATGAGAAGTGCCCGACCGGCACCATTAAGTCTGTGCAATTGGTGCCGAAAACTTACCCCGGCGAAGTGATCGGCTGGCGTATGCGCGGCTCTTGGGGTAACGACGGTGACACCCTGGGGTAAAATAACACAATATTTCCGAGTCAGGGAAGGAGAAATCTTTCCCTTTTTCTCCCTGTTTCGGAAACGGGACATGTACTTTGAAAATTATAAGGAGGCAAGCATGCTACGCATTGCTCTTTTAGGGTTGAGCAATAATCCGCCCACGATCAATCACGATAGTATGGTAGAGATCTTGAATCGCTATTTTGATCTGGTAATCATTGTTTTATGTGGTCCGAGACCTGACAAAGAAACAGTTGATGATATTTCGCCAATTCACCGCGCGGCTATGGCCGACTTGGCCTTTCCGGGCTATGAAAAAGTAAAACTAGTTAAAACCGATCTGGAAAACAGTATCTTTACCCGCACCCATGTGCTGGTGGAAGAATACAGTAAACTTGGTGAAGTCTGGATTGTGGTGGGTAATGATTTGTGTAAAGACGGTGGAAAAGGCGAGTCTTACATTCATAAGGTATGGGAGCAGGGAGCGGAACTGTGGCAGTCTGCCAAGTTCGCAGTTTTCGCTTCCACTGCCATGAATCCTGAAGATTTACCTCCGCATCACGAATTTTACTCAATTGCTGGGACGGGGCACTCTACAGATGTGCGTACTGCCGTTTTTCAACGCCTACCTTTCAGGCATTTAGTTTTACCCAAAGTGGCTGAGTATATTGAGCGTCATCAGCTTTACAGGGGCTTGATCAATTATCCAGCTAAAATAGTTTTGGATAGATTTGAGCCTTTAGTGATTGCTGATGAAAATAATCCCGAAGTTCAAAAACTCTATCGAAAATTAAATGCCACAAGCCTCAATCCGAATTGCATTTATGCCTTAGGTGGAGACGGAACTATGCTGCGCGCTATTCGCGCCGGCTGGGAAAATCGTCTGCCTTTCGTTGGATGTAATTTTGGGCATACCGGATACTTAATGAACGGTCGTGAAGTTAGTTCTGAAATTGTCGGAAAACAGTTAAATCTCTATCAACAACCCATGTTACATATTGAAGCGGAAAATCTGCGTCACGAAAAAATAACCGGCTACGCTTTCAACGATGTCCGTTTTGAAAGAATCGGTATCACGGCGGCGAAAATCGGTTTGCGAATTCGCGATAAAGGTAAAACCTGGGACCAGGAATTAATGGGTGATGGCGCAATGGTAGCAACCGCCGCCGGTTCAACCGGTTACGCGATTGCCTGTGGCGCTACACCATTACTCTTGGGAGATGATAGCTTGATGCTTGTTGGTTCCAATATTCGCTTTCCAGCGCATTGGCCGCCAACAGTTTTTAGTTCCGATGCTGTCTTTGAGTTTACCAATCTTGATTATTCATCTGGGCAAAAAGAGCGGGCTTTGCGCGCCGTGATCGACACGGAAAATCTCGGTAAGATTCATAAGCTTACCGTGCGTCTGAGTCGCATTGCGGCCGCCGACATCGCCTTTTTACCAGAGTTCGATCCGTACCTCAAACGAATGCGGGAAAGATTCGGAGAGGAGTAGAAAGTGGAAGTGTTACACGATGGCTTTTTGCGCGTCATCAGGGCGGCAAACGGTCATGAAGTAATAGAGGCAACGGATTCCGTTGTGATCCTGATTTATGTGGCAAACTGGGACTGTGTGGCATTCGTGAAGCAATTCCGAATTGCTGCTAAAAATTCCGACTACAATCCCACCGGAGAAGTATTGGAGTTACCAGCTGGCCGCTTCGATGAAGAAGGTTTGACTATCGAAAGTCTGGCGCGCAAGGAGGCACTTGAGGAAGTCGGAATAGATTTGACTAACTACGAAATTCACAAAATCTATCCCGACCCGCTAACAGTCTGCGCTGGAATCCTGACTGAACGGACATGGCTTCTCTATGCTGAAGTCCTATCATTCGATGTGGACAAAGACGACCGCGTTTACGGCGTTGACGGAGAGCAAATCGAACGAGTTTTCTTGCCAGTTAATTACTTGCGAGAGGATTTTGCGCCGCAAGCCATGTCAGATGCGGCAGCGATCAACTGGTTTTTGCGCATTAAGCGCAAGGAGGAGTAGAGATGTATACTGCGACAGATACCTTTCTGAGTCGGAGTTTTATGCGAGGCGATGAACCAATCATTCAGTCCCTCATGGACACCGATTTTTATAAGGACACCATGGCAAACGTGGTGCACCAAAAATACCGCAATACACCAGTGCGTTATGGTCTAACCAATCGGACCAAGGGTTTAAAACTATCTTCGCGCTATACTCGGGAACAGCTCGCTGAGCAACTCGATTATACGCGTAGTCTTCGTTTTAATCCCTCAGAGCTAGCCTACAAACGAGGGATTGATGTCTACGGCGCTCGGATGTTTAATGAGGATTACCTTCAAGACTTAAAAACCTTGCAGTTACCCGATTATGAGCTGGGCTATGCGCCTGATGACGAGTTTCAGCTGGAGTTCCCCGGGGCTTGGTTCGATACCATACTTTGGGAGACAAAGGCGCTCAGTATTATGATCGAGTTAAATACCATTTCTTATTTACAGGAAATGACTCGGTTTGAGCAACAGTGCGTCTTCGCCGATGGTATTAAGCGTCTTGAAAGTAAGATTAAAATCCTAAAAACTCGACCAGATATCACCTTTATTGAATTCGGTACCCGCCGTCGGGCGCTTCGGTCCTGGCAGGAATTTGTCATTCAGACCCTGAAAACTGAGTTATCGCCTGAGCAATTCAAGGGCACTTCCAATACGCTTTTTGCCTATAAATATGGCCTAACTCCCATGGGCACTTGTGCTCACGAGATGTACATGATCATGATGGGGATTAAAAATGGCGATGTCTTAGCGGCGCATAATCAAGTCAATGCCGATTGGTGGAGAATCTATGGTGTTGGTCTTTCGGTGGCGCTACCGGATACTTACGGCACCGATTTCTTTCTGAAGAACTTCACTGAAGAGCAAGCGCGCAATTGGAAGGGTTTTCGGCAGGATTCCGGCGATCCATTCCTCTTTGGTGAAAAAGTCATTGCTTTCTACCAGGCCTTTGGTATTGATCCGATGACCAAACTGATTATCTTCAGTGATGGCCTGGATCTGGAGCTGATAATCAAATTAGCCGATTATTTCAAAGGTCGGATTAATGTCAGTTTCGGATGGGGCACCAACCTCACCAACGACCTGGGGTTGCCACCTATCTCCTTGGTGATCAAGGCGATTTGGGCGAATAACTTGCCGTTGGTGAAACTGTCCGATAATCCGGCAAAAGCGATTGGCCCAAAATATGCAATTCGAGAGGTTATCCGCAAAGCCGGCTATGTGGCCGGCGAATCGGTTCAACCGACTTATTAATTTTGTGGGGAGGACTTCCTCCCCCTTTTCCTCCTTCTTGGCAAAATTGTTTGCCAGAAGAAGAGAAGAGTACATTGACAATCGAACATCCTAAGGGAGGGTGATATGTCTATTATGACAGAAAAAGAGTTTTTCGGTTTGTGGCAATATGGTTTAGCACGAGTTGCGGCCATTGTTCCCCGAATCTATTTGGCTAATCCATTAGCCAATGCCGAAGAACACATCCAGCTTTTTAAAGAGGCTTATGCTGACGGAGTCGGCTATGTAATGGGGCCTGAATTAGGGTTAACCGGTTATTCTTGCGGCGACCTATTTCGAAATGAAACCCTGCGTCAAAATGCGTTACAGGCTCTAAAAGTCATCCTGCGCGAAACAAGCAAGCTTAATCTGATGTTTTCGGTTGGACTTCCCTTGGTAGTCGATGGTGCGCTTTACAATGTGGCGGCCACCTGTTACCGCGGTAAAATTTTGGGAATTACGCCCAAAACTTATCCGCCGGAATATGGTGAGTTTTACGAATTGCGTTATTTTGCTCGCGCAACAGAATTACTTCGAAAAACAATTACTATTCTGGGCCAGATCGTACCAATTGGTAATAACCTGCTTTTTTCGGTTGAAGATTATCCAGAATTCGTTTTAAGTGTAGAAATTTGCGAAGATGGCTGGGTACCAGTACCCATGAGTGCTTTTGCAGCTCTAAACGGTGCTACAATAATTGCCAATCTTTCTGCCTCCAATGACACTATTGGAAAAGCTGATTATAGAGAAGAACTATTTGGAAGCGCTTCCGGGCGACTATTAGCAGCTTTAATCTATAATTCGGCTGGATTCGGTGAGTCGACTAATGATGTTGCCTGGGGTGGGCATGCTTTTATCGCTGATCGCGGTACAATTATTACTCGAAGCAAAATGTACCAACTTCAATCCCAGATAATTATTGGTGATGTTGATTTGCGAACATTGATTAACGATCGAATTCGCCAAAGTTCGTTTCACCAAAACGCAGCTGATAATAAGCGAGATTTCGTCAATATCTCGGTCAAAGGTGAATTAGGGGACTTTAATCAATCGGTCTATAAGGAACTTCGATTTAAAATCGACTCACATCCTTTTGTTCCGGCTGATCCTAAAAAGCTTGCTCAACGCTGTCATGAAGTTTTCTTAAAGCAGGCGACGAGTCTTGCTCGAAAACTCGAGTCACTGCCGCTCGATATGCGCAAAGTTTTTATTGGTATTTCCGGTGGTCTTGATTCTACTCTGGCTTTGTTAGTAGCGTGTTTGGCTATGGATATGTTGGGACTGCCGCGAACAAACATTATTGCTGTCACTATGCCGGGATTTGGCACTTCCAGACGCACCAAACGCAATGCTATTAAGTTGGTTCAGGCGTGTGGCGCGGTGTTGGAAAAGATTCCAGTTACCGGTATTTCTCAGAAAATGTTTAACCTTATCGGTTATAACCCAGCAACAGATCTGACTGAAGATAAATTGGTTTTACAGAATGTTCAAGCCTGGCAACGCATGCAAATTTTGTTGACTATTTGCTGTAAAAATCGTGGAATTGTCCTTGGTACCGGGGATCTTTCCGAGGCTTTTCAGGGTTGGTGCACCTTCCTCGCTGATCATGCTTCTCACTACCATGTGAATGGTGGCGTAGCTAAAACTCTGATTCCCCATCTGATCGCTTGGGCTTCGGCCAATGTTTTCACTAAAGAACCTTTGGTCCAGCGGGTTCTGGCTGATATTATCGACACGCCGATTTCGCCAGAACTTCTGCCGACTGACAAAGATGGTAAAATTGCTCAAAAAACCGAAAATAAGATCGGTCCGTATGAGCTGATCGATTTCTATATGTATTACATGATCCGATTTGGTTTTTCACCCGTGCGAATTGCCCGTTACGCCTTGCAAGCGTTTGAAGGCAAATATTCGATCGGCGAAATTAAAAATTGGTTTACCAAAATCAATTTGCGATTCTTTTATAGCCAGTTTAAACGCAATGTCAGCATGGAACAACCAAAAATCGGTTTGGTTGCTCTGTCGCCACGAGGTGACTGGCGTATGCCAAGCGACGCTCAGGTTGACGCCTGGACTAAAGACATCGAATCTATCCCAGATCAACTGAATTAATCCACCCGCCTTAACCGGCGGGTTTTTAGTACCATTATCCTTGACATAAATAGTTAAGATAGTATAATTCTAAACAATAAACCGAGGGGGTGTTTATGAGGTATATAGTTCGTTTCGTCGTCTGGTTCTATGACGAGTTTGACACAACACTCTGCGATATCTATGATATCGCTCTTTCTGCTCAAAGTGAAGCCGAGGCACAACGGCGAGCTGAGGAACGCCTCGCACTTGAACCAAAACACGCTAATCCTGGCAGAACGGAATTCATCGGTATTGTCAGTAACCGTGCTGATTACGAAAATTTGCCCAAAGATTTTTGTAGCAACGGCCAAACATTTTTCACCATCAATATGGATAAAGATAATACCTCAGCTTGTGTTTTATCAGATCTACTCTAATTTCCCCGGCTTAACCGCCGGGTTTTTGATACTTGATAATTAACTATCAACCTGTTACAATGTTTGCGTGTTCTTTTACAACCGAAAGGAGGACGCTATGACGACAGGTATTGTTTTTGATCAAGATGTGAATACTCTATTTCAGAATATGTCACAGACTTTTGATTTATCAGAAGCCAGAGTCAAAAAGCTTTTACGAATTTTAAATTGGAAGCCGAAAAAGTATTTTAATTTAGAGGCTCAAGCCGATCAAGAAGCGTTCATTTCACTTTATGAATCGATTTGCCGACGAGATAAAGACCTTTGCGATTATAAAAATTGCTCTTTGAGCGGGAATCCAAAGCTAGATATAGATATCGAAGAGTTTTTTGTTGATCATATACACGAAGCGATTATCGAGCGAATCGGTCCAGCTTTGGTGGAAACTCCAGAGCAAATACAAAAATGGTATGATTTTTCCGTTGATTGCGAAATTAACAAGTTACTTGTAGACGAGATCTACCATGATTTACTCACAGAATATTGTGGTGGTTTGGCGCCGAATTATCGACTTTGTCTTCATCAACACCATAATTTAGAATCAGATTATTACTTAGCTTTAGTGAGAAGCGAAAAGCCATCATGGCGGAGAGATCCTGAGCTTGTTGCTGTAATTGGTTTTCGCCAAGTAGACGCAACTACTTGGTCGATTGATAATCTTCAGGGAAAAGTTAAAGCTAAAGGTGTTTGGGGCAATGAAAGAAGCAATATGACCAACCCTGTTCTTGGTCCTAAATTTCGAGAATTTAACGAACTTGCCGAATTTAATTGGCGTAAATTGCTTGTTTATGCTGGTGAAGAGCTAGCTAAAAGTATGGGAATAGAGCGGATGTTGTTTCGGCCAGGCGAATATAACTTTCACTATAACAAATACAATCATGGTCCGAATACTAAATATGGTACAAATTTCTTTGTGCGATACGATGGCACCGCCAGACAAACTGGTTATAAGCGTCGGATCGATACCAACGGTAAAAAAGTCTATGTTAAATATTTGGTTCCGTTTTCTGGTGAAGAATCTGTTGTTACCCTGCCCGCGAATCGCCCCGGTGATGGTTTTATTATGCATTAACCCTATTAATTTAGGGTTTTTTAGTACTAAAAAACCCGCTTTTAGGCGGACTTTTTGTATTTTTTACTTTATTTAACTTTGGCGACGAGCTCGGTGAATTCAGTTGGATTTTGCTCAGCGAGTTGAGAAAGAACTTTACGGTCGAGCTCAATCTTTTTATCTTTCAAAGCCTTCATGAAAACACTGTAAGTTATACCGTTAGCGCGGCAGGCAGCATTGATTTGGATGATCCAAAGAGCGCGGAAATCACGCTTTTTGGTGCGGCGATGCTTGTACGCATTTTGACCGGCCTTGGTCATGGCCTGATTAGCCATTTTTACAAGGTGGTTAGCGCCATGGCGATAACCTTTGGTTTTTGCAAATAAATTTTTATGCGTTTTCTTTGTTTGAATACCGCGTTTAACTCTGGCCATATAATCCTTCTTTGAAAATTAACAGTAT
>Ga0172371_10008006_pt1 | contig 14881 bp, 10 predicted proteins | sample Lak12m_FD_114543 | JGI IMG/M metagenome (GOLD analysis project Ga0172371, IMG submission 114543) | Freshwater microbial communities from Kabuno Bay, South-Kivu, Congo - kab_022012_12m | ecosystem: Environmental > Aquatic > Freshwater > Lake | place: Democratic Republic of the Congo: South-Kivu... | reverse complement strand
TCAGGATCATGGGACCCAGAAGCTCTCCCGCTACAGTATCGGCATGCGCCCAGTTCGTGATGCCGATGGGGAACCATTCTTCAATGGTGATAAAGGTTTCCCTGGAAAATTGCTTCCGGAATCCTTTCAACAGGAGAATAGCGAAACTGCCCTCTTCAAAGGGTTCGCTGGCTATGAGTCCCCGGCTGGCCTCCACCACTGTGTCGTACGCTAACGTGTTGGAATCCAGTAGCTCTTTCAGCTTGTTGGTAAAGGTTTCTGTGGGGATGCCATATCCCCTGTACCCCTCTTTGAAATAGCGGGAATATTTCTTGACGATGACCGGATCGGCATGAGACTGGCAGAAGAGACGGATCTCGCGTATCAGTTCCTGTGCGTTCATCTGGTTGATTGGAATTTCGGCATATTCTTTCCGGCAAGATACTACATTGCAGGAAATCTTATGCATCTTTGTGAGAAATATTCCCCAAGATGATCCGTCGTTCGCTTTTCGTTTTTCGTTTTTCGCTATTTCGCTATTTCGCTATTTCGCTATTCGCTATCTCCTCATTCCTCATTCCTCATTCCTCATCCCTCCGCGCCCAATCCACCCAGCCTCCCCCTTGGAAAGATCCCTCTCTCCCGGTTGAGGTACGGGTACAGGACCTGCTTTCCCGGATGACCCTTGAGGAGAAATCCTCACAGATGGTTTACAACAGTCCGGCCATTGAGCGGCTGGGCGTGCCTGCCTACAATTGGTGGAGTGAGGCATTGCACGGTGTAGCAAGGATGGGACGGGCGACGGTGTTCCCCCAGCCGATCGGGATGGCCGCCACCTTCGATACGGCGCTGATTTATCAGGTGGCTTCCGCCATCTCCGATGAGGCGAGGGCCAAATTCAATGCGGCTCTGCGCATCGGGAATATCACCCAGTACGGGGGGCTCAGCTTCTGGTCGCCCAACATCAATATTTTTCGGGATCCCCGGTGGGGGCGTGGAATGGAAACCTGGGGGGAGGATCCTTACCTGACCGGGAAACTGGGTGTTGCCTTCGTCAGGGGGATGCAGGGAGATGACCCGCGCTACCTGAAGACGGCCGCTTGCGCCAAACATTTTGTGGTGCACAGCGGCCCGGAAAAGCTCCGGCATGAATTCAATGCCAGGCCGCCGGAAAAGGATTTCAGAGAGACTTACCTGCCGGCTTTCCAGCGGGTGGTGCAGGAGGGCTTCGTGGAGTCGGTCATGTGTGCCTACAACCGGACCTACAATGAACCTTGCTGTGGGAGCCCTTACCTGCTGGAGGATATCCTCCGGATCGAATGGGGTTTTAACGGCCACATCGTAAGCGATTGCTGGGCGCTGACCGATTTCAACCAGTTCCATAAGGTGACGGCAACCAATGAGGAGTCGGCAGCCAAGGCCCTGTTAGCCGGTGTTGACCTCAACTGCGGGGTGGCTTTCCGCGAGCTGGTGCCCGCTGTCAGGAATGGGCTCATCACCGAGGCAGACATCGACCGGAACCTTGCCTACCTGCTGAAGACACGCTTCCGTCTTGGCCTTTTCGATCCTCCCGGACTGAATCCCTGGGAGCGGATCCCGGATTCCGTCATCAACTGTGAAAAGCACCGCGAGATTGCCCGGAAAGTGGCCGCTGAATCGATCGTATTGTTGAAAAACAATGGCGTTCTGCCGCTTAAGAAGAACCTGAACCGGTACATTGTCACCGGTCCGCTGGCGGCCGACGTCAACGTGCTCCTCGGCAACTACAATGGCGTTCCGGCCGAAGCGCTGACAATCCTGGAAGGGATCGCGGCAGCCGTGGATCCCGGATCACGCATCTCATACCATTCCGGATTCCTGCTTACCGGTGAGAACCCGGAAGAGCCCCGGTGGACCCTGTTTGACGTGAACCATGCGGATGCCACCATCGTAGTGATGGGGATCAACCCCCTGTTTGAAGGGGAAGACGGGGAGGCGCTGGCGACCACCATGGGTGCTGATAAAGAAGATATCCGCCTGCCGGAGAATCAGGTCCCCTACCTGAGGACATTGGTGAAAGACCATACCAAACCGGTCATTGCGATTGTCACCGGCGGCAGCCCCCTCGACCTTTCGGAGGTATATGAACTGGTCGACGCCCTGCTTTTCGTCTGGTACCCCGGCGAACAGGGAGGGAATGCCGTGGCCGAAGTGCTTTTCGGGGAGATCTCCCCGGCCGGCCGGCTGCCGGTGACCTTCCCGAAATCGGTGGACCAGCTCCCTCCTTTCGACGATTACTCTATGGTGGGACGAACATACAGGTACATGAAGGAGGAGCCGTTGTTCCCCTTCGGGTTTGGTCTGAGCTACACCACGTTCCGGTACGCTGATCCGGTCGTCAGCAAAAGGGAACTGGCCGAAGGTGACGGGTTCACTGTATCCTGTGATATCACCAACACAGGGGCCATGGCATCTGACGAAGTCATGCAGCTTTATCTCTCCCGGGAGGATGTTCCCTTCCGGATGCCGTTCTATGATCTGAAAGGGTTCCGGCGGATCTTTCTCTATCCCGGAGAGACAAAAACCATTGTTTTTACTGTCCCATTCGAGGAGTTGCTGCTAGTCAATTTGGAAGGGACCATCGTCTACCTGCCGGGGAAACTGAACATCTTCCTGGGAGGGGCGCTTCCCGGTGAACGGAGCAGGGAACTGGGTGTACAACCGGGAACTTATCAATATGTCTTGCTGAAATGATTCGGTCCTACATCTTCCTGACATTATTGCCGTTTCGTTCGGATCAATAAAATGTGGATTGTTACGCCCGCTGCAATGATGAAAAGAAGAATCCTCAACCATAGTTCATCCGTGAAAAGAATGACAGAAACCAGTATGGATACCCAAAGGAAAACCAATGTGCTGATCTTGATCCGGAGAGGGACCCCTTTTTTATCTTGATAATCACTTATGTAATGACCGAACAGCCGGTTGTTCAGCAGCCAGTTATGGAATCGGTCAGAGCTTCTTGAGAAACTGGCGGCAGCAGCTAACAGAAATGGGGTGGTGGGGATCAACGGAAGAAACACTCCTATGAAGGCCAGGACCAGAAATACCCCGCCCAACCCCATCAATATCCAACGCATCACAGGATTTCTGTTCCTGCCAGGTATCGTTTCTTTTCTGTGCGTAATCAATCCTCTTTCATTTTATGAACATCCTTTCATCACTTTCATCCCCAAATCACAAAAGTACCCAATTCCTCTTTTTTTCCTTACTTTTGCCGGGATACATTCAGCCTGATATGAGCACGATTCTACTCCCTACCCGTTACCATCTTTCCTCGCTTGTCACCGGGAAGAGCTATGAGGATAAAAGATGGATCCTTGACGCACCCGATGAACCCAAGCCATCCCTGCTCCAAAGCGTATACGAAAAAGTCCGGATTGAATTGAACGACGACCGTTACGGGATTTATAAATTCGGTGACTGGATGCCATTGTACCAGATCCTTGAAGGCTCCTCCGCTCCGGTGACCTACCGGAGCAACGGTCTGGCAGCCCGGCTGGGACTCAGCAACCTTTATATCACCTTCAGTGGGTACTGGCCTGAAAAGGGCGCCATGATGAGAACCTGCTCCTTCAAGGAGACGGAGGCCTATTCTGTGTGTGCCCGCATGCGGCCCGAACAGCACCAAACACTGGTGGTGGCTTCGGCCGGAAACACCGCCCGCTCGTTTGCACGTGTTTGTTCTGACAACCATATCCCCCTGCTGCTCTCGGTTCCCTCCGACACCCTGTGTGCACTTTGGTTCGATAAGCCCATCGACGATTGTGTCACTCTGATCTCCACCCCCCCGGGGAGTGATTATTACGATGCCATCCACCTCTCCAACCTGGTTTGCCAGATCGACGGATACATACCGGAAGGGGGTGCCAAGAATATCGCCCGAAGGGATGGGATGGCCACCACCGTGCTGTCGGCGGCCACTACCATCGGCCGGACTCCCGATATCTATTTTCAGGCTGTTGGCAGCGGTACCGGAGCCATTGCAGCCTGGGAGGCCAACAAGCGGTTGATTGCTGATGGACGGTTCGGTCAGCACAAGATGAAAATGCACCTCTCCCAGAATTTCCCCTTTCACCCCATGGTGGATGCCTGGCAGGCACGGTCGAGGGAACTTTTCTTCCAGGACGATCAGAAGGCCCGTGACCTGGTCAAGGAAATCGATGCCAAAGTGTTATCGAACCGTCGCCCTCCCTGGGGAGTCATCGGGGGGTTGTTCGATGCCATGACCGACACACAGGGAGACATCGTCTTTGTCACCAACCGGGATGTGGCAAACGCATCCAGGCTCTATGAAGAGACAGAAGGGATCGACCTGCATCCGGCAGCGGCCGTGGCTACTGCCTCCCTAATCCAGGCAGCGGAGAAGGGAACCCTTCATCCCGACGAGGTGGTCATGCTGAATATTACCGGAGGCGGAGAAGAACATCTGAAACGTGAACATCCTGAACTTTTCAGCCTGAAACCAAAGCTGGTCATTCAGCCGGATGTTACGGTAGAAGAACTTGAAAAAAAGCTGCGTTCGCTCTGACCCTGTTATTTGTCCAGGTTCATCTGTTTTTTCAGCTCCGTAGTAAAATAGGAGTGGTAACCGGATGCATCCTTTCCGTATTGCTCAATGATATTTTCCTGGTCAATTCTGAATGTGGAATGCTCTCCGGCAACCCGGGAGAAGAAGACATCGTACCGTTTTCCGTCATCATCCAGCATGATCAGCCGGATCAGCTTGTCATTGATCTCCGGAACCTTGAGATTGGCATGGCAAACGGGACAGAAGAAATCCACCGCTTCACCGGTATCGAAAGTCAATGTCGGGTGATTTACATGAGAATAATCCCCCAGGTTGACATTCATTAACAGCAGGCCTTGCTTCTCCCCGTTCTCCGATTTCAAGGTCAGGATCAAGTGGTTGCAGCAAACCAGGTACGACTGGCAATGCGGGCAAATGTATTCCGATTTCATCTTGTTTAAGGTAAGAGTTAGATGATCATACATATGTTACGTATGTCAAATATAATGACAAATTGAACTCTTTCGGCAAAAAGAGCTATTTTTATCCTGTTTCCTCCACTTTTCAGGAAGATTTTCTGAACCACCTGAAGAGCAGGTAGGGGATCATCCAGATGAGGGTTCCGCTCACCATCACCAGGAGGTATTCCGTTCCCGTAAGCATGGTGACCCCATCCGGTTTGGTTAAGGCCATAAATCCGGCAAACGCGGTGGCAAGAAAACCGGTGCCCGAGAGGATCCAGACGCCGGCAGTCCCTCCCCATATCCTGAAAGGCCTTGGGGTGTCAGGCTGGCTGTACCGGAGTTTGATCACCGCGGCAAACACCGGCAGGTAGTAGATTGTCAGCAGCAGGGTGGTGAAGGAGGTGAGGATCCAGTAAGCCGTGTTGATGTTGGGGATCAGCATCATGGCGAGGATCAGGAGGGTGGCGAGCACTCCCTGGATCAACAGAGGCCCTACGGGAGAATGATGCCTGTTTTGCTTCCGGAATACCGGAGGCAGGAACCCGGCCCGTGAGATGGGAGCCATACTGATCAGGGGCCCCAGCATCCAGGTACTCAGCAGGGCGATGCCGCCGATGACCAGGAACAGGGCCATCACCGGGGTGACCCACCGGATTCCCAGCGAAGTGAAGATATCCTCCATTACCTGGATCACCCCACCGGTCAGGCTGATCTTCCCCGCTGGTACCACCATCGCAATGGGCAGGGTCCCGAAAACGCTCAGCAGGAAGATCAGAAGGGTAGCCAGGAACATGGCTTTGGGATACTTTCGTTGCGGGTGGTCCACGTGATTGGCATAGTAGCCCGACATCTCAACCCCTGCGAACATCAGGATGATGGAGGAGGCATAGACAAGCACCCCGGTGTTAAAGCTGCCCGGAAGGATCTCCTTCGCCCCGAAAGAGGGAAGCTGGGAGGGCTTCCCCATGATAAGCCAGGCGATGCCCAGCGCGATCAGGACAAACGACGGCACAATGGCCCCAAGGATGGTCCCTGATGAGCTGAAACGCGCCGCCAGATCAGGCCCGAGGAAATTCAGCAGAGTGAGACCCCACCACAGCATGAGCATGACGATCCCTACAAACAGATGGTTGTTGGCCAGGTCAGGATTGAAGATATAGGCGATGGTGACGGCCATAAAGGAGAGCACGGTGGGGTACCATGGAATGTTCTCGACGAACACGGCCCAGATCGACATGAATCCCGACTTGATCCCGAAAGCCTCTTTCACCCAGGCATAGACACCTCCCTCCTGAGGCCAGGCGGATGCCAGTTCGGCCGAGACAAGCGCCAGCGGCAGAAGGAAAAAGAAAGAACCGATGAAATACCAGAAGATCATGGACCATCCCTCTTCAGCCATGCTGGGATAGTTTCTCACCGACAACACGGCGGCTACGCTGATCATTGAAAGGGTGAATATCCCCAGGGAACTCTTTTGTCTCTTCATCATTGCGGCAAGGTTAAGCCGGAAGTTCTCTTCCGGTTCCAAATGTAATACTTAAATTTGCTGTTAAACCGGTTTTCATGCGCACCAAACGGGAGCATCTTCACATCAACCTGAATCTCAATGTCAGGGGACTCAAGACCTCCGCCACCCTGGCCATCAACGAAAAAAGTCACCGGCTCCAGATTGGGGGAAAAGAGGTTTTTAGGTTCGGACTCGGCCAATCTCCTTTTCCTGTTCCTGAGATCGTGGTGGAGGCCTTGAAACGGAATGCCCACCAGAAAGACTACCTGCCTGTCAAAGGGCTCGGGGCACTGCAGGAAGCGGTGGCTGCCTACAATTTAAGGACACAGAAGGTGAAAACCCATCCCGAAAATGTCCTGATAGGCCCGGGATCCAAGGAGCTGATTTTTCTGCTCCAGCTTGTCTACTATGGAGATCTGATCATCCCCACCCCAAGCTGGGTCTCATACTCTCCTCAGGCTCATATCATCGGGAGGCATGTGCGGTGGGTACCGACACGGGAAGACAATTTCTGGCGGCTCAGTTATGAAGATCTGGAGAGGATCTGCCGGGAGGATCCGGACCGTCCGCGGATCGTGATCCTGAATTACCCTTCCAATCCAACCGGTTACAGCTATCCGATCGAACGGCTGAAGCTCCTGGCGCAGGTGGCCCGCAAATACAAGGTGATCCTTGTCTCTGACGAAATCTACGGCGGGATCCATCACCAGGGTCAGCATGTCTCCATTGCCCGCTATTATCCCGAAGGAACCATCATCAGCAGCGGTCTGAGCAAATGGTGCGGCGCCGGCGGCTGGCGGCTCGGAACCTTCTCCTTTCCCCCGAACCTGGTATGGCTGCTGGATGCCATGGCGGTGGTTGCCAGCGAGACCTTTACCGCTACCTCCGCACCAATCCAGCATGCCGCCGTCACCGCCTTTGAAGACCATCCCGAACTTGAGCTATATCTTCAGTCCTCCCACAGGATACTGAAATCGATCGCCCGGTACCTGGTCGACAGGTTTCATGAAATAGGCCTTGAGATTCCGCTCCCTCACGGTGGGTTTTACCTCTTTCCAAATTTCTCCCCCTTCAGGGAGAAACTTACCTCCAAAGGGATCATGAGTTCCCTCGAGCTGGCGAACCGGCTGCTGGAAGAGACAGGCGTGGCGGTATTGCCCGGAAGCGATTTCGGCCGGAGCGGTGAAGAGTTGACCGCACGACTGGCTTATGTGGATTTCAACGGCCAGCCGGCATTGGAGGCGGCCATGCAGAATTTGCACGAAAATGGCCTGCATGAGGATTTTATCAGGGAGTATTGTCCCTCCATCGTTAAGGGAATGGAGCGTCTGGGGAATTGGTTCTCTGATCTTTAAGAAGGAGACTCAGGGAAGATCACACCATCTTTTTCTCCTTCATCAGGTCAAAGACCGTCTGTACAATCCCTTCGTTGGAGAGGCGCTGGCAATTGAAGAGGATGTCAAACAGGGAGAGATCAAACTTCCTTCCGAGTAACAGTTCAAACAGAGCAATTCTTCTTTGGTCCACTTCACTGACCAGAACCTCTGCTTCCGACCTGGAAATCCCCCGGCGCTTTTGTGTCTCCTCCACTCTCCACCCGAAGGGGGCCATGCGGCGGATATGGAAAGAACGACCACGATCCTGCAAAATGGCAGAACTGCCACGCCCCACCAATACCACGTACCCGGGTCGGGTTATCGTGGTGACGACACGGATCATGGTATGTTTGATCCGGTGCTGATTGACGTATGGTTTGGAAAAGGAGATGATGAAATCTTCCATGAACCCCTTCTCTCCGCTGTTCACGATGTGGTCAAACTCAATCGGTTTAAGTTGCAGTTCACGGCGGCCTGTTCAAGGATCTCTTTGTTGACCAAACGCCATTCAGGCTTATGCAACTTTGCATCCCGGGGCATGTGTTTGTTCAGCACATGGGTCAGCATCTTCCCGATGGGATAGGAAGGACAGCCGAATTCCCTGGAAATGGTCACCAAAGGCCCCTCCATGAATCCGGAGGGATTCATCTTGATCTTGAGCTGCTGATCAAAATAATGTAGGAAATCGTTTTCCATAGACCCATCCCCCGTGTTGCTACTTTCCTCAAATATATGAAGAAAAAAGGGAAAATGCAAGGGCTATTTCAAGGAGGAAAAGAGCGCTCCTGTCAACCGGAGGATCTCTGTTTCGGCTTTCTTTGCTTCAAACTGGGACAGGATCAGTTGGGACTGGGCATCGATCAGCTTGTTCTGGATCTCCCGCAGGCCGATATCGTCGAGACTGCCGAGTTTGTATTTTTCAAATGCCACATCCACGTTTTCCTGGGCCACCTTCACATTGATCTCCTGCATCCGGATGATCTCCAGGTTCATATAGTACTGGTTGAATAACTTGCGAAGGGTGGCACTCAGTTCCAGCTCGGCATCGAGGGTCTCCAGTTCACCGCTTTTCAGTGACAGCTTGGCATTTTTTACCGCCTGATTCAGGGTAAATCCATTAAATAAGTTGTAGCTGAGGGTGATCCCGTAGTTGGGCCCATAGCTCCGGTTGTACTGGAGAAACCCGGTCTGTGAGTTCAGGGTGCTGTAGGAATAACCGCCGGTGAGATCAATCCTGGGGTAACGGTCCGATTGCGTCACCATCACCTCCTGTCGCAGCAGCGATTGATTCAGGCGGGCGCTGATCAGCATGGAATTTTGCCGGAGGGCATTGGCGAGGCATGTTTTGAAAAGGAGCGTATCGGTAAGCTGAATGGAATCGGTGAACAGATAGGTCTTGCTGATATCGGTTGCCAGGATCCGGTTCAGGTCCACCAGGGTGTTTTTGAAAGAGGTCTCCTGGGTGATCAGCTGCGTGCTGTCGGCATTGAGGTCGACAGTCGATTGCAGCAGCATCAGTTCCGACCCGGCGCCGAAGGTCAGCTTGGCTTTGGCGATCCGTTTCCGCTGAAGGGAAAGGTCAACGGCATCCTGCATCACCAGCACCATCTTTCTGAGCTGGATGATCCCTGAATAGGTCAGGATGATGTCGGAAACGGTGCCCTCCACCATGATGCGGGTTCCGTTCTCCCCCAGATCTTCCATGATGTTCAACATCTTTTTATTGGCGAACATCCGTAGACCGTCAAAGATGGTCCAGTTGAGCTCCAGCCCGGCATTGAATGTCTGGTTCCGGGCCCCGGTGACATCCTTGATGGTCCCGGAGAACTGCTCCTGGTGGGTGTTGGAGATCGTGGTGTTGTAGGCTCCGTTCAGGTCGAGCACGGGCAGGAATCCAGCGTTGCCGATGGTGTTGTTGTTCTTCGAGATTTCCGCTTCATTCTGCTGGATCAGGATGGAATAGTTATTCTGCAACCCCGTTTCAATGGCTTTTCGCAGCGTCAGCGGTTCCTGTCCCTGAACCGGATGGAAGGGGCTGATGGCCCAGAGGATTGCCAGGGTCATTGAGCGGAGCAGAAGCCGGCAAAGTGGATTATCCTTCATGGGAACCTCCTTCCTGTTTCGTAATTCCTTTGGATCCAGACAGGTAGGTATAGAGAGCCGGGATGACATACAGCGTGAGGATCAGGGAGAAGATCAGCCCTCCGATGATGGTGATCCCCATCGGCACCCGGCTGCGGGAAGCGGCTCCCAGCGCCAAGGCGATGGGAAGGGCCCCCAGGGCGGTGGCCAGACTGGTCATCAGGATAGGGCGCAGCCGGCGGGTGGCCGCATCGATCACCGCGTCCTTCTTGGAAAGTCCCGCCGATTTCCGCTGGTTAGCGAACTCCACGATCAGGATCCCGTTCTTCGTCACGATACCGATCAGGACGATGACCCCGATCTGGCTGAAGATATTGATGGTTTGACCGAACATCCAGAGAGAGAGCACCGCCCCGGCCATGGCCAGCGGCACGGTAAACATGATGATGAGCGGGTCCATGAAACTCTCAAATTGGGCCGATAGGATCAGGAATACCAGGACGAGCGCCAGCATCAGGGCAAAGAAGAGACTGCTTGAGCTGTCCTCAAACTCTTTGGAGGCACCGGTCAGGGCGGTGGAGAAGGTGTCGTCGAGCGTCTCCCTGGCGATCTTCCGCATCTCTGCAATCCCCTGGCCGAGGGTCACCCCTGAGGCGACCTGGGCTGAAACCGTGGCGGAGATGTAACGGTTGTACCGGTAGAGCTGCGGCGGATTGCTTTGTTCCCGGAGGTAGACCAGGTTGTCGAGCTGTACCAGGTCGCCCCGGTTGTTCCTGACATAGAGGGAGCTCAGGTCAAGCGGTTTGTCCCTGTTCTCGCGGGTGGCCTGTCCGATCACCTGGTACTGTTTCCCGTTCATGATGAAATAGCCGTACCGTTGCCCACTGAAATAGAGCTGCAGGTTTTCGGCGATGTCCCTGACATTCACGCCAAGTGTCCGGGCCCGGTCGCGGTCGATCTCCACGGCCAGCTCGGGCTTGTTGAACTTCAGGTTCAGGTCCACCATCTGGAACAGGGAGTCGGCCTGTGCCCGCTCCATGAAGAGGGGCAGGAATTTCTTCAGCTTGTCAAAGTCGGGCGCTTCGATGACGAACTGGACAGGCAGGGAGCTCCCCCTGCCACCGATGGTCTGGTCCTGGCTGACAAAGGTTCGCGCTTGGTTGTACTGCCTGACGATCCCGTTCAGCTCATCGGCGATCTGCTGTTGGGTGCGTTTACGTTGCGAAGGTTCAGTGAGCATGATCCTGACGAACCCTGAATTCACCGAGACGGACGACCCGAACCCGGGGGAGGTCACCGCGATGATCGCGGCCCGTTCGGGAAGGGTATCGGCGATGCTGACAAGGGTCTGCATGTAGTCGTCCATGATCTCGAAGGAGGTTCCCTCCGGAGCGGTGGTCATGATCATCAGCCGGCTTTTGTCCTCCATCGGGGCCAGTTCGGAGGGGATCCGGGCGCCGATCCCGACGATCATTCCGAGGGAGATCACCATGATGAGGATGGCCAGCCAGCGGTAACGGACGAATACCTTCAGCGAGCTGTTGTAACGTTCGATCAGCCGGTTGAGCTGGTTCTCCGTGGCGGTAAAGAACCGGTTGTGATGAGTGGATTTTCGCAGCATCCGGGAGCTCATCATAGGGGTCAGGGTGAGGGAGACCACGGCGGAGACCAGGATGGAACCGGCCACCACAATCCCGAACTCCCTGAAGAGGCGGCCGATAAGCCCCTGCAGAAAAATGATAGGCAGGAAGACTGCTGCCAGGGTGATGGTGGTGGAGATGATGGCGAAGTAGATCTCTTTGGAGCCTTTGTAGCCCGCTTCGATCGGGTTCATTCCCCCCTCGATCTTGTGATAGATGTTCTCCAGGACCACGATGGCATCGTCGACCACAAGACCTGTGGCCAATACGATCCCAAGCAGGGTGAGGATGTTGATCGAGAAGCCGGCGACATACATGATGAAGAAGGTGCTGACCAGCGAGATCGGGATGGCGATGATGGGGATCAGGGTGGTCCGCCAGCTTCGCAGGAAGAAGAAGATCACCAGCAGAACCAGTCCGAAAGCGATGAGGATGGTCTCCTCCACCTCCGTGATGGCTTTCCGGATGCTGAGGGTGGTATCTACGGCTAGGCCCAGTTTCAGGTCGGGAGGAAGTTCCTTTTTAATCTGGTCCACGCGGTTGTAGAACTCATCGGCGATCTCGATCTGATTGGCGCCGGGTTGGGGGGTCACCGCCACCGCCACCATCGGGATCCCTTCGTTTCCCCGGAGGATGGTCCGTTCATTTTCCGGCATCAGGCGGGCCTCCCCGATATCTTTCAGACGGATGACCGTGCCGTTGACCTCTTTGATGATCATGTCGTTGAATTCAGCCGGAGTGCTGAGCCGGCCCATGGTGCGGATGGTCAACTCGGTTCCGTACCCTTCGATCCTGCCGGAGGGGAGTTCGACATTTTCCCTGGTGAGGGCCGTTCTCACATCCCCGGCGGTCAGCTGATAGCTGGCGAGCTTCCCGGGATCCAACAGCAGTTTGATGGCATATTTTTTCTCTCCCCAGATGCGGACTTCGCTGACGCCGGGGATGGTCTGGACCCGCTCCTTGAACACGTTGTTGGCGATATCGGAAAGCTCCATCAGGTCGCGGGATTCACTCTGGATCGTGAGCGAGAGGATAGCCCCGGCATCAGCATCCGATTTGATCACGATCGGCGGATCGGTATCGGGAGGCAGGTTCCGCATGGCACGCGACACCCGGTCCCTGACATCATTGGCCGCTGCCTCCATGTCCACCCCCAGCTCAAACTCCACCGTGATGGTGCTCCTTCCGTCGCTGCTCACCGAGGTCAGGGAGCGGATCCCTGCGATCCCGTTGATAGACTCCTCCAGCGGCTCAGTGATCTGCGATTCAATCACATCGGCATTGGCTCCGGTGTAGTTCGTCATCACGGTGACGATCGGCGGATCCACACTGGGATACTCCCTGACACCAAGAAAAAGGTAGCCGATCACGCCAAACAGAATGATCACCAGGGAGATCACCGTGGCCAGAACGGGGCGGTTGATGCTGAGGACGGAGATGTTCATCTCAGGAGGTTATTCGGATTGAGGTTTAGGGAGCACCGGCATCATTTCACGAAGCTGCAGCAGCCCACTGGTGATCAGGCTGTCGCCGGGGTGGAGGCCATTTATGACCTGAACCTCCCGTTCCGTCCGGATCCCGGTGGTGATCATCACCGAACTGGCTTTCCCGTCGTGAGAAACATATACTTTTTCCCCTTCAATGGTGGGGATGATCGCTTCGGAAGGGATCATCAGGGCGTCGGGAACCTCTTCCAGGATCAACTCCACTTTGGCGAAAGCGCCTGGCATCAGGGTTTTGGATGGGTTGGCACAGACGGCCCGCAGGGTGATGTTTCGCGTGGATGGATCGATCTTGGGCTCGATGGCGTATATTTTTCCTGTGAATACCTGCTCTTTCCCTGCAACGGTAAAATTCATCACACTCCCCTTGTGAACCAGCCCTCCATATTTCTCCGGGATGGTGAATTCGATCTTGATCGGGTCAACCTGCTGCAGCATGGCGATGGCAGTGGAAGGGGAGAGATATTCGCCCGGGCTCACCTCCCGCAGCCCCACCTGCCCGTCGAAGGGGGCAAGGATCTCCGTTTTGGCAAGCTGCGACCGTTTCAGCTCAATGTCGGCCTGCACCATCGCCAGCTGGTTGGCGGCTTTGTCAAACTCCTCCTGGCTGAGGGCCTTGAGGTCAAGGAGCTTCTGCTTCCGGTAAACGTCATCGCCGGCCTCCTGCTCCTCTACAAGCAACTTCTTCAGCTGGGCCTGCAGCTCTTCGTCCTCGATCTTCACCATCAGTGTCCCCTTCCTTACAAAGGAGCCCTCTTCAAAATAGATCTCCCGGATCCGGCCGGGAACTTCCGAACGCAGCTCCACCTCTTCATTGGCCAGCAAGGTGCCGGTGGAAAGGATCTTGTTCTCCACATCGCCGGTCCTGAGAATCAGCATGCTTACGGTAAGCGGAGCGACACCCGGGGTGCTGCTTCCCGGAGCAGGCTGCCGGTTCCCCTGGCAAGAGAGAAGGGTAACCGTGATGCCGATGGAGAAAATGAGATGATAACGCTTGAAGTGCATGGAAGACGGAATAAAATGAGCGGTAAAAAGCCGAATGCAAAAGTACATATTTATTAAAATAATTATTAATTTTGCCCTCCGTTTTACCGGATAGGCACGGTAGCGGAATGACCGGGATGTAGCGCAGTTGGCTAGCGCACCACGTTCGGGACGTGGGGGTCGGAAGTTCGAGTCTTCTCATCCCGACTCAGGCCTCTTTAGCTCAGTTGGTAGAGCAGCTGATTCGTAATTAGCAGGTCGGGGGTTCAAGTCCCCTGAGAGGCTCACAGGGGATATGCACCTGGATGAACAGATTATCCAATCGAATGATCTCTGTTTCTTTTCCTGTTGATTTTATTCGTTATAATCTCTACCACTAAGTACATGGCAGGAACTACTAACATAGTCAGCAGCATGGAACTTGTCAATCCTCCAATCAAAACCCATGACAACCCGTTTTTCCATTCCGCACCTACGCCTTTTGCAAGAGCAATGGGAAGCATGGCAATGATCATGGCAATGGTTGTCATTAAAATCGGCCTGAATCGTTGCATGGTTCCTTCCTTGATGGCCTCTGATAATTCAGTGCCTTTGCTTTTGAGATGATTGATGTTATCAACAATAAGGATAGCATTTTTGATTACCAGACCCACCAGCATAATAAGGCCCAGGATGGTGAATATACTCATGTTGGTAATGGTAAGCGCAAGTGCAAGAAATGCCCCGATGATGGCAACGGGAACCGCAAACATAACCACAAACGGATCAATCCAGTTGTTGTACAATGCAACCATAATC
>Ga0172371_10008003_pt1 | contig 14882 bp, 19 predicted proteins | sample Lak12m_FD_114543 | JGI IMG/M metagenome (GOLD analysis project Ga0172371, IMG submission 114543) | Freshwater microbial communities from Kabuno Bay, South-Kivu, Congo - kab_022012_12m | ecosystem: Environmental > Aquatic > Freshwater > Lake | place: Democratic Republic of the Congo: South-Kivu... | reverse complement strand
GAGAAGCCCTCATCGCAGTTTTCTCCGCCCTTTGTAACGAATAAAACTTTCTCTTTCATTTTTTCTTTACCTCTTTTGCCAATTCACCCATTCACCTATTTACCGATATACATTCCAAAAGCCGTGCCAAAATGTAACAGATTGAAATTAAAGGAAAATTTAATTCTGGATTGCTAAATTATTGTTTCATATTGGAACCAAGGTGAACGATTTAAGGCAAGCTTAATTTAATTGATTGCTGGATGAATCGGGATAACGCCTATTGAAATTGCATCTCAGATTACGCCTTGAGAATTTTTAGGAGTTTTGCGGTTGTTTGCACTTCAACTCCAGAATCTTTAAAGTCACTGTCATTGCTCCAGACCGGAACATTCAATTTCATTGCGAGTGCAAGAAGTTCCACATCATCTTCATCTCTTTCCGCTATTTTTTTTTGCTGCTCTTTGAATAAAATCTTCATAAAAATGATTCGGATAAATTTTCAAAGGTAGTAGTTTTAATTGCGATTCAAGGATCTCCTTGCTGAGGTTATATTGCTCTGAAATAGCGCCGAGATATTCCCTTACTTCATCAATATTGAACTGCGTCGTTAGTACCTCAATTTCTTCCAAGAGGAATACGCGAAGTGCTGCCTTGCCCGCGACTGCAGACAGGATTACATTAGCGTCTGCGGCGAGTCTTTTTAAATGCATCGAAGCCTGCAAGAAGTTTTTCCTCGCTTATTCCCTTTTGTGCCAGTGAACGGCTTATAGATTCGCCGAGACGGATAAGCAGTTCTTTTCTGAGTTCTATAGGAAAGCTTTCGGGATGTTCTATGGGCAGGTAAAGGCCTGTTACCTTCCCATGCCTCGTGACAAGGATAGGTTCTTCATTTTTAAAATAACTCGTTGCCTTATTCCTGAATTCTCTGACTGTTGCTACTCTCATTATCTCCTCCTGAAATGATTGTAGCAGCTTGGCTAAAATGTGTCAACAATTGTGGCTACAAATTCTACTTCTTCAATATCCTCCAGAGGCTTGTTCTTGAGATACCGAGTATTTCTGCTGCCTTTGATTTGTTGCCGCCTTCCAATTCGAGAACCTTCTCCGCATACTCCCTGTTTAACTCGTCAATGGTCTTTACCCTGTTAGGGTCTATTGCCTCTACCTGAAAAAGCTTTATGCTCTGCGGAAGGCTTTCTGCCTTTATATGCGAAGCATTTTCAAGAATAACCGCCCTTTCAACTATATTCTCCAATTCCCTGACATTCCCGGGAAAACCGTATGATAGGAACATATCCATTGCCTCTTTTGCGAATCCGTCTATTTTTTTGTTTTCCTTCTTTGAATACTTTTCAAGAAAAAGTTTCGCAAGCGGAGCGATGTCTTCTTTGCGCTCCCTTAGCGGAGATATGTGGATGTCCATCACATTCAGCCTGAAATAGAGGTCTTCCCTGAACCTGCCGTCAGAGATAAGCTGTTTTATATTCTGGTTTGTCGCAGCTATAAACCTCACGTCAACCTTTATCGTCCTTACGCCTCCGACCCTTATAAACTCTTTGTCCTCTATTACCTTCAAAAGTTTTGCCTGAAGGTTCGGCGACATCTCGGCAATCTCATCCAGAAAGAGCGTGCCGTTATTTGCAACCTCGACCAATCCCTGCTTTGCAGCCACCGCTCCCGTGAAGGCCCCTTTTTCATGGCCGAAGAGTTCACTCGCGAGAAGCTCTTCCGTAAATGTCGCGCAGTTTAGCGAAAGGAACGGCTTGTCTTTCCTAAGGCCGGTATTATGAATGAGCTTTGTTACGAGGCCCTTTCCGACTCCGCTTTCTCCTGTGATTAAAACATTGCAGTCGGAATTTCTTATTCCAGATATGATGTCAACTATCCTTTTCATAGCCTTGCTCTTTGCTATGAAGGGCTGTTCCTTGCCGAGCCCGAGGGATATCTTAAGGGCTGTGTTTTCTTCCTCTAATCGTTTTTTTTCAAGAATCTTTTTTATCTTGAGATTGAGCTCATCGAGATTGAAAGGCTTTGTAATGTAATCAGCAGCCCCTCTTTTCATCGCCTCAACCGCAGAGTCTATGCTCCCGAAGCCCGTAACGATGATAACTTCGGTTTCGGGATATTTTTCTTTTACCTCTGAAAGAAGGGTGAGCCCGTCCAGGCCCGGCATTTTTATGTCGGCAATTAAAATATCAAACTCCTGCTTCTCCGTCTCTTTGAGCGCATTCAGCCCGTTCTTCACGCCGGTAACTTTATAGCCCTCTGCCTCAAGCGCGTATCTGAGGTGCTTAAGGGTTATCGCTTCGTCTTCTGCGATTAATATATTAAGCGGCATATGTCTCCTTAGGCTACGTCTTTAAAATAAAACATTATGTCATGCCGAGTGTCTATGTCGGGCATCCAGTGCATTTGTTCTGGATTCCCGCCTCCGCGGGAATGACGGCAAAAACGTGCACAATCTTCGAGATCTCCCTATTACGGCAATATAATCCTAAAGGCCGTGCCTTTTCCTGCTTCGCTTTTCACTTCAATCTTCCCTTTGTGCTTTTCTATTATACTGTAAACTATCGCAAGGCCCAACCCTGTGCCCTTTTCCTTTGTGGTAAAGAAAGGGTCAAACATTCTTTGTAAATTTTCCTTGGGGATGCCTTTGCCTGTATCCGAAACAATAATCTCTACCTGCCCGTCAAGAGATTTGACCTCAACAACAAGCGTGCCTTCTCCTCCCATGGCGTCAACGGCATTGCTGAAAAGATTTATGAAAACCTGTTCAATAAGATGCCTGTCAGCATTTACTTCTATGCCTTCAGGCACTTTCAGGTCAAATCTTATGTTTAATATCTCGCTTAAAACTTCCAATTGCGCGAGGGCGTCATTAATCACTCCGGAAAGTTTAACTTTCTTGAATTCCGGAGGCTTTTCTCTCGCAAACTCAAGTAGGTCACTTACGATGCGCTTTACCCTGATGGTCTGAGAAAAGATATCACTAACAGAATCCCTGATAACAGGAGGGCAGCTTTCCATCTTTTCTATCTCCCTTAACAATATCTGAGCAGCGAGGTAGACATTGTTCAAGGGATTATTTAATTCATGTGCTACGCCTGATGCAAGCGTGCCGATTGAGGCGAGTTTCCTGCCCTGAAGAAGCTCTTCATTTTTCTTGCGAAGTTCTTCATCCCTTGTAATAAGGTCTTTCTCCATCTTGTTGAATGCGTTAATAAGAACTCCGACTTCGTCCTGCCTGCCCGGCACGGGCATGGATGAGAAATCTCCTTTTCCGGTTTTTTCTATCGCTGCCGTGAGTATCTTCAGGCGGTTTACAACGCTGTGAATTATCGCAAAAAGCGCGGCAATACCGAAAATCAAAAACAACGGGAAAAAGATGAGCGCGGCCGTCTGCGATATTTTTATCGCCCTTTCCGCCTTGGCCCTTGCCGTCTGGTCAAGGTCTTTTGAGAGGGTAAGTATCTCCTCCCCGTTTTTCCGGAGGCTGCTGATTTCATCGTTCAAATCCCCAAGCATTGCTATCAGAGGGCTGCCCGCTTTTAAAGAAAAGGTCTTTTCAATAAGTTCCGCATTTATAGGCGGCCTTTCGAGGAATGTGGATTCAATCAGCGGGTAAAATAAAGAATACTCTTTTTTGAGGGGTTTAAGCAGGGCAAAGTCCCTGAGAAAATCCTTATAAATAATCTCTACTTTCTCAAACCTCCGGCTGTACTCATCAATCTTATTTTCAAGGCCGAGCAGCTTTTCCGTATTGTAGGCCTTTCTTCCCTGCCCGATGATTGTCTTTAAGTCGCTTATATATCTATGGACTTCGTTTATTTCTTTTGAGTCGCCGTAGAGAAAGAAATTCTTTTCATGCCGCCTTAATTGGAGGGATTTGCTGCGTACTGTATCGGCAAGCTCAAGATAGCGGATCTCTTTTCTCACCTCGAGAAAATTCATGTATGAGGAAACAGTGAAAACGGCGATAATAGTCGCGCTTATGACAAAACTGAGCATTATCTTCCGTTCAAGCGACATACTGCCTTATATTATCACCAAAGGAAGGAAAAATAAAATGCTATGATTTTAAATCGGCAAAGAAGAAATAGAGCGAAAATTGATAACTTATTTATGCTTCCACTACGAGAACCGGACAGGGTGCCTGACTTATAACCTTCCCTATGGTATTGTCGCCGAAGATTTTTCCCATCAAGCTCCGCTTTTTCTGCGCGCCCATTATGATGAGGTCGCATTTTTCTTCCTCTGCGACCTCAACAATCTTTTTATGAATATCTCCCTCTTCAAGCCTTGTCTTTATCAACGCGCCCTCTGATTTCGCAACCTCGTTAAATTGCGAGATAGCCCTACCAGCTCCGCTGCAAAGCACATCGCCTATATTCTTGACTCCTGTCAGATGCAGGTCTCCCTCATTTGGAGGCATGACCTTTACAACGGTAACCCAGCAGTCTTCATCATACGCGAGATTAAGCCCCTGTTGGAGAACTTCCTTGGAGCCGTTTACCGCTATAAGTACCTTTCTGTAACCCTTCATTATCTTCTACCTCGCCACAAGCACCGGCCGCTTAGCGTTTATTATGACCCTCTCTGTTGTGCTTCCCATAATCGCCTTGTTGACGCCTTTCCAGCCGTAAGTCCCTATAATTATCAGGTCGTTTTTCAGCTTGTCCGAAATCTCGACAATCTTGTCCGCTGCATGCCCTTCCTGAACCATTGCCGCAATTGAAACGCCGTAGGGCAAGGCGATCTTTTTGGCTTCATCCATAATTTTTTCAGCCTCCGCAAAAAGGCTTTGCTTTATCGAATCTGTCCTGAAAAACTCAATCATCTCTTCATAGCGCGGAATTACGTATAAGACGGTTATATTCCCGCCGTCAATTTTTGACAATTTGCACGCGCGGTTCAACGCCTTTCTGCTGAATTCCGAGCCGTCGAAGGGTACGAGGATTGATTTGTAATTCCCTGTGCATTCCGTGCACTGCTTTTTAACGACAAGGACATCCATGTCTGAATTCACAATGACGTGAGACGTTACGCTTCCCATTAAAAGCCTGTTCAGCCCTTTTCTGCCGTATGTGCCAAGGACAATCAGGTCCGGATTTTTTTCTCTCGCAATATCCAGAATAACTTCAGAGGGGTCGCCTTCGCATAATAAAGACTCTGCCTCTATCCCGTATTCTGAGGCAAGCATCTCTTTTGTCTGAAGACATGCCTTTTCGCCTACTTTTAAGCGTTTCTCCAATTGCTCGGGAGCAATGCCGAATTCCTCGGTATCAAAATAAACCGCGTGGACAAGGATTAGTTTTCCGCCGTGTTTTTTTACCCAGTTAGAAGCCTCGGCAAGCGCGGCCTTGCTCGGTATTGATTCGTCAAATCCTACTAATATTGTCTTATACATATTAATGCGCACCTCCGCCCTTTTTGAATATCATGCTGACACCAAAGCCAGCTCCAAGCGCAATTACTATGGATATAACTCCGTATAAGGCGCCATTATTCTTTGCCATACTCGACAGGCTATTTATAATGCCTACCTGCTCAACAAGCACTTTTGTCTCTGCCATTCCTGTAACCTTTTTATCCTTCACGGCATATACGGTTACGATATAATCGCCCGGCGCAGCCTGATATGGCCAGGCGGTCTTGATGTAGTAAAATTGTTTTGAATTTTTCAAATCAGTTACTATCTTTCCTAAAGAGCTTGTATATAGGTTTGAAGATTCTTTATATTTCACAAATTCATCAAACCACCTGCCTTTCTCTTTCTCTTTAGACGCAGGGGTTATCTCTATATGTTTCTCAAGCGCCGGATACCCTATAACATGCCTGTCCATTTCTTCTTTGCTCAGTATATCTGCAATGTTTTTTGTGCTGTGAATTGAATAGAGCGCGGGAGTCTTTTCAAAACTTAAGGTTCCGACATTCATCCATAGGAAGCCTGCTACCTTCCCTTTCTGCTTAAGTACCTCATGCCCGTCCGGAGAGGCTATCTTTACAATCAGGTCAGAGCCGGGATCTGCCGTGCCGCTCACGCTTACATTGCTTCCGTGATAAAAAAAGTCTATTTTAATATGGTTGTGATTTGCATTAATTGTAAGCTCGGCCAAGGCGGTTCCCGCAAATGCAAAAGTAAAAATTAAAAAAACAAAGACAAACATCAATGGTGAATGGGTGAATGGATGAATAGGTGAATGGATAAGAATTTTTTCCCGATTCACCGATTCGCCTGATAGCGATTCACCGCTAAGGATTTTGCTTTTTAAATTTTGAATTTTGAATTTCATCTTAGTGCCCTCCTGCCTGCGCCAATAGCAATGAGGGGCTCAGCGTAAGTTCAAAGATTATCTTTACAGTCACAACAAGCACTATCACTGCAAGAATAATTTTCAGCTGCTCGCCTTTCATCTTTCTGCCGAACACTGCGCCTACCTGCGCCCCTACTGTTGAGCCCAGAAGCAGAAGCACTGCAAGTATAAAATCTACATTATGGTTGGTATATGCCTGAAGAAAGGTAACTTCAATACAATTGAAAAGTATCTGAAACAGGCTTGTGCCTACTACAACATGCATCGGCATCCTCAAGATGTAGACCATCACTGGGACCATCAAAAAACCGCCGCCGACTCCCATAATGGCTGCAAGCACTCCGACAAACCCGCCAAAGATAAGCGGAAGCAAAAGCGAATGCGTAACGCCGGACTTTTCAAAGTGGGTCTGCAATGGAAGAGACTTAAGAAGCTTTGTCATCTTTGATTCTTTTTCAATTTTGACTTCCTCAGTCTTCTTTTTCTTCATGCTTGCAAGGCTCTCTATAAACATATATGTTCCTACTATGCCGAGCATAAGCACATAGGTCATCTTTATTACAAAGTCCGCGTTCCCCGTTGCCCTGAGAATCTTGATTGCCTGAACTCCGAAGAGCCCTCCGATAAACCCGCCTATCAGCAGATAAAGCCCCATCTTGAAGTCAACATTCCCGACCCTCCAGTGCGCGTATGTGCCTGATGTTGATGCGGCAACAATCTGGTTTGAATCAGTAGCAGCGGCAACTGTTGCCGGTATCCCGAACATTATCAAAAGCGGCGTCATCAGAAACCCGCCTCCTACTCCGAATAAACCCGAAAGCAGGCCAACAGCAAGGCCAAGCCCCACAGGTACAAAAACATTAATACTGGTTAATGCTACCGGCAGATAAAGATACATCCCCAAAATCCTCCTTCTATCTCAGTTATTTTTTAAGTTGAGTCTTAAGTTGCGTAGACGTTTCTTGCCATTGTCACTATCGGCCTTGATGCAGTCCTTACAAGCTTCTGGAGTTCTCTTGCGGTCACCTCTCCATTGCTTGTAATGCTCGGACTTAACAAAACCATATCAACGCCGCTCTTCTGTTTAAGAAAATCATTCACAGCGGAAACCGCATCCTTTGTCACGGCTTGCACATCCACATCCACGCTTGATTCCTGGCATCTTTCCATGAGAAGTCCCAATTTCCTGCGGGAATCACTCTCATCCCTTTCCGCAAGTATCTCTCTTGCTGTCTCATGCTCACCGGCCTCTGCAAAGGCGACTGCCGCCATGACGTCGCTGAATTTTTCTATTATTTTTTTCCTGTTAACCAGAAGGATTGTTATGCCCTCGTCCATTGCCTTGGCAAGGTCAACGGCATATGAAAGCCCGTCTTCCATATCCTCATTCTGATAAGTGACAAACAAAATTTGTCTCTTCATTTCTTGCCTCCTGATTTTCTTGCTGCTACAATTTAGAAGAGAGCATAAAGGATGCCTGCCCTAACTCATTGATATTTAATAACTATTTTAAATAGCAAGGGATTTTGTTTAGAATATGAACGCTTGGGATAAAGCTATTTGGGAGGCAATTCTAATAGGCAAGTTATTGAACTTAAAGGATTTTGATATGCAAAAGGGATTTGATAATGAGGCGTTTAAAATATGGACGGTTTAAACACCTATTCGTCCTTCAGTATCTTCCAGAGGCTTGTTCTTGAGATGCCGAGCATCTCAGCGGCTTTTGTCCTGTTGCCTCCGGCCATCTTCAGGACTTTTTCAGCATATTCTTTTGTGAGTTCATCTACTGTCTTTATCTTTCCATAATCGAGGGTTTCTATCTGAAGAATCTGAATGCTTTGCGGAAGGCTTTCAGGAGTAATGAGAGGACCCTTTTCAAGGATGATAGCCCTCTCAATTATATTCTCGAGTTCCCTGACATTGCCTGGAAAACTGTAGTTTATCAAGACATCCATAGCCTCTTTCGTAAAGCCGGTTATTTTCTTATTTGATTTCGGCAGATGCTTCTGCAGAAAATACATGCTTAAGGGTTTTATGTCATCCATTCTTTCTCTTAAAGGCGGGAGATTAATCTCCATGACATTCAGCCTGTAGTAAAGATCTTCCCTGAACCTTCCTTCGGATATGATCCGTTTGACATCCTGATTTGTTGCCGCTATAAACCTGACATCCACTTTAATCGGTTTTGTTCCGCCTACCCGGTAAAATTCCCCCTCTTCCACTGCCTTGAGCAGTTTTGCCTGAAGGGACGGCGACAATTCCGCTATCTCATCAAGAAACAATGTGCCTGTATCGGCTATTTCTACAAGCCCCTGTTTTGTCATGACCGCTCCTGTGAAGGCGCCTCTTTCATGGCCGAACAACTCGCTCGAAAGAAGTTCTTCGGTGAGGGTCGCGCAGTTAATCGAAAGAAACGGCCTGTCTTTCCTTCTGCTTGTTGTATGTAAAATCTTCGCCGCGAGATTCTTGCCGACTCCGCTTTCCCCTGTGAGCAGCACATTGCATTCTGAATCCTTCATCCCCTCAATAATGCTTAATACCTTTTTCATGCTCTCGCTCTTTGCGATGACAGGGACTTCCCTGTTCATGCCGTAGAATGTCTTGAGAGCGATATTCTCTTTTTTGAGCAACTTCCCTTCATATATCTTCTTAACCCTGATAATCAGTTCGTCCAGATCAAACGGTTTCGTGATATAGTCATGCGCTCCTTTTTTCATCGCATCAACGGCTGAGCCTATGCTTCCGAAACCCGTTATGATTATTATCTCTGTCTCCGGATATTTTTCCTTCGCCTCGGATAAAAGCTCAATGCCGTTTTTGCCCGGCATTTTTATATCGGTTATAAGCACATCAAACTGTTCTTCCATCTTCTTCTGCGCCTCGGCCCCGTCCCTTGTGCCTGAGACATCATATCCCTCTTCCCTCATGGTATCCATTATATTGTCTAAGGTTATCTCTTCGTCTTCTGCTACGAGAATCCTGAAAACCATGATTAATCCTTCCCTTTCGGCAATGTAATAATAAAGGTTGTTCCTTTATATTCTTCGCTCTCGACTTTTATATTTCCGTGATGTTTCTGGATGATATTAAACACAATCGCAAGTCCAAGCCCTGTGCCTTTATCCTTTGTTGTAAAGAACGGCTCAAATATATTCTCTGTCATTTCCTTGGGCATACCCCTGCCTGTATCAGACACTATTATCTTAACGGAATAGTCTTCTTCCTCTGCGTTGACAACCAGTTCCCCTGCTTCCGCGATTGCGTCAATTGCATTTGAGAAAAGATTTAAGAAAACCCTTTCGATCTGTTCGGGGTCAGCGTAAATCACTATCTCTTCGGGATGTGTTTTCAATGTAAAGCGGATTCTGCTTACGTCTAAGGATATAGAGAGATTTTTATAGACGCCCTCAATCATGCCGCGCAATTCAACAGGCATAAGATGGGGCTCCCTTCCTCTGGCAAACTCAAGCAAATCGCCGACAATGCTCTTAACCCTCATGGTCTGGCCGAATATATCGTCAAGCCCCTTTCTTACAAATTCGGATTCTTCTCCGGATTTCTTCATCAGCCTTTGCGCGGTTGTATAGATATTGTTCAGAGGATTATTAAGTTCATGGGCGACTCCCGAAGCCAGCGTCCCTATCGCCGCCAGTTTTTTGCTTTGAAGCAATTCTTTTTCGCGCTGGGCAAGCTGCTCTTCCATTGTGTTAAACTTCTGTATCAGCGTCTCCACCTCGTCAGTGCCAGCCCATTTGCGGGTCGGAACAGGCATTGGCAAAAAACTGCCTTCTCCTGTTCTTTCCACAACGCCTGTCAGAAGGCGCAAGCGTTTAACAATACTGCCTGTTATAAGCAGGATAGTCCCAAACCCGACAATAATAAAAAGCGGAAAGAATATGATTATGGAAATACTTGAGAGAAGGATAAAATTATCTACATTTTGCCTCGCAGCTTTATCCAGCTCTTTTGAAACAGTCAGGATGTTCTCGCCGGTCTTCCTGAGAGAATTTATCTCGTTATCAAGCGCGACCAGCCAGCCTATAAGTCTGTGGTCGGATTTCAATGAAAAGTTCTTTTGCAGATAATCCACATCCTCCAATGGCTTATCGAGGAAATTGGACTCTATCAAACCGCTGACTTTCCGATAAGGAGGAGAAGACTTCTTTAATTGCCCTGATTCTTCCGATATGTTTTTTACGAATGACTCAATTTTTGTGAACTGCTGACGGTATTCCATAACAAGATTTTTAAGAGAGATCGTCCATTCCGTTCTGTTTGTCTGCACACCTCCAAGTATTTTATCCATCTCATCGAGATATTTATGAATAGCCGTTGATTCGTCTTCGGACTTTGCAGGGGCATAAAGAAAAAAGTTTTTCTCATGCCTCCTGAGCTGCAACGACTTGCTCCGTATCGTATCGGTCAGTTCAAGGAAAGCCGTCTCTTTCTTTATCTCTATGAAATTAAGGTATAAAACAGCCGAGAGCAGCGCAATAATAAATGCGCTGACAAGGAAACTAAAGATTATTTTTTTCTGTAGCGACATACAAGGGTATATTATCACCAAAGGCAGGAAAAATAAAAATGCCCCTAGGGAACTCAAAGGGCATTTAAGAATTCGGGAAAAACTAACTTAAGACTTTACAACGAGCACCGCGCATGGCGCATGGCCGATAACCCTTGATGTTACGCTTCCCATGAGCAACCTCTTTATTCCGGTCCTGCCGTGAGAGCCCATTACAATGATGTCCGTTCCAAGTTTCTTCGCCTCTTCGACAATGAATTCATACGGCTCTTCGCCTTGATGGACGATGGTCTCGCATTCAAGGCCTTCCTTAGTCACCTGAGCCTTTACCGCTTCCAGATGCTTTCTCGTCTCGTCCTCCATCTTCTCAACCAGACCGGGGGCGAGCGATTCGAACTCAGGATTGGCCTCGACAACTCCTACCGCGTAAATCTTGCTAGAGCAGACCTTTGCCAGATTTATTGCCTGATAAACTGCTGCTTTGCTGAAGTCCGAACCGTCAGTTGCAACCAGTATTTTACCGCTCTTCTTTATGGGACATATTAATACATCGTCCATATTAATGCCCTCCTGCTTTTAATATGCCGCTTGCGGCAAGTAGCAAGACAGCCACTTCAAGCGCCGCGATTACAACATAAGCGTTGTCTTTTTTCCTTATCAGTATTGGAAGGATAACGACATAACATATCATGCTGAGGCCTCCGAGCATCGCTATGCCGACAAAGTTCAGGTAGTCGCCCTTGTTGACCAGGGATAACCATCCCCAGCCGTGCGGCACATTGAATTCCTTGTTGAACTCATGCGCCCTCATGCCCCAGTATGGGACCATTGAGCCTTGGGGGACTTCTGAAAGTTTTTGTATCGGTACATAACTTGGCAATATTCCTGATACATAGATAATAAAAGTGACTATGAGCAGGGCAAGCCCTATCCACATCCCCTTATTTAAAACAGCCGCGTATGCAAGCTGTTCTTCAGATGCTTTTTTTCTATCTTCAGTCATTATATCCTCCGCATTTTCAGCTTGAACAGTTCAAACCGTTTAAACCGTTCAAACAGTTCTTTTTATTTCCAAATCCCAAGGCCTTTTAAAAGCGCCCTGAGCCCCGCAAAAACCAGAAGCCCGATAACCATCCATTTGATGGCCTTTGGTTTCGCCTTTGCAAGTATCTTAACGCCTACCATGGAGCCTAACATTATTCCGACAATGGACGGCACAACAATCATGGGCAATACCGCACCCTGATTGAGATAGACCCATGCAGCAGACGTGTCTGTTATTGAAAGAAGGAATTTGCTTGTCGCAACGGAGATTTTAAGCGGCGCTCCCATGAGAAGATTGAGAACCGGGACATTCGCCCATCCCGCGCCAAGGCCGAACATGCCGGCCATGATGCCTATGATTATAAATAACGCAAGGCCCTGAGGAGTCCTGTGCACCTGCCATTCAACTTCTTTTCCTATTGATTCTTCCCTGTATATACCCATTATCTGAAGGCTCTGTGACAGGTTATCCGGCTTAGGCACCTTCGGGAAATCGGATTTTTTTGCAGTGCCCATTATCGTCACGATAAATAAGATTGTCGCTCCAAGAAGAATATTTACTACGTGAGGTTTAAGCGCCAAGCCTATCATTGCACCCACAATCGCTGCCGCTGAAGCGATGAGCGCGACAGGAAGAGCCAGCCTGAGACTGGCGAGATTTCTTTTAAGAAGCCCCGGGCCCGCCGCAAGCGCGCCTGCAAGCGCGACAAGAAGTCCGGCGCCTCTCACAAAATCGATATTAAACGGGAAAAAACCGCCGACAATCGGCACGAATAAAACCCCTCCGCCTACGCCGCCCAAAACCGCGAGAATTCCGAGAATGAAGGTTACGATAAACAATACGAGAGGCCATACCCACCACGGAGCGGTTGATGTTGAAGCAGCTTCTTTTACGGCTTCCTGAGTTTCGGATGCAAAGGCAGACATACTTATGAAAAGAACCGCTATTGAAAGGACAGCAATCAAAACCTTTAGAAACTTCCTTGACCGAATCAATTCATCTCCTCCTTACACCGCCAATATTGTTTCATTTAGCAACAATATATTTACTTATTGAAACGAATTATATTAACTCTGCGGCATTCCATGGGTCAAGAAAAAGAAGATATTTAATTTTTATGGGCCTATAAGTTTTAATTTGTATTAAGGGTTTTCTGCTTATTTTCCTGCCAATTGTAATATTTTTCACCTAATAAAATGGTAATTGCCGTCAGCCCGAACCCTGCTATCACGTCAACAACATAATGATACCGGCAATATACAGTGGAAAATATCAGCAATGCGACAATAGGAAGGTATATCACGAAGAGTTTTTTGTTATATCTGAATGAAAGATAAAGGACTGTTAAGGCAATGCCTGTATGGCCGCTCGGAAAGGCATCTCGCTTTACGCCTTCAAGTTTATTCAGAAGATTCTGCATTGGCTCTGCTATCAGAAAGCCTTGAAGTTTCTGTGTCTGGACATTTTCAAGCGTAAATCTCGGGCCTATTGCAGGCCAGATTATATAGCCGACGTACGAGAGGTAGAAGCAAAAAAGGATAAGAAACAATGACCTGTTGAACTCTTCTTTTTGGTTATTCTTTATCAACATTATGCCTAAAACTACCGGCAGGAAATAATATGTAGAGTACGCTATCTGCAAAATGTCCGTGAGAAAAGGATTCAATATAGATTCAAGCATGATAGTAGGATGGTTCCCGAATATCGCATAATCAAGCTTTATTAGCAAGGGGTCAATGTCAACGGGATTTATATAATGAACGAGCCAGCCGAGGCTGTCAAAAAGCACAAGCACGCTTAGAACCGGGAAAATCAGGTCGTAAGTGAATCTTAAAAACCTGTTTTTATCTCTAACCTTGATAAGGATAAATTGCCCTACAAGAAGCGCAAGATATGTCGCAATCAAAAGCAGCCTGTTAGGGATCGTTGAATTAAAGATTAGTGTGATGAGCAATAAAATACTTACAAAGACTATAGTCAAACCATCCGCAGGCCTGAGTTTAAAAAAAGAGATAGCAGTCACAAACCTTACGCCGCGATAGGCGCGTGAGTTGAATGACGCAATGATTTGCGCAGCGTTTTGCGTAATTCAGCCATCTGTTTTAAGTCATAAGCAGTCTGCATGTTCATCCATGTCTGAGCCGATGCGCCAAAAACAATCTCAAGCCTCAGAGCCATCTCAGGTGTTACTGCTCCGTGTCCGTTTATAATCTTGGAGACTGTCTTCCGTGCAACGCCAAGACGTTTTGCTGTCTCCGTCAGCGTAAGACCGAGCGGTTCAAGCCACAATTCCTTTAGCACCTCTCCGGGGTGCGCCGGATTATGCATACCCATAATTGTTTACCTCCTAATGATAATCTTCATAATTGACAATTTCGGCATCGCCGCCTTCAAATTTGAATGTCACCCGCCAGTTAGCCTGCACCGTAACAGCCCATATATCTTTCCTGCTGCCTTTCAGCCTATGCAGATTAAGACCGGGGGCATTCATATCTTCAACAACAGTTGCCGCGTCAAGCAAGGTCAGTATCAATCTTAATCGTTTGGCATGTTTGCCTTGAATGCCTGATGCATTTCCTGCGCGATAAAACTTTTCAAGCCCTTTGTGCGCAAACGATTTAATCACATCCTAAGTGTAACTTACATGGTTACATCTGTCAAGGAGAAAGATTGCCAGACTGGTGTGCAAAAATATGCCTAACTATAGTTTATCAATAGCCCTTTTCTTTGCCTTTTCTTTCTTTGAAAGCCTCCGCGGGCTGCCCTTCTTTTTCAAATCATAGCCCTCATCATCTATAGGCTCGAAATCACCGGCCATTGATTTTTGAGAGCGTTCAAGGACGTTCCAGAAGTCATCAGAAGACAATGCCACAGAGCCGTTCGCCCATGCGTGGTCAGCAATCTCCCTGTCTGAGCTGATGACAATCCACTGCTTCTTCTCGGATGATACTATCCTCTTTATGACAGCATCTGCCTTTTCTCCGAGCTTTGAATAAATGACTGTCACCCCGTCAGT
>Ga0172371_10008001_pt1 | contig 14884 bp, 11 predicted proteins | sample Lak12m_FD_114543 | JGI IMG/M metagenome (GOLD analysis project Ga0172371, IMG submission 114543) | Freshwater microbial communities from Kabuno Bay, South-Kivu, Congo - kab_022012_12m | ecosystem: Environmental > Aquatic > Freshwater > Lake | place: Democratic Republic of the Congo: South-Kivu... | reverse complement strand
TTTTCGTTAGTCAAGTCCACGTTCCAAAGGCTGACACGATTGCGTATGTCCACGGGAGTGGCGGCCGCCACGATCTTTTCGCCGGCGGATGTGGCCTGGAAGTAGTTGATCTTTACCTCCATGGCCAAGGACTTACGCCCGATGGTGTTGGCCGCCACGGCAAGGGCCTGGTCTGCAAGGGTAAACAGGACCCCGCCGTGGGTGCGGGTCGCCGCGTTGCAGTACTCCTCCTTGATGATGAGGCTGACTCTGGCATACGAATCCCTTGCCTCTTCAACTTTGATGCCCAGAAGCGTGGCGAATGGGTCCCTGCCGACCACTTCGGCGGCATATCTTATGGGGTCCTCGATCGGATCCATCATCTGCGGGGCACCTCTACTCCCCAGGCTAGAAAACGCGCCGGGAGCCTGCTTTTGATCGTTTGTCGGGTTCAGCGCTTCCTCTCTCCGCCACCGTGGGCATTCGAACCATCTGATTGTGAGTCTTGGCTATGTGGAGAAAATTCCTGAGCAGCATTCCTCCATCCGGTCTGTTCTGGAGGTAATACTCTGTGTGGGCCTGAACCCCGTAAGCCGGCCTCGCTGGATGCCGTATGATCTGATACGGACAAAGCTTGTTTTCGGCAAGAGCAATGAACCCCTGAGGCAGCCTCTTCACCTCGTCGTAATGATTCTGCACCAGATTCAGAGAGTTCCCCATGCCTTGAAAAAGAGGGTCTTTTTCCAGAACGTAAACGTTGTGGCGGCCCCTTTCGGTGGGATTGTGGCCGTACGGGAAACAGTCGTCCTCGCCTCCGCGTATCGGGCCGACCTTGCCTCCGAAGGCCAAGGCCAGGGCTTGATGCCCGCCACAGATGCCGATTACCGGTACGCTCATCTCCTCCACTATCACCTTGAGCGCGCTGAGAAAAGTCTTGAGATCCCTTCCGTTCTTCCCGGTGTATTTGCACCATGGAACCCCATTGGGGCTCAATGCCAGAAAGGACGGCTTGAGCCTTGCCATATTCTCCGCGGTAACGTCGCCGAACGGCAGGATTATCCCTTGCCCCTCGGCGCCCAGCCGGACGAGGGTATCTCTGACTATTTCCGCCTGCTTCGAGGTACGTCCTGAAAACAGGTTTACCACGATCCATACCTTGGACACTTCCAGAGGTCCCTTTCCTACCGGTGTCCTGTCAATACCGGTTTCCTCAGTGTTTTCCGCGCTCAATACCGGGCCGCCCGAGGCTGCGAGGATCAAGAGCGCGCTCAAAATTAGACATAATCTCGTCAAATTCATTTCGGACAATCCTTCTGAAAACGGCCAAATCTTCACCCCATTGAAATTGACACGAAATCGTTCCAAAAGTAAAGCCAAATTTATAGGGCATTAACCGCTTTAGTGCAACTCGGTACGACATTATATTAATAATAAGTTGATAATATGAAGTCAAATCTCGATATACCCCAAAATTTTGTCGGGCCAATGCCCACCCGTGACACTCTATGTGTTTCGTGGTAATAAGACCGGAAACCCCTCATCCAGGAGGCCGTTGTGACAATCTACGAGACCGATTTCATTGGTGAAAACTTGATAACCCTTCCAGAAGCACCGGCCGCGGCCCGCGCTCGTGACGCGGCCGCGTTTCCGTCCGGTCTGAATCCCGCACGCGATGACGATCTGGACGAAGAAGAATATGATGAGGAGGATGAGGACGAAGACGAGGACGATTGGGACGAGGATGACGAGGATGACGAGGATTTTGACGAAGACGAGGACGACTACGACGACGAAGACGAGGACGACTACGACGACGAAGACGAGGACGATTGGGACGAGGATGACGAGGATGAGGACGAGGACGAATAATCGAGTCTGATTCAGGTGCGCCACAGCGTGCGGCCCAGCAGTTTTTCGAGATCGCTTCGTATTCTGAGCAACTCCCCCGCAGCGACTCCTGTGCTGAATCTCATGTTTTCAAGCGCCTCGACGGCGGCCTCGGTGGAAATGTTCCCGGCAGCCCCGGGAATGAAAGGGCAGCCCCCGAGACCGCCCACCGAGGTGTCGAAACTTCGGACTCCTGCTTCAAGGGCCGCGATGAGATTGGCCATGCCCAAACCCCGTGTGTCGTGGAGATGTAAAGATAGGCGTTCAGATCCAATGGCCTTCCCCAACGCCTCGACCATCCTTTTGACGGCCACAGGATCCGCCATGCCGGTGGTATCCGCGAGAGCGATCTCAGTGGGGTGGGCCTCTTCCAATGCCGCGACAATTTCAAGGACTCTCTCCTGGCTCACGCCACCTTCGTAATAGCAACCAAATGCGCACATCACACCGGCAGTGACTCCTGCCCCTCCTTCCACTGCGCGGGAGACCATCCGGACTGCCGACGACAAAGCCTGTTTGAGGGAAGCACCGGAGTTCTTCCGGCTGTGGGTATCCGACGCGGACACGTACACCTCGACATGGGGTATCCATTCGGCCAATGCTTGCTCCAAGCCTCGCTCGTTGAGCACCAGTACGCTGTAGCGAACCCCTTGGCTCTTGCGAATCATCTTCCAGACCTGGTCCGTGCCCGCCATCTGTGGCACGCGTCGCGGGTTGACCAGCGATCCGATCTGAATTCTCTTCAGACCTGCTTGTACGAGCGCCTCCACCAGACCGGCCCGTTCCCGGACTGTGAGGACTATTGGCTCGTTCTGAAGCCCGTCTCTGAGGCCTACTTCCTGAATGTGCACTGCTTCGGTCGCGGTCCGTCTGTTCAAAAGGGCCTCCGGTGGTGCGGTCGCTGGTTAGCGAAAGGCCGTCACGGTCTGTATGGTCGCCATAATACTCGCTTTCCTGAATACGGTCTTCTCAGAATCGAGGGGGCAACGCTTTGGGTGCCACTGCTGGCTCGTCCAGCAGTGCCCTTGGAAAACAGTGCTAGCAAGCTAGCAGTGGCACCCGAGTACAAGACTGACTCGTCCCGCAGATTACTCAGATGCGGCGATCAATGGAAGCCGAATCGCCGGCGTCTCCTCCGGACATACAAGGTCCGATTGGTTCAGCCCATCCTACCTGGACTGGTAAACAATTCGACGTCATGTCATTTCGGCCACCATTTTAAACGGTTAACCTAAAGAACATGCATTTCTTTCCGTTTCCGCCCGATAATCCGGGGAAACAACCTACCGACCGCCAAGTGCCGGCGGCCCCTCTTCGTTGCCCATTTCAAAGCATTTTCGACACTTCTCAGTGGTTTCCGCGTCTCTGACGCCCGAAAAACCGAATCCGTTCCAGCGATACGCTGCAACCCGTGTCTCTCTAGAATCCGGCTGCAAGTCAATGAACGAGTTGCCGCGATGCAGGCCACACAGAGTTGTTTCGTCGTCGGGCAAGACTACGGCGTCCAGCAAGGGCCAGGCCAAAGCCGAACCGCGCCACCGGGCAACGAGCCCCTGTGGAGTCGCGGTGTACACATACGGCCTCAGTGCGACTCCGTCGTCAATGGGAGAATGGTGCCATTCCAGAGTGAACAAGAATTCGTTTTCCCCGTCGAACCGCGCCGCGCTCAAGCCTGCCAAACGATTTGCTCGGGTTTGCCATAACCTCTTGCCGTGGCTGATTCCTTCCAAGCTGATTTCACCCCCCTTCCCCGAATCAGTGGCGACGGGTCGCAGCGTTATGCCGGAAATCTGAAGCGCAGAGCGCAGGTGAACCGGCTGCAGATTATACTGCGTGCCTTCCACAACATGTGGGAAGAAGGAACCTCTGGCTGTTCCCGTGCGGAGGCCGCCGCATCGGAGAACTCCTTGCGTGATCCGGCAGTCAGCGATCAAACCTTCTTTCGTGGCCGGATATTTCTGATCGAACAGATGATTCCCCAAGGAAAAGAATACGGGCTTGCCCTCGATCATTTCCGGTGTCTGCACTACGTGCGGATGATGTCCAACAATCAGGTCTGCGCCATGGCCAATGAGCCATTTCGCGCTCGCACGCTGGCTCTTGTTGGGCCAGTCCAGCAACTCGCTACCCCAATGTACATACACTACAACCAAGTTGGCCAGGCTTCTTGCCAACCCCAACTTCTGACGGACTCCAACTGCGGGGATGCTTTGGCAACCCCCATCCCGCCTGGGAACCAAATTGAGAGCGATGATACCTATGGTGACGTCACGAAAACGAAGGAATCGCGGTGACGCTTCATAAGTGAGCGGTATGAGGCCTACTCTATCGAGGGCTTGAATTGTGTCGGCTCGGCCCTTCGCCCCGAGATCATAATTGTGATTGTTCTCGATGGACAAAGCCCTGAATGGGGCCGACGCGAGTAATGGCATAAAGGATTCAGAGATGTTGAAGCACGGAGCCGTTGTTCCTGAAGGCAGGCAATCATTGGATTCACCCACCGCGCCTTCCAGGTTGCCCACGACCAGATCAGCCTGCCCAAAAACGTCGCTCAATTCGCCCCACGGCGACATGCTGCGCTGCTCCAGTTCCTTCTGAACGTTCCGGGAAAGGAGAATATCGCCTGTGAAGAGGAGCCGGATCTCGCTCGGATCAGCCCAAGCACCGAACGCCGCAATGAACGACGCTATTAGGCTCAGAATGAATAAAGTGTGCCAGGTGGGCATGGAGACCCTAGCTTCGGCGGTTTGTTGGTAAAGAAAGGCCGTATCCACGCCGGCCTCGCCTGGGATTCCGTCATATTCCGCCAATCTTCGTCGTTGAGAAGGCGATTGGATTTGAATTCGTAATATGAATACGCGGCGCCCTTGACAATCTGACGTCTGCCGAAATAGGGCACCACGTGGTCCCATTCAACCGGTTTACCGACGGCTGCCATGAGAAGCGGCCCAAGATCTCCCCCCGCCACGTCTACGATCTTGGGCATGGGGTCCGGGAGCGACAGCGCATAATCCTTGCTCCCGAGGCTCTTGAACACAAGGAAATGGTGTTCCGCCACCCTGCCTACATACAGGATTTCCTCATACTCTTGGCTCGTAAGAGAGTCTCCGCGAATCTCCTTTTCAGCTATTGCCTGAAACAGACGGGCCTTCTCGGCAGTGCGTTTGAATCGGCGGATTATTCCTTGCCGAAGTGATTCCAGACCGATATCTTGTTCCTCCATTGGGCGTCGAATAGTATCCTGTTCTCTCAGGATGTTGTGGGCCACATGTTTCACGGCCGCGTCGAAAAGGTCTGCTATGGCTGCGAAGGTTCGAGGGTCTGGTTCCACATAGCCTCTGGGGGTACGCATCTCGATCTCTTCAAAACCGCCTTCACCGCATTGCGCGTCGCTTCGCTCGTTGACCAGCACCGTGGCATGGCGCAGGGTCGCCCAGGAAGCCAGGCCGGTCTGCAAGCGTTTGCCACGCCAAATTCCATCGTCCTTCGCTCCGTTCGGGGACTTCACATCATCGGCCAATTGGAGGGCCAGAGCGCTTATCCAACGATCATACAGGCTGTCAGATTGTCCGGACACATTGATGCCGGCGGTAAAGCGCTTCCTGAGATTGTCCACAACCTGTTGCAAAGGGGGATATTTTGCGTAATCGGTTTTCAGGAGTAAATTCGCCAAGCGGCTGCCAAGAGCGGCCGCCAGATCCAGTCCCGAAGGGCTCATGCGATCTCCGGATGGGCCGGTAATCTGTTCTGCAGGTGGCAAATGCGGATGAAAGACCGTCGAGTAAAGCACTTCATTGTCAAAGCCCCAGGCGAGCGGGAATAGTTTGGGGACGGGATCCCGATGTCGCGTGCGATCCGTTTGACCAACTGTCCCGCCGTTCCACACGAGCGGTGAGCGGGATGGAGCAACGAATCCTTGGTAGCAGGCTATCCATGCTAAGGCTTGGTTTTGAACGTCCTTTGGAAGCCCTGCCAGCTCACCGAGGATTTCCGCTCTTTTGGGATCGGTCGCAAAGACTGAGGTCAGGTAGCGGAATGCCTTGAAGTAGTTCTGCATTTCGGTTGATGAAGCGTAATGGCCCCTAGGCTTTAGCTCCCCATAATTGACTTCCACACCCAACGCATCCGAGTACAGCCGTCCTTCAGCCTTACGGATTCGGGCCGTCTCTTGGTTTCGAGTATCCTTGGAACGGAGATCCACCAACGCCCTAAAGACGGGCTTCCAGCGAGACGGCGCCGACAACCCCTGGTAATACAGATCGGCCGCTGCAACGAATTTCCAAAATGTCGGGATGGCTCGCTCCCTCTCCTGCACTATCATGAGACCTTCATAGCCCGCAGCGAATAGCTCCCAGAAAATGTCGGTCGTAACCAAATAGGGCCGCGTGGGTTGAGTGCCGTCATAAGAAGACCGGCAGCAAGGATTGTAGGTCTCTGAATGGTAGAGCTCGTAAAGCTGGTTATCGTCCAAAGCCTGAAACAAACCGCCGTGGTTTTCCAGCAGCCTGGTTTCCTCGTCGGAATGGCAAAACATCCACGCGTTTATTACGTCCGGCAAGGGGAGCGCAATTGGGACATAGTTCAGAGTGTAACCAGCGGTTGATTTGGTCAGTCCGACAATGCCGGCTCCATCGGGAACGGATGAAGGTGTGGCCACAAATTCCATGGCTGTAGCGATCCGTGTCGCCTTGTTGGTAGCCAACATGACCAATCCGATTCCCTGCGAAGAAGGGTGCCGGTGCAACAGCGCCAATCCGTTGGGAGTGTACGTGACGCTCCCTCCCTTGAACGCCACCTTCAGGGGATCCATAGTCTCTCCCCAACGGTTCCCGGCATACCAGGAGGAGCGGAAGCTGTGTCTTTCGTCCTCCCAAATGAGCCCGTGCCCCGCGGGATGAAAAGCCATGGGCAGAGCTGACGCGCTCTGAAGGCTGCTGGGGAATCCCTCGACATTCTTAAATCGAGTGAACGTCTCGGCGGGACCTACGACCTGATAGAATTTTTTCCCGTGTTCTGTTATCGAAACTACTCGGTAGGTCCCATTCGGATTCCTCATCCCTAAGAAAAGGCGATAAGCGGAGCGCAGTCCCTCTTTGATGTCGTCAGCATTCACAACAAACGGACGCGGCCCGACGACCAGCCGCCGAAGCTCATCCCGTGATTCATGTATGAGCTGTTCCCTCCAGCCGTTCGCCCCCTTTTCGAGTCGCATGACCTGATAGAGTTTCCCTTGGGATCCCATGACAAAGAGGCAGTCAGCCCGAGGATGCCAAGCGAGTGCCCTCGGAACAAAGCCGGCGGGGGCGTTCCAGCCGACTGAAGTTTCCTGTGTGCCTATCCTCCAGAACACGACCCGGCAGCCCTGTTGTTTCCCTTGCACAAGTGCCGCCACTTCGGGTCCGATCGGAGAGACGTCGTAATCGAAGACCTTTTCGACCTCATGCAAGCGAACAGTGCAGGCCTGAGAAGGCGAGGCCGTCACGTGCAGCTCAGGTGGGTCAAACGCCCCGGCCGCCGAGAAGGTTGGGACGAGGCTGAGCACCAAATAGCAGAATGCTGTTTTCTTCAGACGACTAACCATCGCTTCCCCCTACGCCATCGGTGCAGTCTGAGGACTCCGATTTGTTTCAGTTAAACGGGGAACTCCGGAGTGGTCCCGGCTGTGCGGCCAAAAAGTGCAACCGGCATTGTGCGGCTCTCGGCCGCGAACCGGTCGTGGCGTCGTTCATAGGAGCCTGCCCAACTCCCCCCAGCATCCCCTAGAAGGCCCGATGGTGTTGAAACCGTCGTCACGTTCCTGAAGAAGGCTGTTATTTCCCAGTTTTTGGCATACCTCACGCTACGCCCCTCGGTCAACCAAAATGTCGTCGTCGCCCTCAGCAGAGCACCGCCTGGTCGTATTGGGCCATGGGGAAGGTTGAATTCAGGTCGCATTGCCTCTCTTCCCTCTTCGCCACATTCCGGCAAGCTGACCACCCCCTGCGTCGCTTCATTTCCTTCACCATCTCATACGCTTGACCGGAAGAACATGCATCCCTTTGTCTTCCCGCCGGATAATCCGTCTCGACATGGATCACCCGGGCTGAGGGCAACCGTTAGACCGGAACTTGCCGCGAGGCAGGTCCAGACCAGCCTCGGAAGGGCTCTTCGGCGTTGATGCCTTGACACCTCGTGGTCCAACCGATAAAAATCGGTGCCAGCCCGGCGGGACCCGCGGCAAGAGACGCGGCTCCCGGAAAATGGAGAATGCTATGGAAGCTTACTCAAACCTTCCCAGTCCTGAAGAATGCGCCACTCGAATACTTGAATACAGCGGTCACGGATTCGAGCCGGATGTAGCTGCGGAACTCTGGCCGAAAATCATCGAGCACAAATGGTTCCTTTCCGAGAGGATAGGAAGAGACGTAGGCATAAAAGTGGCCTGCCTGGATTTTATAGAAAATACGGAGTCTATACGTCAGGAGATCGAGTCATCGGAATCCATTGGTATTCTTAGGGATCTCGGAGCAAAGATGGTGGATCGCTCCGTGTGGGAGACGATCTCCGAGACACAGCCGCCGAAGCAGATAGTCGGCAAGAGGATAATCCTGCCGCTTACCGAAGTGGAGCTTGCGCGCAAACACGGGGTGATTCCGCCACGGACCATAATATTCTTCGGTCCTCCGGGCACTGGAAAGACCCATTTTGTCCGAGCGATAGCGGGCGTGCTCCAGTGGTGGTACGTGGAGGTCAGCCCCAGCAGCCTGATGGTGGACGGCGAGGAACGGCTCGGGGCAAACCTGAAGGCACTTATGGAAGCAGCCGGTGATCTCGACCAGGCCGTTATCTTCATAGATGAGTTCGAGGAAATTGCCGGAAGCAGAGATCAGGCATCGAGGATTGACAAGTCCATCACCAACGAATTCCTGAAACAGGTGCCCAGACTGAAGCGTAAGTCCGGTAAGCTTCTACTTGTGTGCGCTACCAATTACATCCGTCAACTTGATGCAGCTCTTCTCAGGCCGGGCAGATTCGACTGCATCATCCCCGTGGGCGGGCTGGACAAGGACGGACGCCGGACCATCTTCGAGCATTACCTGGCCAAAACCAACAGTGGTGAGGTGGACATTGAAAGAATTGTTTCCGCTATTCCGCTCTTCACGCCGGCGGATATCGAGTACCTGTTCCAGAGGGTGACTCAGCAAGCTTTCGAGCGCGAACTGGCCCTTGGCCGGGATTATCGGCTTGATACGGATATCTTCATGGAAGTGATCCCCAAGCTTCGGCCCACGTTGACTGACGAGATTATTGAGGAATTCAATCAGGATTGCCGGGATTACACGAGATATTGATACCGATTCGGCTTTCCGCGGGCCCGCGCTGCACGGGCAACCGGCATTCAGTCCGCGTTGTAAACCTTCACACTGTTCTTGCCGGCCTTTTTGGCCGCGTAGAGAGCCTCGTCAGCGCAGCGGATCAGATCCTGGGCCGTGGCAGCGTCCTCGGGAAAGCACGCGGCCCCGACGGAAACTGTCAACTCACCCGACGGAAGAAGTTCCTCCCCATCGAAGTTAGCGTCTTTGAGCCCGTTCATAACCCTAGCCGAGAGTTCCATGGCGTGGGACTTGTCCGCGCCGGGAAAGAGCAGAGCGAATTCCTCGCCGCCGTACCTGGTGACCATGTCGTAGCTGCGACACGCGGCCTTTAGAATGCGGCCTATTCTTGCGAGGGCCTCGTCTCCCTTCTGGTGGCCATTGCGATCGTTGTAGATCTTGAAATCATCAATATCAATCATAAGGAGCACCATCGAGGAGCCTTGTCTTTGCGCCTTGTGAGTCTCTCGGTCCAGGGCTTCATCGAAAAACCGGCGGTTGTGTATCCCCGTCAGCGCGTCCACGTAAGACAGTTCCATATAGAATTCGCGCTCGCGTGCGCGGCGACGCAGTTCCCTCAGTTCCAGCGACTTGCGCACAGCGACCTGGATCTGCTCCACTGTAAAGGGCTTGATCAGGTATTCCAGGGCACCGGCTTTCATGCATTCCACGGCGTTCTCTATGGAACCGTAGCCTGTGATGACTATTACATCGGTGTCCGCGGCCCCCTGCTTTAGATGTCTTATGAGAGACAGACCATCCATGCCGGGAAGCTTCATGTCGGTGACTATCAGATCGTAAGGATTGGCGGCGTTTCTCGCGAGAGCCTCGTTCCCATTTCCGCAAATCTCGGCCTGGTAACCCGCTTCCCTGATGGATTCCAACACTACTTCCCTGACCATGAGGTCGTCGTCAACAACCAGGATTCGTGCACTCTTGTCGCTTTCGTGGGGATTCTTCACGGACGCCTGTGCCCTTTCCGGCCTCACCCGATCAACAATCCGCCAAATGCATCTCGGACGAGAGGATCAGAGGGTCTCATATCATTTCGTATTTGTGAACGCAACGTTAGCGGGGGGGCCGGCAAGGCCAAGGCTTTCCATTTCCCGCTTGGCCGGTGCAGCGGCAGGGTATCCGATTTGATCGCAAGCCGGTATTGTCCCCCGTCACACAGATCAATAATATCTCGTAGCACGGAATATATCCACCTCGAATTGAGGGGGGGGGGGGGGGGAAATGCCGGGCGGCGTCCCCCCCTTGTCGTTCCGCCAGGCCACAAAGCCATGCCGCGCTGAGCTCAGAAAGCAATGATCAGGTGCCCATTTCCCATGAGGACAGGTAATCTTTCTGCTGTTTGGTCAGGACGTCAATCCGGATGCCCATCGCCCCCAGCTTCAGGCGCGCGATTTCGTCGTCAATCCCGCGTGGCAAACGATGCACCGCCCGAGATAGTCCCTCTCCGCTCTTCACCAGGAACTCCGATGCGAGCGCCTGGTTGGCGAAACTCATGTCCATGACGGACGAAGGATGGCCTTCGGCGGAAGCCAAGTTGATCAAACGCCCCTCCCCCAGTAGGACAATTCTTCGCCCATCCGGCATGGTGAACTCCTCGAGGAAGTTCCTCATGGTTCGTCGGGACACGGCAATGCTTTCGAGTGAACTGATGTCTATCTCGACGTTGAAGTGCCCGGAATTACATACGATGGCGCCATCTTTCATGCGATCGAAGTGCTCTTGTCTGATCACGCTGATGTCGCCGGTCACCGTACAGAAGAAATCGCCCAGAGGAGCCGCCTCTTCCATGGGCATAACGTAGAACCCGTCCATAGTGGCCTGCAGGGCCCGCAGAGGATCAGTCTCGGTGACAATCACCTTGGCGCCCATGCCGCTCGCGCGGGTGGCAACGCCCCGACCGCACCAGCCATAACCGGCCACCACGAACCAACTCCCCGCCATGAGGCGGTTGGTGGCTCTAAGAATACCGTCAATGGTGCTCTGGCCCGTTCCGTAACGATTGTCGAAAAGATGCTTGGTTTCAGAATCGTTCACAGCGACGACCGGAAAGAGGAGCACGCCCTTGGAAGCCATGCTTTTCAGCCTGATGACGCCCGTGGTGGTCTCCTCGGTTCCGCCGAGTATGTTCTTGACCAGGTTCGTCCGCTCACCATGAATGGTACTTACCAGGTCCGCTCCGTCGTCCATGGTGATCCTGGGGGCGGGGTCCAGGCACGCGTTGATGTGCTTGTAGTAGGTTTCAGTGTCCTCGCCCTTAATCGCAAAAACATGGTAGCCTTCCGCAACCAGAGCTGCGGCCACGTCATCCTGGGTTGAAAGAGGATTGGACGCGCAGAGAAAGACTTCGGCGCCGCCGTCTGCGAGAGTCCTAACAAGCGCGGCAGTCTCGGTTGTCACGTGCAGGCACGCGGCCAGGACCGTCCCGGCAAGCGGCTTCTCCTTGTTGAATCGCTCCCTTATCATGCGAAGAACGGGCATACTGCGTTCGGCCCATTCGATTCTCAGCTTTCCGGCTTCCGCAAGAGAAAGGTCTTTGACGTCGTAATCCATAGAATCTCCTTGTAATTCGCACCTGAAAACAGGCTGCGGGCTCCCCCGGCAAAATCAGGAAGGCACCAGGGATCAGAGGCCGGCCAGGTCTCTCAGCTCCTGAGCGCGAGATGTGTTCTCCCAAGTGAAATCGGGATCCTCTCGTCCGAAGTGACCATTGGCCGCGGTCTTTTGGTAGATAGGTCTCAACAGGTCAAGATATCTGATAATCGCTGCCGGCTTGAAGCTGAAGACCTTGGTCACCACATCGGTGATCGCGTCGTCGTCCAGCTTGCCGGTGCCATATGTGTTAACCATGAGAGATACAGGCTCCGGGTAACCAATGGCGTAAGCCACCTGGAGCAGGCACTTGTCCGCCAGGCCTGCTGCCACAACATTCTTGGCCACATGCCTGGCCATGTAGGACGCGGACCGGTCAACCTTGGACGGGTCTTTTCCGGAAAAAGCTCCACCCCCGTGCGCGCCGTGTCCGCCGTAGGTATCTACAATTATCTTTCTTCCCGTGAGGCCGCAATCGCCCAGGGGGCCCCCTACAACGAACCTCCCGGTGGCATTAATTAGGTAGCGTGTGTTCGCGTCCATGAGCTCGGCCGGAATGACCTTCTTGATCACTTCCTCGACGATCCCTTCCTCGATACGCTCGCGGGTGACGTCCGGATTATGCTGGGCAGCGATAACGACTGTATGGACTTTCTTGGGCTTCCCGTCCTCGTATAAAATGGTCACCTGAGACTTGCCATCCGGCCTCAGAAAATCGAGGGTATTCTCTTTTCGGACCTGGGAGAGCCGCTCAGTGAGCCCGTGAGCATATTGAATCGGCATGGGCATTAATTCGGGGGTCTCGGTACACGCGTAACCGAACATGAGTCCCTGGTCTCCTGCTCCCTGCTCCGCGCAAAGACCTTCCCCTTCGGTGACCCCCATGGAGATGTCCGGAGATTGTTTGTCCAGAGCCACCATGACAGCGCAGGTCTCGCAATCGAAGCCCATGTCCGCGTCGGTGTACCCGATGGACCGGACGGTTTCCCGCACCAGAGGCGGAATGTCAACCATGGCCTTGGTGGTAATTTCGCCGGCCACGAGAGCCAGGCCCGTGTTGACGAGGGTTTCGCAGGCCACCCTGGATCTGGGGTCCTGAGCCAACATGGCGTCCAGGACTGAGTCGGAGATCTTGTCTGCGATTTTGTCGGGATGACCTTCGGTGACTGATTCAGAAGAGAACAGGTAGCCTCGACCCATTAAGAGCGCTCCTTTCGGACCAGTTTAGTGCAGTGCAATTAAACGATAATTTATAACCACATTTGAGCCGCGCGGTCAAGAAAGAAATCCGAGGCACGACTTAGGCGCTTTTTGCAGAAATGAGTCCTGATACCACGTCGCAATCAAAAAAATGAGACGGGCGAGTAGCCTCCTCCCGTCCGAACGCTGCTGCGTGGATTCACTTAGAAAAGCCTCTCCTGTCATCCAAAGTCAATTGGACAACAAACGAAACGGTATCAGATGCTATTTCACCAATGGACAAGCCGGCAACGGCGCCCATCCTTGCCCCTTGGGCGTGCAGATCGGAATAATTCGTGCTGAACGCTTTGACCAGCGCGCTTTCAGGCCAATGAAACCGGCGGGGCGCCTCCTCCGCTTCGAACGGAGGACCTGACCTCGCTCCGGAGCTACCCCGCCGGCAAGGCAGTGTCACTCGTTTGAACGCGAAATGGTATTACGCTATTTCTTCTTGAATTTGGAGAAAAACGTCTTCACGGAATCGAGTGCGGAAGCCTTCTCCTCGGCAGGCTGCTGCGCCTCCCCATCAGGTGTCTCAATTGGTTCGGCAGCGGCTTCTCCAGGATCTTCCAGCGCGATCATCGGCTCTGTGGGCGGGTAGTCCGCTACCGGTCCCAGTTCCTGGACGGCCGAGTTTTGATCTACTATGAAGTGGCCGCCGGAGGGAGTAATGATCGGGACCGGGGCTTCCTCACACGAGGAGGCATCTGCCGCGGTTCCCCCGCACGCGGGACAGACCTCGAACGGGGCCGGATGGGGGTGGTTGCAGTGGGGGCAGATGTAAAGCCCTGAAAGGAAGTTGGATTCTTTGGCCAGATCGCGCTGGACTGCCATTTGCTTTCGCCAGGCAAGATCCTCCGGCGTGATGAGTTTTTTTGCCAGAAGCGCTTTAATTAGACTCACGAAGGTGCGAGCCGACAGCTCGTACTTTTCCAGCAGGTCCTTGTCCGCCATCGAGGAATTAAAATCTGCCAGGAAGCTGGTAAGTGGAATTCTTGATTTGTTTCCGGTCTGATCAGACATGCTGCCCTTTTGACAAGACGGAAATAATTGTCTGGCGCAAATCTCGACCGGGGATTAGGTGTGTCACATATTCAGCGGCCTCAGCCACATCCCCTGGTTTGAGGAAAAGTCTGAGTAGAGGGCCCGGACCACTAAAAATCCAGTACCGGCCTGCCTCAGGCCCGCGCCGGAGTCCGTCCACCGCTTGCCGCGGACATCATTAGTCCAATGAAGCATTCACCGCCTTTTTCAGGACCGGGGAGTATTTCCACGTAACAACTCTGCGAGCGTCTAATATGAGCTCCTCGCCGGTCTGCGGGTTACGGCCTCTTCTGGAATGCTTGGATTTGACCGTCCATTTGCCGAAGCCCGAAATCATAACGTCTTCGCCGGCAATGAGCCTGTCCTTGATAATTTCCAGTAGTTTTTCTACAATTTCCGTAGCTTCACCTTTCATGAATCCGCAGTCATCTGCTATCTTCTTAGCGATATCAGCTTTTGTAAGCGTCATCGAAACCCTCCCGAACCAAAGAGAAAAAAGGCAATGTCATTTGCTTCCTTATATCAATCGGAAAGGCAAAAGGCAAGATATTTCTCAAACTTCCGTCATAAAAGGGGGACACCATGCCCTCTCGCCCTTCCTCCACGAGGCTCCGGCGAACCGCTCCTTTTAGGGCCGGCAAAGAACGCGGGCTCAGGCGGTCACGGATGATCCGCGATCAGACGGCCTCGGTAACCCTGTCGCTTCAATGCGTCCTTCACCATGCCTGCCATGTCGGGCGGACGATAGATGAATCTCAGCCCTGTAGCGAGGCCGAATT
>Ga0172371_10008000_pt1 | contig 14885 bp, 8 predicted proteins | sample Lak12m_FD_114543 | JGI IMG/M metagenome (GOLD analysis project Ga0172371, IMG submission 114543) | Freshwater microbial communities from Kabuno Bay, South-Kivu, Congo - kab_022012_12m | ecosystem: Environmental > Aquatic > Freshwater > Lake | place: Democratic Republic of the Congo: South-Kivu... | reverse complement strand
GAAAATGAAATACCTGAATATTAAACGGATAATTCTTACGCACGGGATCAGCCATGACCTTGCCGCGAGAATAGATGAACTCGATAAGGAGCTGTTTCAGTTTGCCCAGGAAGATGTGGTCTATTCTGTCTAAAGCCTGCCCCGTTCTTGCCCTGCTAATCGTGCTTACTGGTTGCGAAATCAACCGCCTGAAAAGCGTGGAGGATCTGTATGGCAAAAATCACTTTGCCGCTGCGATCCAGGAAGCCGACGATCTGATCGGTAGTGCAGAAAACGGAGCGATCGCCACCCGCGCCGAGATAGTCCGTTTAAACAGCTATTCTGCTCTGGGCGAAGCGGCTGCGGAACGTGGCAACTTTGCTCTGGCGATCCGCTTTTTCAAGCTTGCCAATTCCGATTCGGCAAATCTGCGTCTGGCGGAGATCTATAAAACCCTGGGTTCGGAAGCCTTTAAAAACGGCGATATAGACGGAGGAAAGGCATATCTGGATGCGATCCTCCGGGAAGCCCCGCAAAGCCCTTTGCTGCCGGAAGTTATTTATCGCCGGATCGGCTATTTTATGGAGATCAAACAGGATGTGGACGCTGCCTGGAACGACTATATGTTCCTGTTCGACAATTTTCCCAATAACCCCTACGAGATCCAGGCAAGAAACTATGTGCTGCGCTTTATCCCCGGCAAGATCGACTATGCAGGCGTGCTGAAGGAACAAGGCTATTACCCTGATGCCCTGAAAGTGCTGTTTGAGCTTTCCAAGTATCCGGTGGTAGATCTGGACAGGATAAACCACTTGATCTCAGACGTTTATGAGCAGCAGGCGGAGGAATATATCATCGATCAGGACTATGTGGAAGCTGACCGGATGTTTCGTATCGCTTTGCAGTATTATCCCTCCAAAAAGGAATCCATCACTCACCGCCTGGAATCCATCACTTCGCTCTACATCGCCAAGGGAAACAGCTTGCTGGAAGCTGGGGACTTTGCCGGAGCGCTGGTTCACTATCGCAAGACCTTCGATATAATACCAGATTATCCCCCTGCCCTGGACGCCATCGACCGGCTGTTCACCATCCAGGAGAATATCCGCAAGGCAGAAGCACTGTATGTGCAAGGTGAAAATTTCGAAGCCCAGGGTAAGCTGAACGATGCCCTGAAGTCCTACACTGCCGCCTATGCCCTGAACCGCAAGGACGAATACAAGCAGCGCAGCGTTCTGATCCAAAACATGCTGGAAGCCACCAAAAACCCCTCTGCCTTTGCGAAAAGGATCATCGATGAATACCGCAACGGCTTGCTGACTTCCAGGATCATGGCACAGAAAAACGACCTGCTGAAACGCTATAAACCCGGTGAGATCAGGGACAGCGGCTGGAAAATGATGCTTTCCACCGGTCAGTATAAATATGAAGCCCGCTACGATCTGCTTACTCCCGGCGAAACCTATCTCTATGTGTGGCAGGTAAACCTGCGGGATCGCAGCATTATCCCTTTGAATAAGCTTTCCGAGGCACTCTTGAAATGAGAATCAGGTATTTTGTCCTTGTTCTGATGCTGCTTTTTGCTGCCTGGTTATCCGCTCAGAACTTCGATATTCAGGCATTTTCAGACAGCACAAAGTATGGCTGGAAGGATTATCGTGACCGCAACAGCTATCTGCAGGACCTGGAACACCGCCAAAGCCTGCTGCAGATCTACGAACTGGAAGCACAGCCGCTGAATGCCAACATTGTAAAATCTTCATTGATCCCCGGTTGGGGTCAGTTTTCCACCAAAGCCAATACCAAGGGCACGGTCATTTTGGGCACCGAGCTGGTGCTGATCGGCACTTCCCTGTATTTCATGGATCGCTCCATGGGCTATTACCGGCTATACCAGAAAGCCACGCAGGTGGAGGACATCGAGGAATATTACAGGGATGCCCAGGTGCCCTATCAGTATTCCTTCATTCTGATGGGCTTTGCCGGAATTGTGTGGATCTACAACGTGTTTGACGTGATCCAGTCCACCCAGGCTTACAATGCCAATCTCTGGCAGAAGATCATGCAGCGCAGCAGCAATTCGCCGGTGCAGATCACACCCAACGGGGTGGAGGTGAGGTTCTGATGAAACTATTTATTCCTGTGGTGCTTATGCTTTCGCTGCTGGTCAGTTCCTGCGGGCTGAAACGCAGCAACCCTCTTGATCCCTTGGGAAACAGCAGCGTGGTGGCTCCGGATCCGGTGGTGGGGATCACTTACAGCAATTCCGCCGCCAATCAATATCCCCGCTCGGTTACTCTGTGCTGGACTGCCAATAGTCCGGCAAATACAAGCGGTTATTACATTTATCGTGGTTTGGGCTATTTTTCCGCCTTTGCCCTGATCGACAGCGTGCAGGTGAACGAATTCATCCATAGCAGTGCCAGTGACACTTCCGTGCAGCCGGGTGATTATTATTACCGGATTTCCGCCTACAAAGGCTATCCCGGGGGAAATCTGGAAGGTCGCAAGTCCGAACCCCTCTTTGTCCGCATTCCGTAGGCATGATCCCTGCATATCTTTCCAGAGAGCTGAACGACCGGCAGCTGGAGGTGGTTACCGACACCGAAAGCCCCATTCTGGTGCTGGCGGGAGCCGGCTCAGGTAAAACCCGTTCCATCATCTACCGGGCAGCCTATCTGATCCGCGAAAAGCAGGTTCCGCCCTGGAAAATCCTGATCGTTACCTTCACCAACAAAGCAGCCAGGGAACTGCAGGAACGCCTGGAAAAGCTGCTCAATATCCCCATGCGAACCTTGTGGGTAGGCACTTTTCACTCCCTGTGCTCACGCATTTTGCGTTTTGAAGCGGCACATCTGCCCTTTGGCGCCAATTTTTCCATCTATGACGATGATGCCCAGAAATCGCTGCTCAAAAAGATCTACAAAGAAAACGGCTTCGATGCCGCTAAAATGCCGATCAACAAGGTTTTGGGCAGGATCGGTCGCTATAAGAACCGTCTGCTATTGCCGGAAGACCTGATCGGTAACCTGAATGAGGACGACAAAGATCAAAGCAGCCTGGTAAACATCTACCGGCTCTATCAACAACAGTTACTGCTCAATCAGGCAGTGGATTTTGACGATATCCTGCTTTATGCGGCAAGGCTGCTGCAGAGCAACGATGCCGTCCGCGAGAAATACCGCGCACAATTCCAATATGTGATGATCGACGAATATCAGGACACCAACCAAGCCCAGTTCGAGCTAATCCATCAACTGGCGGCGGGGCATCAACGGGTTTGCGTGGTGGGCGACGACGATCAGGCGATCTACAGCTTTCGGGGAGCCAGTTTGCGCAATATTCTGGAGTTTGAAAGAGACTATCAGAACGTCCGCAGCATCCGTCTGGAGCAGAATTACCGCAGCACCGGCAACATCCTCGCTTTGGCGAATGCCGTTATTGCCCACAACCGACGCCGGCATGCCAAGGAACTGTGGAGCGAACTGCCAGAGGGTGCGAAACCCCTGCTTGTTACCTATCAAAACGAGATAGACGAGGCAAATCAGGTGGTGGAGGCGGTTAAAGAGCTGCACCGCACACAGATACCCTATAGCCAGATGGCGATTCTTTACCGCACCAACGCTCAATCCCGGGTGTTCGAAAGCAGCTTGCTGCAAGCCCGGATACCATACAGCATCGTGGGCGGACAGCACTTCTATCAGCGCAAGGAGATCAAAGACCTGCTGGCATATCTGGCAGTACTTTGCAACAGCAGCGACAGTGAGAGCTTCTTACGGATCATCAACGAGCCGCCGCGGGGGATAGGGCAAACCAGCATCAACCGCATTATCGCCTTTGCCGCCAAAACCCGCACCAGCGTGTATGCTGCCCTGCAAAACCACTCCGCGATCGAAGAACTGGGAGCGGGAGCCCAAAAGCGCTGTGCCGAATTTGCCGATCAGATCGCGGTCTGGAAAAACCTGGCGCAACACAGTCCGGTTCTGGAAGTGGTGAAAAGCCTGGTGGAGGAGCTGGGCTTGATCAGCCAATACCGCAAGAGCAGCGATCCGCGTGAGATCGCCAGAGCGGAGAATCTGATCGAATTTGTCAGCTCGGTCACCGAATTTAGCGAGCATTATGCCCGGGAGCACGATCAGCAGCCAAAAATAGAGGATTATCTGCCTTATGTGGCATTGCAGACCGATCTGGACATGGTGAAGGAGGAAAGCGACTCCCTGCGTTTGATGACCCTGCACAATGCCAAGGGACTGGAATTTGAGGCGGTGTTCATCGTGGGACTGGAAGAGGAGCTTTTGCCGCACCGGATGAGCATGGACAGCCGCGAGGAGATCGAGGAGGAACGCCGTCTGTTCTACGTGGGGATCACCCGCGCCAAAAGCCGCTTGCAACTTAGCAACGCCATCTGCCGCAGGCTTTACGACACTTTTTATTTCGCCAAACCCAGCCAGTTTCTGGGCGAAGTGGACGGCTCTCTGTTCGACCGTCCGGGTGGCGATCCAGGCATCGCTCCGGCGCCACACCGCATCAAAAAACAGACCAGAACCCTCACCGAAAACCAGAAACACTATCGCATCGGACAAAAAGTGAAACACAGCGAATATGGAGTGGGGGTTATTCTCAGCGTGGACGGCGAAGGGCAGGACGCCAGGCTTACCATTTCCTTTGCCGGCAAGCTGGCTAAGATTTTGGGCAGCTACGTGCAGACGGAGTTTTGAGGTTTGGTGGAAAGGTGGAAAGGTGGAAAAGTGAAACAAGGTAATAGCAAATACAGCTTTATTGCGGCTTTCCTGTGGGCATTGCGCTACCATTACGCACCCATTACGGATCAAGTGCGCAATGATAGCGTAATGGCAGCGTGTTTCCGGCAAAGGACATGCGGGAAAAACCACTGCACCAGGGATTTATCAATTAGTCCCTCTGTATACCCTGTTCCTATTTTCCTCTTTGTTGATTTTTTTTCTGCTTTTTTCCGCTTTTCTTGGTGGTTAACTAAGCAGTTCGGGCGTCCCGCCAGCCGCCCCTACGAAGCTATTTTCTCTGCTTTTCTCTGCATAACTCCGCTTTTCTCTGTGTTGAAAGGAAAGCTATACAACTGCCTCCGTTTTTTGAAACAAAACCTTCGCTCTGATGCGGGATCGGCATCCCGCATAAACAACAGCATTGGCATGCTATACTACAATGCTTTCCGCTTTTCAACCTTCCAACCTTCCAACCTTCCAACCCTTGAACCTTTGAACCTTTGAACTTAAAACCATGCTCTACCAAAAACTAAAAGACATCCTCGCCCTCAGCGGTTTCCTACGCAGCATTCCGGAGCTGCCTCTGGATAAACAGGCGATCCAGGTGTATCATCTGCCGCAAAGTGCCCGTGCGCTGGTGGCGGTTCATCTGTGGCGGCACAGCGGCAAAAACGTAATCGTGGTTTCGCAGGACGACATTATCGCTGAGGATATCTGGGACGATCTTTGCACTCTGGTGGGCAAGGAAAATGCGCATTACCTGCCCGATTACGAGATTTTGCCCTATGAGGAACGCTCGCCGCACTATAGTATCCGCGCCACGCGCATGGAAAGCATCCTGTCTGCCCTAACCGACGAAGGAAGTGGAATTTACAGCCTGTCGATCCGCTCATTCGGTCGCTATCTGCCTGCCCGGGAAAGCGTTGCGCGCAATATCCTGCAACTGAGACAGGGCATGGAATATGATCCGGATAAACTGCTGCACGAACTGCACAATATGGGTTACGACATTCAGTATCAGGTCGGCAAGGTCTATCAGGCAGCCCGCAGAGGGGGAATAATAGATGTTTTCAGCCCTCCGCTGTTGACTCCGGTGCGTCTTGAATTCTGGGGTGACGAGATCATCGGCATGAAGCCCTTTTCCGTGGCAACGCAGCGTAGTTCCAGCGAGCACCTGAAAGAGATGGTGGTGATTCCCGCCCGGGAACTGTCCCTCAGCGAAGTGGACAGCGGTTCGCCGATCATTTCGCGCATCCGGGAAAAAGGTTTCTTTGAGGGGATCGAGAATTTTTATCCCTTGCTTTGCAAGAATTTACAGCTATTTGCCGATTACTTTCCCGCCGACAACCGCATTCTGGCGTGGAATAACTATAGCTATATCTACGAGGAATATCTGGCGCTGCTGGAGCAAACGCTGTCCGCCTACCAAAAGGAAGTCAGAAACCACACCAAAGGCAGATTGCCGCGTCCCGAAGCCATGCTTGCCGATGAGGACGCCTTTGCCCGTCTGAAAGGCAGTTCAGGGAATCTGTATCTGTCCCAAAGCGAATTTGTGCTGCCCTTCGCCACCGAGAATATCCGTGCTCCCTTTGAGGCTCAGCCCGGTTTTGAAGCCGATCTGGGACTGCTGGCGGAACGGCTGTTCAGCTTCAGAAAGAAAGGCTGGCAAAACTGGCTGCTGTTTGACAACCAAAGCCAGGCAAAACGTATGGAACAAAGCCTGATGAGCGCTCCTTACACTGCTCATCTGGGGGTGCTGCACGAGGGTTTTGGCATTGCCGACTGCAAGCTGAATCTGTGGACTGACCACGAGATTTTTAACCGCTATAAACGCAAGCGCTATGCACCCCGCTATTCGCCCGGGGAAACGATAATCGACTATGAAAACCTGAAACCGGGCGACTATGTGGTGCACGTGGATCACGGGATCGGGGTTTTTGAGGGGCTGAAGATCATCCGGCTGGATGGACAGGATGTGGAATGCCTGATGCTGCGCTATGCCGGCGATGACCGGGTTTATGTGCCCACTTTTCAGCTTTCTCTGGTCAGCAAATACATCGCCGAAGAAGGTGCCAGCCCTGTTCTAAACAAGCTCGGTAGCGCCAAATGGAGCGCCACCAAGCATCGTGCCGCTCAGCAAATAGAGCTTATCGCCGCGGATATTGTGAAACTCTATGCCGAACGTAGCAGCCGGAAAGGCATTTCGCACAAGCCTGATTCGGACTGGCAAAAAGAGTTGGAAGAGTCATTCATTTATGAAGATACGCCTGATCAAAGCAAAGCCAGCCGGGAGATCAAGGACGACATGGAACTGCCCTCGCCGATGGAGCGTTTGCTGTGTGGAGATGTGGGTTTCGGTAAAACCGAAGTGGCGATCAGAGCAGCCTTCAAAGCCGTTTGCAGCGGTTATCAGGTTGCGGTTTTAGCGCCTACCACACTTTTGGTGGAACAGCATTGGCGGGTTTTCCGCGAACGCCTGGTGCAATATCCCGTTAAAATTGCCATGCTCAGCCGCTTCCGCTCTCCCGCGCTGGTAGCCAAAGACGTTTTGGGGATACGCAGCGGGAGCGTCGATATCGCCATCGGCACCCACAGACTGCTGTCCAAAGATATTAAATTCCAGAATCTTGGACTGCTGATCATCGATGAGGAACACCGTTTCGGAGTTCGGCACAAGGAAAAACTGCGCAGTCTGCAAAGCAATGTGGATACGCTTTACATGAGCGCTACGCCCATCCCGCGCACCCTGAATATGGCGCTGTCCAAGCTGAAAGAAATTTCCCTGATGCAGACCTCGCCCAAAGAACGGCTGCCGATCCGAACCATCATCACCCCGCGGGACATGGACGTGATCAAGGATGCCATCCGCAGGGAACTTGACCGCGGAGGACAGGTATTCTTCATCCATAACCGCGTGGAGACCATTGAGACTGTGGCGGCGGAATTACGGAGCGAAATGCCCAGTGTGCGCTTTGGAGTTGGGCATGCCCAGATGCCGGAACACCATTTGGAACAGGTGATGGACGCTTTTCTGAGCAAGGAATATCAGGTGCTGATCTCCACCACAATCATTGAAAACGGGATCGACATCCCCAATGCCAATACGATCCTTATCGACCGCGCCGATACCTTCGGCTTGGCACAGCTTTATCAGATGCGAGGCAGAGTGGGACGCAGTAACCGGCGTGCCTATGCCTATCTGCTTATCCCCAAAGGAACTACACAGCTTGCTCGCCACCGCCTGGAAGCCCTTACCCAATATGACTATCTGGGTGCGGGATTTCAGGTTGCCCTGCGCGATTTGGAGCTTAGAGGTGCCGGAACGATCCTCGGAACCAAGCAAAGCGGGATCATCCAGGCAATTGGGTTTAATTACTATAACCGTATTCTGGGCAAGGCTTTGGATGCTGCTGAGCGGGGTGAAAAGATCGACCTTTCCGAGGACGAACCGCAAGCTGCCAAACAAAAGGTGCGCACTGAGATCGACCTCTATTTCCCACCTGGCTATATTGATGATGATGAGGAAAGGTTGAAGATCTACCGGCGCTTGGGGGAACTGAACGATCTGGCGGAGATAGACGAATTTGAACTGGAACTGCTGGATCGCTTTGGCAGCTTGCCCGAACAAGCTCGCTGGCTGCTTAATTACTTCAAACTGAGCCAGTTGGCAAAGCGCTTCCACTTGCTGAACTGCCAGGTGAAGTCCTCAAAGCTGATCCTGGAATTTGACCCCAAACAAATGCCGTCCAAACAGGATTTGCTGCGTTTCAGCAGCAAAATAGACCTGCCCCAGCGCTTTGATGCGGGGAAAAACCTGAAACTGATCGTGGAGCTGAATCCTGAAGCGGACTACCTGCAGCAGTTTGAAACCGCCATCGAGATCCTGAAGAAATAGCAGCTTTTCTGGAATTCCTGCCGCTATAGGAATTCCTGTCTCTGACAGGAAGGGCTCAAAGGGGCTCTGCCCGTTTGCTCGACACCTGAAAATCCTGCCTGTGGGGACACAAGCAATCCTACTTGCCGATACAGAAATTGCTGAAAATCCGCTCCAGCAGATCATCCGGGGTGATCACCCCTAAAATCTCTTCCAACGCGGAACTGGCGGAACTAAGCTCAAATGCCGTAAATTCAAATCCCAAGCCGTCTTCCAGACTTTGTAGCGCTTGTCGGAGCGCTTTAATACTGAGTTGCAGGGCTGCCAGATGCCGGCTGTTGGTGATCAGCGGTTTGTTGATCAGCTCATCGGACAGGTTCAGGCGTTCCAGAATAGCCTTGGTAAGCTGAGCAAGTCCCTTGGGCAAAACAACGCTGCAATGCACAAAAGACGATTCAGGCAGCTTTTCTGGGCTGATGAGGTCGGCTTTGCTGAGCACAATTAAAGTCTTATGCCACAGCCCGGCTGGGATCGGACTGCTTTCCAGGTTTGGTTGAGCTTCCTTGCCGGCTTCCACCAGATATGCGATAAGGTCGGCATCCTGCATCAGTTCATAGCTTTTGGCGATTCCGCTGGCTTCGATCTCATCCTCCGAACTGCGCAATCCGGCAGTATCATAGATCACTAAAGGAAAGCCACCCAGGGATATGCTCTCTTCCAGATAGTCCCTGGTGGTGCCCGGATGGGGGGTTACGATCGCCCGGTTCTGCTGCAGCAAGGCATTGAACAGCGATGATTTACCTGCATTGGGAGCGCCAGTCAGGCACACCTTGATCCCTTCGCGGATTATCCTGCCTTGCTCACCTTTATCCGCCAGTTCCTCTGCCGCAACCAATATGCCTTTGAGCTGATTCTGCAGGGCAATCAGGTCTATCTGCGGCAAATCCTGATCGGCGAAGTCGATTGCCAGTTCGCAGCGCAGCCGGGCATCGGTGATCTGCTGCAAAATGCCCTGCAAATGCTGGCTCAATTTGCCCTGAAGCTGGATCAGAGCCGCGCTTTCTGCCTTTGAAGCCTGTGCCTGGATGAGGTCATTTACCGCTTCCGCCTGACTGAGGTCAAGTTTGCCATTCAGATAGGCTCGCAGGGTGAATTCCCCCGGTTTTGCTAGCCGGCAACTTACCAGAAAGGTCTGCAGGATGCGGTTCACCAGATTGGGATTGCCATGGCAGGATATTTCCACGCTGTCATCGCCGGTATAGCTGTGAGGAGCACGGAAAACAGAGATCAGCACCTCGTCGATGTCCTGCCCTTTTTCATTATGCAAAAATCCGTGCAACAGCCTGTGAGAGGGGGAATTGAGCAATCTGTCAGCGGGACGAAAGTGCTGTGCGGCAAGCTCGATGCTGCCTGTTCCGCTAAGGCGCAGCACGGCGATCGCGGCATGCCCGGCAGGGGTTAGCGGAGCGATAATGATCTCGCGGGAGGAGCTCATAAACGGATTATAGTGTGTTGATTATCTGCTCGGCGATGGCAGCAGCATCCAAGCCGATCAGAGAGACCAGCTGGTTGGTTTTGCCGTGGGTAATGAACTCATCCGGATAGCCAAGGCTATGCACCGCAACCGCTTCCGAGGACAGCTCCTGAGCGATTCTGGCTCCCATGCCGCCAATTCTGCTGCCACTTTCCAGGGTAAAGATATTTGGGCAGTTATGGGAAACCTCTTTTAGGGTTTCCATGTCCAGGGGTTTGATGGCTCTGATCTGCACCAAAACAGCCTGAATGCCTTTTTCGCTAAGCAACTGCCACACCTTTTCCGCAGTGTGAAAGGCGTCTCCGGCAGCCACCAGGGCTATGTTTCCCTCGGTTTTATGAACTACCGCTTTGAAGGGATCGAAATCAGCTCCGAAAGCAAGGTGGGGAAGGCTTTTGGCAGTTCCCCGAGGATAGCGGATGGCAACCGGAGCAAGGGTATAATTCGCAGCCCAAGCCAGCATGGCTTCCAGTTCCGCGGCATTTTCGGGGGCAAGTAGCACCAAACCGGGGATATAGTTCAAAAAGGCAATGTCGAAGGCACCATGATGCGTAGCGCCATCTTCGCCCACCAAACCAGCCCGGTCGATGCAAAACACCACTGGCAATCTGGGCAGCGCTACATCGTGGATCACCTGATCCAGAGCGCGTTGCAGGAAGGTGGAGTAGATCGCCACAAAGGGTTTGATACCTTTGGCAGCCATGCCAGCCGCGAGGGTGATGGCATGCTGTTCGGCGATGCCAACGTCAAAAAAGCGGTCGGGAAATTTCTGTTCAAAGGGCGTCAAGCCGGTTCCAGCAGTCATGGCAGCGGTGATGGCGGTGATCCGGGTGTCTTTTTCCGCCAGCTTGGTGAGGGCGTTTCCCATCACTTCGCTCCAGCTGGGTTTGCCGCTGGACACCTGTTTGCCGGTTTTCGCCTCGAAGGGTCCGATGCCGTGAAACAGGGTGGCGTTCTTTTCCGCCGGCGCATAGCCCTTGCCTTTTTGGGTAACCACGTGCACGAGGACGGGACCCACCATGAAGCCTTTGACGCGTTTGAGGATGGTGAGCATGTGATCGATGTCATGTCCGTCGATGGGACCCACATATTTAAAGCCGAGGTCTTCGAATATGATATTCGGCACCAGGATGTTCAGCATGGATTCTTCCAGCTTCTGAGCGCCATAGATAAAGCGTCGTCGGATGCTGGAAGGCAGGCTGCCGCTGAGATCCCAAATCTGCTTTTTCAGGGTGTTGTATGAGCGGCTGGCAAGCATGCGCGCCATGTATTTCTGCAGTCCGCCTACGTTTTTACTGATGGACATGGCATTGTCGTTCAAGATCACGATAAATCGGTCTTTTTGCAGGTGTCCGGCGTGATTCAGAGCTTCAAAACTCATTCCGCCGGTGAGGGCTCCATCTCCGATCACAGCAATGCAATGTCCTTTTTCGCTGTTCAGATCGCGGGCGCAAGCCATTCCCAGAGCAGCGGAAACCGAGGTGCTGCTGTGTCCGGTGGTAAAGGCATCGAAGGGGCTTTCGGTGCGGTTGGTAAAGCCGCTGATGCCGTTCAATTGGCGCAGGGTCTCAAATTCGGCATTGCGTCCGGTGAGGATCTTCCAGCCATAGCTTTGGTGTCCCACGTCCCACACAATGCGGTCTTTGAGGGGATCGAACAGCTTCAGCAGAGCGATGGTCAAGTCAACCGCTCCCAGGCTGGGCGCGATGTGACCGCCAGTTACCGAACCCACTTCCACGATGCGGGCGCGGACTTCCTTGGCAAGCGTTTTCAGCTCGTCGCTGCTGAGCTTTTGGATCTGTTTGGGGTCGTTTATTTTTTCCAGGATCATCTTCGTTATCTTCTTTTATTTCTGTGCCCTGGCTTCTTCGCTTTTTACCAGGATCAATTCTAAAATAACCAGGGCAAAGGCGATCGCCAACAGCGTTTTCCAGAGGTCGTGTCCCAGGCGGGAGAAGAACAGCTGGTTTTGCCAGCTTTTACCCAGGTCTTTGGCTCCGAGGGGTTTATGTGTTTGGGCGGCGGAGTCGTTATAGTCAATATTCGCCGCCACAGCTTTGCTGCGGGGGGTGTCCGGTTCCAGCAGATACACTCCGGGCTCGTCAGTAAGGTATTTGCGGGAACTGATCACTTCGCCGCGGGGCAGCTTAAGACTATTGAAACTAAGCATTTCTCCCAGTTTCAGGGTGCTTTCCGGGGCTTCAGTTCCTGCAATGTAGTCCAGAGTGCGGAACGCCAGCACGGGAAACGCCGGATCGATAAAGAAGGGATTGCTCAGGCTGCCGCAATTCCACAGCCACAACACCTGTCTTTGGTTCACCACGACGAGTGGATTTCCGGAAGCGGAAACCAGGCTGGCACTGCCCTTTGATGCGGCTTGCCAGTAATCGCCCAATTGACCGTCCTTCAGTGGTTTACCTGAGATTAGCGAACTGATGTAATGATGCTTATTAAGGTTGTCGATGCTCACGGCTTTCTGGCTGCGGTCTTTGATCTGAAGGGCAAAAGCGGCATCGAGGTAGGCTTTCAGATCGGCGGTGAGGGTGTTTCCAGCGCAGATCAGCAGACCCTGTTTGCGGTTGTTGAGCTCATTTAAAATCTCCCGCAGACGGGGGCTGAGCGTCCCGGCTTCGTATAAAATGAACAACTGATAATTGTCCAGGGCATTGAGAGACAGGGAATTAGGGCTGATCAGCTCCGGTTTTGTCCCGCTGTAGATGTTTAAAACGGAACTCAAAACCGGGGGCAGAGCGCCAAGCTGCGAGATCACGGCGATGCGGGGATGGCTGTAATAGGGAAAAGTGAAATAGCAGCGGTTATCCCGGGTCTGCCGTTCGTCGTTCACTTCGATATAGCCGCTTTGCCAGCCGTCGCTGCGGATTTCCACCGGCAGCGTTTCGGTGAGGCTTTGCCCGGCAGGCACGGACACAAAGCGTTCGGCAAGCTTGATGTCGTTCACCACCGCTTTTACCAGCAGGTCTTTACGGTCGCTTACCCCGTGATTTTCCAGGGTGAACTGGATCAGCTGCAGATTGCGTCTTTCGGTCAACTGGGGCAGCACTTTGGCTGAGCTGCAGGCTACGTTTTCATAGTCAGCGCTTTCCGGCAGCGGGATCTGGGCAAGATAGGTTTTGCTTTTCAGTTTCACGGCAGGTAAGCGGTTGTCGCTCAGCAGATAAACTTCCTGATTCGGCATCTGGCTTTCGCTCAGCTTGGTTTCGGCAAAGGACAGCATATCGGTCAAACTGAGCGGCGTATAAGTGATTTCCACCTGTTCCAGAACGGAATCGGGGATCTTTCCTGCGTAAATCTGGCTGTGCAGCAGATTCCAGTCGGCATCGGAACTGATCAGGATCAGCCGGTCATCGGAGTTGGCTTTGGCATTGATCTTCTGAATCGCCTCTTTGGCAGCTTGCAGACTGCTTTTCCCGCCTTCGGCATAGTCCATGCTGTAGGATGTGTCGATCAGGATCGCCAATGCTGTGGGAGGATGCTTAGCAGAGGGTTTCAGGCGGGCAGAGGAAAACATCGGACGCGCCACTGCCAAAGCGACCAGCAGGATGATCAGCATACGAATGATCAGCAGCAGGATGTTTTTCAGTTTACTGCGGCTTTTTTCCTGTTCCTTGCTCTGTTTGATGAAACGCAGGGTGGGAAAAAGCACCTTCTGCGGCTTCTTTTTTGCCAGCAGCCAGATCAGCAGAGGCAGGATCGTGGCAGCGGCAAAGATCAGCAGCGAAGCGTTCAGGAAGGACAATTGGAACATTTAGATCCCCAGGGAAAGGGCAAAGAGGTATTCGCTGTCCGCCAGGCGCAAACCGGCGTTGTTCAGGGAAAAGTCGAAACGGATGGTTTTGTAGTAATATCCGCCGCCAAAGGTGTAGTTGATGTTGTCTGCGCCGTAAAAATCGTGGCTGTATAGCCCCAAACGCAGATCCATGGTCTGGCGGGTGGATTCGTTGCCGTCGCTGCTCGTATTGCTGCTGTTCCCCAGTTTCCACTCATAGCCGTAGCCAAAATGGTAGGTGGTGTCCGGAGTTTTGGAGATCTTGCTTTGAAACCCCAGTCTATAGGTGCTGTTACCGCTTTTCCAGCCAGCACCTAAAGCGGAACGGCGTTGCAGCGACACGGAATCGTAATTTTCCCACCACAGCCGCGACAGCACATCATAAAAGGAACCGGCATAGGTTACGTTGCCCATGGTGTAAGTGAAACCCAGATCAGCAGATGCGCCTTTCACCTTGTCGTCGATGAAGCCATCCCGCACCATCAGATTGCCGAGCCGGTGTTCAGCAAGGAAAATCAACCGGCCGGAAAGGTATTTAACGTTCAGTCCCGCACCGAGTTTTTGATATTTTTTGTCTTTGGCACCGATGGAGAACTGCAGCTTGTCAAGCTGGTAATCGTAGTATCTGCTGCTGTCGCCACTGGCGGTAAACTCGCTGATGTGAACTCCGGCTACGGGTTGATAGGCAAAGGAAACCTGCTTGGTATTCAGCACGAAGTATTTGAACTGCTTGGCTTTAAGGGCATTACTGATATTTACGGCTTCCCAGTAGGCAATGTCATCTTCATTTTTCAGCCGGAAGGACAGCGAAAATGAACTTAGCTCGTTATCCGCCATCAGCGCGGGATTGGCGTAGGCGGCATAGGGATCGTCAGCATTGATCAGATTCAAGGCTCCGGCGCCCATGGTGATCGGAGAAACGTTGTTTTCCGGCGCACCATAGTCGTAGGACGTGATCGGCAGGGGAGT
>Ga0172371_10007997_pt1 | contig 14887 bp, 8 predicted proteins | sample Lak12m_FD_114543 | JGI IMG/M metagenome (GOLD analysis project Ga0172371, IMG submission 114543) | Freshwater microbial communities from Kabuno Bay, South-Kivu, Congo - kab_022012_12m | ecosystem: Environmental > Aquatic > Freshwater > Lake | place: Democratic Republic of the Congo: South-Kivu... | reverse complement strand
GCGAACATTGAATGACGTTCCTTCCGGCGTATCGTCATGCGTGCCGGGATTCTGGTAGTGGAACACATCGCCGGCGTTACACTGCAGCGTCACCGGCATATCGGGTTGACTGCGCACGCGATCTAGCAGCATGCCAGTGCCCTCATCGACCGACTCGGGATTTTCCGCGCCCAACGCGCAAACCGCGCATAGCAATTGATAGGGCCGCAATGATAATCCCATGCAGGATGAAGTCATGCCATTCTCTCTTTCCGAAATAATTATCTTGTTCGAAGCATATTATAGCCGCGCCAGACCGGCAAATACAACACCGCCTGACAACCGGCCCACAGACTTTGCCATTTTTCGCGGCTCTTACTGCAGGATGCGACCGAACGATGTCGATTTTACGTATAATATCGAAAAGCGGGGGTTCGGGGACGTCTTGCAGATATCCGACTAATTCGCCCGTAACTTCCTGGTATCGGGAGAAAGCAATGATAAAAATACACTGGCGGCTCGGGCCGGATTATCCAATGGGTATTCAGGACCCCTTGCCGGAGCGGACATCGTATCCAAGCTCGGCTGTGGATGGCGATACCTTTTATTGTCTGGGTGGAGAAGGCGGCCCACGCTTATTTCACCCGGCAACGCTGCAGATCGGAACAGTAACTTATTGAGCACCTGTCGGGGAAATGTTATCGGCGTCAGTATTGTTGGTTCACCGATTGCGCTTTATAACGATACGTGCACGGCGGCATATCGAACCGCTGGCGGAAGCGGCGCGTGAAATACGAAGCGCAGGTAAGTCCGACCATCCGGGCGATGTCGGCAACCGACAGATTGGTTGTCAACAGGAGGTGAGCCGCGCGCTCGAGGCGAAAGGCTTCCAGGCGCGCGTGAATCGTCATGCCGGTCAACAGGCGATAGCGCCGGGTCAGGTGGCGCACGCTCATCGATAACTGCCCGGCGATGGCTTCGAGGGATGGCGGAGAGGAGAGATCGGCGCGCACCAGCTCATCCACGCGCGTTGCCAAAAGTGCCGGAACCGTGCTGTCCGGTGCCTGCTTTGACGGCGGATCGATGGTATTGAGCAGCGAGGCATATATCACTCCGAGATAACAGTGGGCATGCCATGCCCAATCCGGCTGCCCGGCACGGACTGCCTCACCTAACAGCCAGGTCGTCCACAGCAGCTCCGGGCAGCGCGGCCAGCGCTGTCGATGCTGGGTGACGCGCGGCAATTCCAGATCGAAGGAGAAGGCCATATACATGCAGGATTCATCGTGTGTCTGCCATTGATGCATCACCTGCGGCGATAGGAGAAGCGCGTGTCCGGCTTTCAGACGCTGGGAATCCCAGGGGGTAATCAGATCCGCGCTGCCGTCCAGCACGATCAAGCCTTCATAATACGGGTGAGCGTGTCGGTCGATAATGCGATGCCTCGAGTGGTAAGTAGTATTGATCCAGTGACCATAAACCGTGTTGGCCGGAAAGCGCCAGGGTTGGAGATTAGCCGAGAGCCGCTGCCCAATAACGCGCAGCTCCGGATATTCGATAGGAAATGGTGATGGAATCGGCAGCATTGGCCATCTCCTGACTGGTTATCACGACAAGTTGTCCCTATCGTAGCAAAAAAAGTCCGGATTGTCATTAGTATTGGGTTGTGAAAGCCGGAATGCTTCGTTAGAATGGCGCGTGAAGCGTGCGGGAATCGACCGCGCTGATGAAGCAAGCATTGTTCGGTCGATACCGGCCGTTTCCCATTATTGGGTTATCGTACGCCGCACAAGTTCGGTAACTCGCCAGGAGGCATACAAATGAGGAGCGGCGCGAGTCGAAAGATTCCGGCTGCTTCCTGGATTTTTATGTGCGCAAACATGGTTGCGTAGCACGACTGAGAATCGTCTATATTATCAGCAGATGCAGACGGCCTGATAGGAGGCCTACCATGAGTGCGCTCGAACCTCCCCCACTTTTCCAGGATTCTTTTCGCCTGCGCGACAACCTTGTCTCCGGGGCGCTTCCGGTAGCGCTGCTCGAAGAGGCGCGCGCACTGGGCCTGGCCGATGCGACAATCCTCTTCGCGATCCGCAGCGACCTGTATCTCGATGGACAGGAGGGCGTAAGCTGGCTGGTTGTGACGGACGCGCGGATCGTGGTCGTTCAGGTGACGGGCGACGGCGCCTGCCGCCGCACCGCCGGTCCATTTTCCCTTGCTGACATCGAGAAGGTTCGCGTCTTTTCCTCGGTAGGCAGCGCATTCCTTCAATTCCGTATCGACGGATTGTACGTCGATGTGATCCGCTACAGCAATGCCCGGCGCGAGTTTTTCGGGCGGGCGCAGCGGCAGCTCGAACACCTCATCACCGGGCAGCCGTTTCAGGCGGACGCATTGGCGCGTCCCAGCGAGCTTATCTGCGAGAAATGCGGCCTGCCTCTGCCGGAACGGAAGCGCGAGTGCCAGCGCTGCAAGCAACGCCGCGGCATCTTCCTGCGCGCGCTCGAATTGATGCGCGACTACTACGGCCTTATTGCCGTGCTGCTGGTGTTGATGCTGGCCGGTGTGGGATTGGACCTGCTGCCGCCGTTGCTGACGCGCATGCTGGTAGACGATGTGCTGGTGCCGAAAGCACACTTTGGCTGGCTGCCTTATATTCTGCTTGGACTAATGCTGGCGGCAGCGAGCCGAAACGGCCTTAACATCCTCAACGGTAGGTTGACCACGATAATCAGCACGCGCATCACCCGCGAGCTGCGCGAAAGGATGGCGCACAAGCTGTTGAGCTTAAGCGTGGACTATTACAACCGGCACTCGGTGGGTGATTTGATGAGCCGCATCATGTCGGATGTCGAATATTTCCAGAGTTTCGTCACGCAGGTTTCGCAGGGGTTGCTGGTTAACATCATGATGGTAATCGGTATCGGCGTGGTACTCTTCATCATGCACTGGTTCCTGGCGGTGCTGGTGATCGTGCCGATCCCACTGGCGGTGCTGGGCACGATCTATTTCTGGAAACACATCTATCCGATCTACTACCGCGTGTCGGACAGCCGGGCGAAGATGTCGCACCTCATCTCAAGCTTGCTGTCCGGCATCCGCCTGGTGAAGGCGTTCGGGCAGGAAGAGCGGGAGAGCAAACGGTATATCGAGGCCGCGGATTACATGCGCACAACCGGCAACGATATGGGCATCAGCCAATCGACGTTCGGACCGATCATGGCATTTCTCTTCGGCGCGGGCGGCTTGCTGATCTGGTACGCGGGCGGCCACCTGGTGCTGCGCGACGTCGTCACGCTGGGCACGCTGATGGCCTTCTTTTCCTACCTGGGCATGTTTTACGGTCCGGTACAGTCGCTGATGAGCTTTTCGAGCTGGGTGACCGGTTTTATGGCCGCCGGCCAGCGCATTTACGATGTACTGGATGCCAATGTCACCGTGCAGGAGACGGCCGACCCCGTCACTCTCCCGCGTCTCGAAGGCGCCATCGAGTTCCGCAACGTCGTTTTCGGGTACGATCCGTTCCTTCCCGTGCTTAAGGGCATCAATTTCCGCATCAATCCGGGCCAGTTCGTGGGCATCGTGGGGAAGAGCGGTTCCGGCAAGACCACGCTGGTGAACCTGATCTGCCGTTTCTACGATCCGCAGCAAGGCGAGGTACTCATCGACGATGTGGACGTGCGCACCATCCCGCAGGATGAGCTGCACCGCGATATCGGCCTGGTGCTGCAGGAGCCGTTCCTGTTCCGCGCCAGCATCGAGGACAACATCGCCTACGGGCGGCCCGGATCGTCGATGCTGGAGGTGATGGACGCCGCCAAGGCGGCCAACGCCCACGATTTTATCACACGCCGACCCACCGCCTACGACACCATGCTGGGCGAACACGGCTCCGGCCTGTCAGGCGGCGAGCGGCAGCGCGTGAGCATCGCGCGTGCGCTGCTGTGCGACCCGCGCATACTGATCCTCGACGAAGCTACCTCATCTGTCGATACCGAAAGCGAGCTCGAGATCCAGAAGGCGTTAGCCTATGTATGCAAAGGCCGGACCACCATCGCCATCGCGCACCGGCTTTCCACGCTGAAAAACGCGGACTGGATCTTCGTGATGGACGATGGCCGGATCGTCGAGTCCGGCACGCATGACGATTTGATGGAGCTGCAGGGGATTTATCATCGCCTTGTACGCATACAAACCGAGCTGACCCGTTTGGAGGTTTAGCCATGAGCGAACTCACGCATACTTCACAGCCCATGCTCTGGTCGGGTATCAAACGCCTGGTACCGGAGAACACGCACATTTTCGAGGGGGAGTTTTCCCTGCTGCACTCCCGGGTGGACGATACGCTGTATCGGGGCGTGTTTGCGGTGCGGCTCTTTCCGATCCGTCATCCGGGCCATTTCATCTCGCTCAATTACACCACGCCGGACGATAAAACACGGGAGATCGGCGTCATCGAAACCCTGTCCGACTTTTCGGACGAAGCCATCCGCCTGGTCGAGCAGACATTGGAGAAGTATTACTACGAGCAGCACATCTCGCGCATTTATCGGATCAAGCTGAAATACGATTTGCTTTTCTTCGACGTGCAGACGCACCGCGGTCGCGAGGAATTCATCCTTCCCTGGCGCCATGACCGCACCGAGGAATATGACACGCATGGCAAAGTGTTGCTGGATGCGCTCGACAACCGGTACATCATTCCCGACGTTCTCGCGCTTCCCGAGCGCGACCGCAAGGAATTGACGCGGTTTATTTACTGGTAATCTAGAAAGGATCGTGCACTTATGGCTGACATATCATCTCAATCCGCGGCAAGCGATGCTCCGGCGGCGTGGATCGACACGCTCAAGCTCCGGACTCTCGATCCCGACCGGGAAGGCGATGTGGCCATCGCTTCCATCCCGCTGCCGCGCGAAGATCACGCGCTCGTTGCCTTCGCCGGCATGGCTACGCAGGCGGCGCCGATCGCCTGGTATCCCGCCGGCAACGGCGCCGATCCGGGCAAGCCTCGGCAGTTGTTGTTGATGGGCATAGCCGGCGGCGGCGCGCCGGATACTCTCGGGCTTGTTCCGGCAGAAGCCGGCGCGCTCGTTACGCCACGCGAATTCGCCGCTCCCGCCACGGCGGACGCCGCCTGGACTGGTCCACGGTGGAGCACCGCCGTCGTCGAGGAAAAGAAGACCGGCGTGCTGATGCGGGAGGTGAACGAGCTGGCGCTCGAACATGCCGGACGCCGGCTGGGCATCCGCATGGGCATCGCGCTGACCGGCGGCGGCTATCACTGGTGGGAATGGCTGCAGATCGAGCAGCTCTGGTCAGGTCCGGTCTGCACCGCCATCCGGGCCGCCGGATATATCGGCATAACCGAGCTGGGTGAAGATGAGCTTTTCGATCCGAAGCATTATAATGCCGGCGAATGGGTGCACCGGCATAACTGGCTCTTCGCCGAAATCTACCTGCAGCTCTTCGCCAACGGCCTGGCGCGCGTCACCGCCCGCCACGTGAATAACCGCTTCTTCGACCAGGGACGCGACCTGGAGGGTTTCGTGCCGGTGATCGCGTTCAACGCTGGTGACAATAATCTGCCCGACACTTCGCTTGATGGGACGAAAATCGACTTCACGCTGGGCGATGAGGCCGCGGGCGTCCAGCTCGATATCGATCGCGCTGCCGATCTGATCAGTTCCGCGCATCCCGGCCTTCTGCGCGGCGATGCCGGCCTGACCATCTATCAGCCGTATGAAGGCGTGGAAGCCGACCAGGGAGGCGGCAAACCGGTCGAGCGCTGGAAAGTCGAGGCGCCGGAGCGCCGGATGTGGAAAGGCATGGCCCGTTCCGTGGGTTTCGACCTCAGCTTTGCCGACCGGCCGCTGCGCGTCCGCCGCTACCTGCCGCCATACGGCTGGCTGGGTTATGCCGGCGCGCTCTGGCACGACGCCATCCTGCCGGCGCGCGGCCCACTGGAGGTTACCTGCGACGAGCAGATACGGAGCATGGAAAGCGCGCCACCGGTGGGACGTAAACCCTTCAGCAGCGGCCGCTTTTTCGAGCGGTCGGTGGGCATTGACGGCGAGTATGCCTTCGGCCTGATGCAGCAGGCCTACCGAACAGGCCGGCGCGATCTATACGAGGCGGCGCTCCATCATGCGTATGCCTTCGCGGACCTGGGCATCGATCACACCGACTTCACCCAGCAGATATCCGGCATGCCGCGAGGATCGGTCGCCATGCCGCTGCAGCGGAACATCGGCATGCTGGCCGCCTACCTGGAAACCGGCGATCCCTACCTGCTGCATGTCGCCGAGTCGATGGCGGACGCCGCGTATGCCATTGACCGCTCGAACTGGCCCCGCCGCTCCTTCGGACGCGATTCGGCCTATATCCGCAGTCTGACGCGGCTATATGACGTGACCGGCCAGACCTTCTACCTGCTGCGGGCGGGCGAGGCCTGCCGCCGCGTGGCGCAGTGCCGGCGTCCCGACGGCTCTTTTGGCGATCAAGGCGCGACTTACGGCGCACACGGTCACCTCGGTCAGATCATCAAGCCGTGGATGAACTCCATCCTCTCCGAAGTACTTGTCGAGTATCTGGAACGCGCGGGGAGCGATCCGGCTGTCGAGACATCCCTCCTGCAAACCGCGGACTGGCTGCTCAGCGCGCTGCTGGAGGATGAAGATGGCGCCTACTGGCCTTACCAGATTGCGTGGGGCCGCAACGTTGAGGATCCCACCTCCCGCTGGAGGCCGAACGAACCGCCGCGCGCGCACCCCACCGGCGACGTGCAGCTCGATTACAACGCCCGCACACTGCTCTGGCTCAGCCGGCGTACCGGCGATCCGAAATATGTCCGCGCCTGGCGGGCCACCTACCAACGCCGGTTGCGCCTTTCCGCGCGCTCGGGAAATCCTTATCACAGCACATATGGCGAAGTGAAGATACCCGACAACTTCCCCTGGCACGAAGCCCATCTCTGGGGCGCGCGCTGGGAAGACGGGCAGGTCGTATTCGCGCCCCAACTGGAGCTGCTGGAGACAGGCCGTGAAGCAACGATCGAGCTGCCGGACGGAGGAATCCTGCGCGTGCGCCGCACCGGGGCGGGCGTGGAAGTGATAGGTGATAAGTGATAAGTGTAATGGGTTAGGGGTTAGGGGCCAGGGATTAGGGATCAGGGATTAGGGGGCGGACAGCAAGCCATTTTTCATTTTCTCATCATGAAGATTCCGGCGCCGCCGGATTAAGGAGTTTCAGTTACATGCAAGAGTCCCTTTTCGCGCGGGCAGCGCGTGTTTTTGACGGTTGGGTAGATCCCGAGACCGGCGTCAGCGTGCTTCGGATCCATCCTCCCGGCGTGGATATGTATCCGGGCCGTTTCATGACTCCATATCACCAGACGCAGCCTTTCCTCGACGGCGGGCGGCGGATACTGCTGCGGCAGGGAAAGAATCGCGAGCATGCGCGGGAGGGAGCCAGCCCATCGGTCATGCTCGACTTGACCACCGGCGTCATCGACGATTTATTATTTGCCGAAGGTTTCCCGGTAGATCTCAACGACCGCGCGCAGACCGCGCTCCTCTACCACCGCCGCGGAGAAAGCGGCGCGCAGGCCATTCTTTACGACCTGCAAATCGGGCGGGCGCTGGCGTCGCTGGAGGTGGAGGCGGACTGGCATTTGGCCGGCGGCATCCTGCTGGCGGATGGAAAGCGGGCGGTGATCTCGCATTCCCAGGGCAAGCCGTATGATGAATTTTGCCGCACGCACTTCCACCTGCTGGCGCCCGGCGGTTCGACGGTATTTCTCGAGCTGGAAGGCATCCATGGCAACCACATGCAGGGTTGCCCGACCGACCCCGACCTGTTTGCCTATAACGCCTGGCCGACGCCGCGCTGGGATATCGAGGGAGTGACGTCGATCGCCAAGGTGGACGGCAGCGTCAATTATTACGCGCCGCTCGACGACAACGCCCCGCGGCCCGGCGACTTCTTCGGCGTGCGCGACCATTACGTGTGGACGCCTGACGGCGCGCGCATCGTGAGTTATCTCAACCGCCAGCCGGTAGACCTGAGTGCGCCGTTCAATCATTTCGAGTTCGACTGGTGGCTTTCCGCGCTGGACTGGCGCACCGGGGAGGATTACTTTGCGCAATACCCGCTGGGGCGCTGGGGCGGGCACATGCAGGTGACGCCGGATTCGCGCTACATCCTTTGCGGCGGCGGGCCGGGATTCGACAAGCTGTTCGCCGTCGATCTACAAGCGCTGAAGGAGGGCTGGAACGAGCATATCATCTGCGGTTACCCGACCACGGTGTCGCGGGGCGTGAATTCCGATCCCTTTCCGTATCCCTTCGCTTTGCCGGACGGCAGCGGGGTGATCTTCAACGCCGGCTGGCCGGGCGATGAGTTCGGGGTGTATCTGGCGGAATGGCCGGGGGAGCTGCGGTAACATGAGCGATTCTCTTTTCGCGCGGGCGGCGCGCGTTTTCGACGGCTGGACCGATACCGAGACGGGCGCGCGCGTGCTGCGGGTGTGGGCCGGCAACCTGCCGCGCATCCCGGGCATGTGGGGCACGTATTACCATCAGTACCGGTGCTTCCTGAACGGCGGGCGCACGGCGCTGCTGCACAACGGGAAGCTGATCGATGCGGACAGCCGTTTCTCCGCCTTCGCGCTGGACCTGACCACCGGCCTGGCGGAACCGTTCGGCCCGCCGGATCACGGGGTGATCGAAGTAATCGACGAAACGGGGCTGGCCGCGCTGTTTCGCGAAGAGGCCGATGGCGCGCGCGGCATGCTCTGGGACTTGCGGGCGGGCCGGGAATTGGCTTCCATCTCGCTGCCCGGCTGGACGTTCAATTCGCTGAATTTTCTCTGCGACGGCCGCCGCCTGCTGGCTTTCTTCTATCGCGGCAAGCATTATACCGAGCACGTGCAATCGCGGCATTACCTGCTGGAAGCCGGAGAAGCGCCGCGGCTGGTCATGGAAGCGGACGGCTATTTTTGCAGCCACATGGTCGGCCACCCTCTCGATGCGGAGCTATACACTTACGACCGCTGGCCGTCGCCGAAGCGCGATGTCGAGCAGGTGACGACGATCCGCGCGCTGGACGGCAGCTTCGAGGAGACGGTGAAGCTGGACGAGAACGCTCCGCGCCCCGCCGATATGTGGGGTTGCCGCGATCACTACGTGTGGGCGCCGGACGGCAGCCGCATCGTCAGCTACCTCAACCGCCAACCGGTTGATTTGACCATTCCCTTCGATCACTTCCCCTTCGACTGGTGGCTTTCGGCCTTGGACTGGCGCACCGGCGAGGATTTGTTCGCGAAATATCCGCCCGGGCGCTGGGGCGGTCATATGCAGATGACGCCGGACTCGCGCTGGATCGTCCATGGCGGCGGGCCGGGTTTCGACAAGCTGTACGCCGTCGAGATGGCGGCGCTGCGGGACGGCTGGAACGAGCATATCATCTGCGGCTACCCGGCCACCAATCCCGAGGGGAAGAACTGCGGCTACTTCCCCTATCCCTTCGTGCTGCCGGACGGCAGCGGCGTGCTCTTCAGCGCCGGCTGGTTCGGGCCGGAGCACGGCGTATACCTGGCGGAATGGCCGGTGGAAGAGCCCCGATGAAGTCGGGGCGACACCCCTGGGATAGGGAAGCCCCCGCAGATCACCGCAGATCACCGCAGATCATCGGTTTTTAAAGGTTGGCCGGTCTAACGGCTTTTATGAAGGAACAGATTAACATTTTAATATATGGTCATATAATAATAGTATAATAGAATAGCTGACCTGCCGCTGTATCGGCCTGGGGAAGGGAGAGTCGGAGGGTCTTTTTCGGGCAGTCCATGGGAAGGAAGAGGGGAAGAGCAAGAGCAATATTAAAGCAAGAGGAAGAGGATGGGAGGCGAACAAGCGTGTTTCACGTGAAACAGTTAGAAAGGCTATTACCTAATAACCATTATCAGGTAATAATGATTATTACATAGTAGTGCTTATAAGTGTTTCACGTGAAACAGTTAGAAAGGCTATTACCTAATAACCATTATCAGGTAATAACGATTATTACATAATAGTGCTTATAAGTGTTTCACGTGAAACAATTAGTGCAGACTAATATGAACATTAGATTAAGCTAATGAACAATAATAAACAGATGAATGGCGGAGGCATGCGCGGTGAGAACGCTTTTAATTAAAGGGACAGGTTCTCTATACTATTATGTGATTATATGACCGCATAAGAGAACAGATAAAATGTCCCCGCATTTACACAGCCGCGCTCTCACTTCCCCTGAATCATCGCCAGGCCGTAGACCAGGTACGCGGGGGTGGTGAATTGCACGCGGTCGCCCTGCTGCGTGAAGCCCAGGTGCAAGTCCTTCGCTTCCGGGGTGAGGAACTTGATGCCGGCGACCTTGAACCCGGCAGGCAAACTCAGGTCCGCCTTCACCGGCGCCGCGGCGATGGGCAGCTCCTTGCCGGCCTGCGACTCGTCGCGGTTGAAGTTCACGAAGTGCACCAGCACGCGCTTCTCCGCCGGCTGGCGGTCGGCGTAGACCTGCACCGTCCACGGGGCGTCGAAGGTGGAGAAGGAAACGCCGGCGAGAGCGGAGACAGCTTGCAGCATCGCTGCGCGGTCGGCTTGATCGACGACTTCGACCCCCCGGTCCAGCGACGCCAGCGTGCAGTCGCCGGGTCCGCTCATGCTCAGGATCACCTTTCCACCGCCGCGGGCATAGGTTTTCAACAGCGCGGCCTGCGCCGCGGTCAGGTGTTGCGGCGCGACCACGATCACGGCGCGCCGCTTCGCCAGGTCGGCGGCGGTCATCCGCTGGTCGATGATGACATCGAAAAGCACGTGACCCTGGAGCAGCGCGCGGCCGATGTCGCGGAACGGCGCGAAGAAGCTCGCGTCACCGGTCAGGATCGCCTGGCGCGGGTAGATCATCGCCACCTCGGCGTAACTCTCGCGCGCCGCCGGATTTAAATATCGGTCGTTATCGCGGATGAATTGGAAGTAAGTCTGCAGGTGGTTGGGCTCTTCGTGGTCCTGGCCGCCCGATACCCGCGAACCGAGGCAGATGCCGCCGAGCGCCAACGATTCGCCGGTGGTCACCCGCCAGCGGAAGTAATCGTACCGCAAGATCTCGAACGGCTTGCCGTCGGCCATCGCGCGGAGCACGCGACCGTCGAGAGCCTCGTCGCCCAGGACGCCCTTTTTCAGGTTGCCGGTGTAGACGGGACTGGAGTACCACAGGTAATTCTCCCCCTTGCCCCAGCGCTCGATGGGCAGCAGGTTGCGCTCATCGGCAATATTTTTGAATTCGGTGTTGGTATTAGGAGAGGTGTTTTCGATATACTCGGTGAGGAAGTTGCGAAAATGGGTCCACATGGAGACCACCAGACCGGGATTCAGCGCGCGGCCGTAGTCGATGAAAACCTCGTCGAAGCAATCCTTCACCTCCAACGCGCCGAACTCGCGCGCGGCAAAATCGAGTTGCGGGTATTTGTTGTCCGCGGAGCCGATGACGGTGAAGAGATGCGTTTCCAGGTTGTCGATGCCGCATTCCTTGGCCAGCTCCTCCTTCGTGAATCTCGCCGCCAGGAATTTTTTGAACTCAGCCTGGCAATACGGGCAAACGCAGCGATTATCGAAGTAGGGAAACTGCACCATGAAACCGTCGAAGCCGGCGTCGATACCCGACTTCACCATCGCCTTCAGCACCTGGCGCCACAGCGGATTGTTCAGGCAACCGCGATAGGTGTTCCAGTTGGTGGGAATATGCGCGTCATATTTGTTGCTGACGAATTTGCCGTTCGCGTCGATGGAGAGGAAGTCCTTCAGGCTGGGCGCCGGTTTGGGACCGAGGACATCCGTCTCCCATAGATCGTCGTAATATTTGAAGAATCCGCTGTGCTGTTCTTCATCCCCCCAACTATAGGTGAGCGAAAAGGTGGCCTGTACCTTGATGCCCCGCGCATGCGCCTGGGCGTTGAACTCGCGCCACCAGTCCAGGTAGTCCTTCATCGTCAGTTTGTCGCGGGGATAGATGGGGGTGATTCCGATCAAGTCCTTATCATAGATGCAACCGGCGAGCTCAGGGCCGACAACCGCGCCGTGGATGAGATCCGGTTTCACGGCGGCGAGATAGTCGAGGTAGCCGGCTTCCGGCAATACGCCCCAGTATTCGCCGCCCAGCAGCGTGTGCGGGCGGAAGAGCGGCTCCGCGGAGCGCGCCGCGAGCGACACCAGGGACAGGAGGAGGGAGAGAACGACCAGGCAGTATAGGGAAGCACGGTTCATCGGTTGCTCCTCGGATAAGCGATGTTATTGAACTATACACCAAAACAGCGAAATGCGGGGAGAACCGGCGGGCAGTCCGGCAAGATTATGTCAGCCACGCCGGAAGCAGGGCGATGAGTATTAGCCGGCGGTTACGCCAGCAGAGGATGATGAGGAAGACGGGGAGGGCGGCTAGTGGATGAACGAGACAGACAGAGGTAACAATTCTATAGCCTGGTTGTTATATGAAAATATGACTATTTTAGTAATTGGAGGCTGTCCCCTATTTCCTATTTTATTTGAGAATATGACTATTTAAATAATAGGAGGCTGTCCGAAGCGTCGATGAAAGCGACGACGTATTAGCGGGTATGAGCCGCTCCTGATCTGTCATCGCCGTGCCCACTGGCCATGGGATACAACGGCGTCACACTGGCGATTCAGATCACACGGCGAGACCCCGATGGACCGGGGGAGTCCCGCACGGTGAAGGTTTAGCGAACCACACCGGCCTTGACTATGGCGTTCGCCTCGTAAGAGACGCGCGCAAGCGTTAGAACAAGGGGCATGTCGGCCATGTATTGAGCCGCGAAATACCTAAATTGGGGTGCCCACGACGTGGACAGGTGCGGAAGGCAATATCCGCTGGCTCGTTAAGCGAGAGCCATCGGGACCCCACGAGGTCGAAGACCATGCGCAGGCATGCCAGGATGCGTCGTAACGAAATCGAGAGATCCCGGCCTTATCCAATGGATGATGGACTGTTGGATCGCGTGAAAATCCTACGGGAGTAATGCACGATGTACGAGACCGGGAAGTCGTATACCTCCATAGAAGCGATGAAGCCGCCGAACAATGGCGTAGGTGCAATCCCAACGCCGGCGGAGGTGGTGGAGCAAAGGGAGGTACCCAAGTGGAATCTGACGCGCGTTACCAAGCTCCGGGCGCAGCTCCGGGTCGGCTTGCAAGAGAAACTCGGTCGGATACGGCAGAAAGCTGCCGCGGATAAACAGATGCGGTTTACCACGCTGTGGCACCATGTCTACGATCTCGATCGGCTCGCCGAGACTTTCTTTGCGTTGCGCAAAGACGGCGCGGTCGGTGTTGACGCGATAGACTGGGCCAGTTACGCGGAGAACCTCGCGGACAACCTCCGCGACTTATCCGCCCGCTTGAAACGCGGGGCGTATCATGCGAAACCGGTGCGCCGGGTGTATATCCCGAAGACGGATGGCACGCGGCGTCCCCTCGGCATCCCCACCTTGGAGGACAAGCTGGTACAGCGCGTCACCTCCGAAGTGTTGGCGGCCATCTATGAGACCGATTTCCGTGAGTGCTCGTACGGGTTTCGCCCCGGTCGCGGCGCGCATGACGCGCTGGACGTGCTGGCGGTGACGCTCGAAGGGCAGAAGGTAAACTGGGTGCTCGACCTCGATATTCGTGCGTTTTTCGACACCATCGACCACGAATGGCTGATCCGGTTTGTCGAGCACCGCATTACCGACTCGCGCGTCATCCGCCATATCAAGAAATGGCTGTCGGCGGGCGTGTTGGCTGACGGCAACGTGCAGCGTAGTGAGTATGGAACGCCGCAAGGGGGCAGCATCAGCCCGTTGTTGGCGAACGTCTATCTGCACTACGCGCTGGATAACTGGGGGAATCGCTGGATAGCGACGCAAGCCACCGGGTTAGTGAAGATGATTCGCTATGCCGATGACGTGGTCGTTTGTTTCCAGTATCGTCAAGACGCCGAACGGTTCCAGCAGGAGCTCCAAACACGACTTGCCCGTTTTCATCTGGAGTTGCATCCGGAGAAAACACGGCTGATCGAGTTCGGACGTTTTGCCGCCGCCAACCGCCGCAAGCGCGACGCGGGCGGCGCCCCGGAGACCTTCAACTTCCTGGGGTTCACGCATAGTTGCAGCACCACCAGGAAGGGGAAGTTTTGCGTCCGACGCACGAGCCAGCGGACGAAAGTGCAGGCGAAACTCAAAAAGATTTCCATAGAGCTTCGCTGGCGCATATCGGAGTCCGTTCCCTCCGTGGGAGCCTGGTTGAAACAGGTGCTCATGGGACACTACCAGTACTATGGAGTGCCGCGCAACACGCCGGCCTTGAAAGCATTTCGCGACGAGGTGACCAAACGCTGGATGCGGGTGCTGGGTCGTCGAAGCCAGAAAGGGTACGTGACGTGGGAGCGCATGAACCGACTCATAAATCGCTGGATACCGAAAGCCAAAGTAATGCATCCGTATCCGTCGCAACGCCTGACCGTCTGACATTAGGGAGGAACCCGGTGCGGTAATGCCTGCACGCCGGGGTCTGTGCGGGGGGCTGGAGGCAACTCCAGTCCCTACCGCGACCGTATTTGCGGCAGTTGCGCCAGCAAATGTTGGGGAGGGTGATGAGGAAGACGGGGAGGACGGCAAGCGGATGATCGAGCGAAAGGTAATAGTTCTGTAGCCTTGTTGTTATATGAGAATATGACTATTTAAATAATAGGAGGCTGTCCCTTATTTTCCCTTAATATTCCGGTCGGCGATTAAAACTGTTATTCGGAAGCAATACTGGACTCACGAATACTTTATATTACGATGTACTAGTTCGATCATCCTTTATCAATGGT
>Ga0172371_10007993_pt1 | contig 14892 bp, 9 predicted proteins | sample Lak12m_FD_114543 | JGI IMG/M metagenome (GOLD analysis project Ga0172371, IMG submission 114543) | Freshwater microbial communities from Kabuno Bay, South-Kivu, Congo - kab_022012_12m | ecosystem: Environmental > Aquatic > Freshwater > Lake | place: Democratic Republic of the Congo: South-Kivu... | reverse complement strand
TGCTCGCCGATGATATAAACCACACCGAGCTCATCGCAGATCTTGTCCAGGGCGTGCGACGCTGTCGCCAGATCGGCCTGGGCTACCGTGAACGAGATGTCCGTCGTACCCTGCTCGCTGACATTCTGGATGATCATGTCTACGTTGACGTTCTCATCAGCCAGCTCGCCGAAGATCGTGGCGGCGATGCCCGGCCGGTCCGGTACGCGCAGGAGGGTCAGCTTCGATTCATCCGCCGTATGGGTGACCGCGCTTACAACTGCCTTTTCCATGTCCTCATCTTCCTCCCTCACCCAGGTGCCCGGCACTCCGGAAAAGCTGCTCAGCACCTGTAGCGGTACCTGATATTTCTGGGCATATTCGACCGAACGCAGCATCAGCACTTCGGCGCCCGTGGCTGCCATCTCCAGCATCTCGCCGTATGAGACCGCGTCGAGCTTGCGCGCCTCCGGGACGATGCGCGGATCGGCGGTATATACCCCGTCGACATCCGTATATATCTCGCAAGCCTCAGCCTCCAGGGCCGCCGCTACCGCCACTGCCGTTGTATCGGACCCGCCGCGGCCCAGGGTGGTCACGTCCTCCTCGGGCGAAACTCCCTGAAAGCCCGCAACGAGCACGATTTTACCACTTTCGAGTTCCTCCACTAAGCGCCGCGTCTCGATGCCGGTGATGCGGGCTTTGGTATGAACGGTATTTGTCTTGATGCCAGCCTGGGTGCCGGAGAGTGATATCGCTTCATGCCCCCGCTCGTGAATAGCCATCGCCAGCAGGGAAACGCTGATGCGCTCACCCGTCGCCAGCAGCATGTCCAGCTCCCTTTCCGGAGGCTCCGGGGAGATCGCATGCGCCATCTTGAGCAGGTCATCGGTGGTGTCGCCCATGGCGCTGACGACCGCTACGACCTGGTAACCACGGTCCTGAGCGTCGCAGAGCCTCCGGGCTACGTTCTTGATGCGCTCGGTATCGCCCACGGAGGTGCCGCCATATTTTTGCACTACGATTGGCATTTTTTAGATTCTAAAGGATTCCCTAGTCTGGTGCTAACCCTGCCTTTTTCCTCGCGGCCACGGGCGGTTGCCGGACCGATTTACCTTTTTGACAAATTAATCTAGTATTATCAACCAGAATTGAAGCTACATATAAAATTATCTGGAAAAAAGAGCAGCGTATAATGGGTAAAATCCTCGCCTGGGGAAAATGGGTACTGCGCCATATCGATGTGTTTATGCTATTACTGATCACCGTTGTCCTGCTGGTGCTGGCATTGACGGATACACCGCAGAGGCGCGGCGACGGGAACGAATATTATTTGATGATGCTCTCATTGGCCAATCATCGCAGCACCGATCTGCAGAGCATCGACACGGATGAATATTCCAGGTTACGGGCGGTTGACAAAGATGAATCCATTAGCTTCCAGGAAGACGACGCTCTCAGGTCCAATCTTTCCAGCGGTTACATCAAGGTAATTTCAGGTGAATCCCACTCGATTCATTTCTGGCTGTATTCATTACTGGCGGCTCTGGTGATGCGGTTATTGCGCGCCAGCGGGCTCGATCCTCTGCTGGGTCTGCAAGTCACGAACGCCTTATTGCTGATCTTTGCTTTGGCGATGGCGCTGTTTTATTCCGGATTTGATCGGTTTAAGCGATGGCTTTTCTCCGCTCTGATTTTGTTCAGCCCCGCCGTATGGTACCTGGATTGGTCAGGTCCGGAGATCTTCAGTTTTTCCCTGGTGGTGGCATCGATCGCTGCTTTTTCCAACAATAAGCATGGTCTAGCGGTTTTGCTGGGGGCGCTGGCATCGACACAGAATCCGCCGATTGTCTTCCTGGTGCTGTTCTATTTGATTTACGCCGGTGTGGACATCTGGCAATCCCGGCGATTCAGGCGCATCCCTCTGGTGGTAGCGGCCGCCATGCCCGCTTTGGCTCCCACGATCTACAACATCATCACCTTTGAAGTCGCCAATCCCATATATGAGGTCGGAGCGGCATCGTTATCCGTCATCTCACTGCACCGCACCTGGAGTTTCTTCGTCGACCTGAATCAAGGGATACTGCCCTTCATTCCTGGCGTAATCCTCTTTTTCATCTTCCTGCTGGTCCGCAATGGCAAAAGGAAGGAGATGCTGATTTTTGAGATATCGCTGGTCATTCTGACCATGGCCCTGCTGGCGCAGACAACGACCAACTGGAACTCCGACGCGGAGGGCATCATGCGCTATGCCGTCTGGTTCCTGCCCCTGTTCATCTGGGGAGTGGTCGCCGGCGCCCATCTGGAATTCAAGACCGATAAGATCTGCCTGGCAGCAGTCCTGGTCACGGAGATGATTGTGGTCCTGAGCTTTCCTGCCTGGGTCATCCCGCAGCACACCGAGTTCATGAAGGCGACGGTGTATCTGCAGCACAACGCCATCGCCCGTTATGTACTGGATAATCACCCGTCCCTCTATAGCCCGGAGCAAGAGATCTTTGCGGAAAGGACCATCAAGCAGGAAGTGCGTATTGCGGAGCACCTGCCGATCATTTATTCCCGCGAGGATAAGACAGCCACAAAGATACTCACGAATGATCTCGGGGTCAGAAGACTGGGCGACTTCGGCGATGTAAATCCCGAATTCTTACGGGTGCAAAGGGATAGCCACAGTTTGAGCGACGGGATCTTCTACATCAATCTTTCACCGGGGGATATGCAGGTTTTCGAGCATTGACCAGGATCAGCCGCAGGGAAATAAAAACAGCCCCCTGAGGGGCTGTTTTCGGTTTTCTCACAATGTCCCGCGGGGGATCTAGAGGCACTCCTCTTTCTTAAGCAGCTCTTCCCACTTGCGGTCAATGTAGTCCTGGATATCGGCGAGCACTTCCTCGCTGTTATTCAGCTTGAACAGATGCGCGAAGCGCCCCTGTTTCTTCAGCCAGTCGGCCACCGGGGTCTTCTTGTCGCCCTTGGGCTTATAGTTGATCTTGTACTTGCCATTCTCGACTTCGTAAAGCGGCCAGTAACAGGACTGCACCGCCTCCTTGGCCAGGGCGATCGTCTGGTCGCCGGGCGTCCGCCAGCCGCGCGGGCAGGGGGAGATTACGTTGATGAAAGCCGGCCCGGGAGTGGCGAAGGCTTTTTCCGCCTTGTTCATCAGGTCCTTGAAATTGTGCGGCGAGGCGGTGGCGGCATAGGGGATGTCGTGCGCAGCCAATATCGCCGTTAAGTCCTTGCGGTTCTGCTGCTTGCCATGCGATTCCTTGCCCACCGGGCTGGTAGTCGTCCAGGCGCCGCACGGGGTAGCGCTGGAGCGCTGGAAGCCGGTATTCATATAGGCGCCGTTGTCGTAACAGACATAAACGAAGTTATGGCCGCGCTCGACCGCTCCCGAGAGTGACTGCAGACCGATGTCATAGGTGCCGCCGTCGCCGCCGAAAGCCACGAAGTACATTTCCTCCTTGATCTTGCCCTGCTTCTTCAAAGAGTTGTAGGCGGTCTCAACGCCGCTGATTGTGGCTCCAGCGTTCTCGAACGCCGAGTGAATCATGGAATCGCGCCAGGCGGTGTACGGGTAGATGGTCGTCGATACCTCGAGGCAGCCCGTAGCTACGCTGACAACTGCCGGTCCCGGGCATACGCTCATCACCTGGCGTACGTTGATCGGGGCGCCACAGCCGGCGCAGAGCCTGTGCCCGCCGGTGAGTCGTTCAGGCCTGTTCGCTATTTCCTTGGGCTTCGCCAACTTAAATCACCCCTCTCTCACGTTGAGATAGTGTCTTTTCTGCGCGACGAGCTCGCCCGCAGCAGCTTTCTCGAGCATCTCCACGGCACCTTCGATGTCGTCCGGGAATATATCCCGGCCGCCGAGGCCGTAGATGAAGTTAAACAGTTGTGGATGCGCGTCGCCGCCATACATCGCGGCGCTTACCTCGGTGAACAGCGGACCGCCCTGGGCGCCGAAGGAATCGGAGCGGTCCATGACGCCGATGACCTTGGCGCCGGAGAGGGCCGCGCGAATCTGCTCGGTGGGGAAGGGCCGGAAAGTCCGCACCTTGAGCATGCCCACCTTCTTGCCCTCGGCGCGCAGCTTCCGGGCCACGGTCTTGACGTTACCCGCAGCTGAGCCGATGGCCACCAGCACGATGTCGGCGTCCTCGATCTCGTAGGTCTTGAAGTGCGAGTACTCGCGGCCGGTGAGCTTGCCGAATTCGCGTCCGACTTCCTCGATGACGCCCATGGCGTTCTCCATGGCGCGGTTCTGTGTGATCTTGTGTTCGAAGTACCAGCCGCCGAGGCTGTCGAAAGCGCCGATGGTAACGGGCTTCTCAACGTTGAGCAGAGCGTTGACGGCCGTATAGTCACCCGTGAACTTCTTGACCACATCGTCCTCAAGCGTCTCTACCGGGCCGATGGCGCCGCTGATGATGAAACCGTCAATCATGGTCATCACCGGGAGCCGCACATCCATATGCTCGGCGATACGGAACGCCTGGATGGCGTTGTCATAACCCTCCTGGGCGTCTTCGCCGTAAAGCTGGATCCAGCCGCAGTCACGACCGCCCATGGAATCGGAGTGGTCGCAGTGGATGTTGATCGGCCCAGAGAGCGTCCTGGTGATCACTGGCATCGTTATCGGCAGCCTGAGAGAGGCGGCGATGAACAACATCTCCCACATGAGAGCGAAGCCCTGCGAGGAGGTGGCGGTGATCGTGCGGGCGCCGGCAGCGGCGGAGCCGATGGCGGCGCTCATGGCGCTGTGTTCGCTTTCCACGGCGATGTACTCGGTCTTGACGGCGCCGTCCGCGACGAACTGGGCATAGTTCTGCGCGATCTCGGTCTGGGGTGTGATCGGGTACGCGGCCATCACGTCCGGCTCGACCTGCTTGAGCGCGAGCGCGACGGCGCCGTTCCCGGTGATTGCTTTACGGGCCATTATTTCTCCTCCAGTTTGCAAGCCTTGATCTCGTTCATCATCTCGATGGCGTCGCGCGGGCAGACCTGCGCGCAGATGCCGCATCCCTTGCAATGCACCATGTCGATGTCCACCATCTTGTCGTTCTCAACCCGGATGGAGGAATCGGGACAGGCGAAGAAACAGATCATGCAGTCGTTGCACTTTTCACGGTCGCGCAACGGCCGCTCGGAGCGCCAGCCGCCGGTCTCATAATCATTGGCGTTGCCAGACTCCGGGATCGTCGCGCCCATCTCATGCCTGCTCGGGCCCCACTGCTGGATATCGCTGACATCCCATTTATCCTGGGACTTGGCTTTTTTGCTCATTCGCCGGACACCTCCTCAAAACCGCGCCTGACGGCGTCGAGGTTGGCGTTGACGACATCTTCGTTGAATTTTTTGGAAAGTGAGGTCTTGACCTCGTCCAGGATCCCTTCCAGTGAGAACAGGCCGCTCACCTTGGCCAGCGCGCCGATCAGCGGCGTGTTGGGGATGGCGCGCTTGATGGTTTCGAGCGCGATCTTGGTGGCCGGCACTGTGAAGACTTGCCGGCCCGCCATTTCCGGCCGTCCAGCCAGATCGGAGCAGGCGCCCTCGGAATTGACGATCACCACGGCGCCGTCGCTGGTGCCCGCGGTGACGTCCACTACGTCGAGCAGCGTCGGGTCCAGGACCAAAACGTAGTCCGGATGTTCGATGGCGCTGTAGATCTGGATGGGCTCATCGGACAGCCGCGTGAATGCTACGATCGGCGCCCCGGAACGCTCCGGCCCGTATTCGGGGAAAGCCTGGAAATACTTGTCCTGGCTGAGCGCCACTTCCGCGACCATCTTGGCGGCCGTGACGGCTCCCTGGCCGCCTCGGGCGTGCCAGCGGATCTCAGTGATTCCCTGCATCTGAACCTCCTCTAGGGGTCAAAAAGCCCGGCCGGGAAGCCGGGACGGTCAATCAAGGCGGGCTGGTCAGTTATCTCTAAAAGAGGTGGGGACTAACCCGGTGCAGGAGGTGGCCACAGGCGTGAGCATGAGCCTCCCCCACCGCAACCGGAATATTCTAGCAGGGATTTGCAGGGTTTTACAGAGGGACCCTGGCGGACAGAGCGGCGTCTTACCAGCCCGGGGGTGGGCCGGGGTATTCGTAGACCACCCCGCAGCTATCAGTCAGCGCCAGGTACACGACCGTCTTGAAGGACATTATGCCGGGCGGGACCCTGTATTTTAAGGTCGCGTCGGCGCTGGCGCCGGGCTGGATGGGGCCGAAGCCGACCGGGACTTCGCTCGACGCCAAAACCCCCTGGGTTGCCGTGGCGGCCATTACATCGGCGGCGGCCACGTGCGTCGAGGAGGTATTCCTCAAGCGGAACTGCACGGACAGATCATGGTTCAGGAAATCATCATAGGTAGCCCACCAGGAATTAATGGTGCTGAGGCTCGCGTTCGGTGAAACTGTGGAAAATCCCCAGGAAGTGACGCGCTCGTTACCGGCCTTGTCGGAAACTCTGAGTTCAACCTGGTGGTTGCCGTCGGGCAGTTGCGAGGGCTGGTAGGTAACACCGGTCTGGCTGATCTGGGCATCGGCAGTGACGTCGTTGCCGTCCAGCGACATTCGCACGGAACCAGTATCCACGCCGATGCGGTTATCGGTGTAACTGGCAAAGATCGATGGCGCGGTGCAGTCAGCCTGCGTATCCGCTGCCGGGGTTTGCGAACTGATGACCGGAGCAACCGTATCGAGCACCTTAGTCATCCAGACATCGTAGTTGCCGGCCACCGTGGATTCCCACACAACGGTCTCACCATCCAGCGCCGGGCGGCCTTCGGTTGCCGCGGTGTTGGCGAGCGGGGCGACGATATGGCTGGTGAGATCCTTCATGTAGATATCGTAGCCGGGGTTGCCGTAATTATAATTCTCCCAGACCACCAGGTCGCCGCTGATGCGGGGGGAGTTCTGGTAGGCCGTGTCGCTGGTGATGGCCTCTGTCACGTCTGTGCGCATGTCCTTCAGCCAGATGTCGTACTGGGCGCCGGTCAGATGTTGCCAGACGACTGTTTCGTCGCTGATGTCGGCTACCCGGTCATCACCAGGATCACTGGAAACCCGTTTCTCTTCATGGGTGTCCATGTCATACATATATATGTCCCAGCTGCCGTTGCGGTTGTCCTCCCAGACCACCCGGTGGCCGCTGATGCGCGGCTGCCACTGATTGAAAGCGTTGGTGCAGATCGGGGTGATGACGCGGGTCTCGATATCGATCACATAGATATCGTTGTTGCCGCTGCGGTCATCCACATAGGTCAGGAGGTTGCCGCTGATCGCTGGTACGCCCTGGTTGCCCGGGCCGGATACCAGAAGATGCTCGGCGCCGCCGGCGACGTCCCGGAAATAGATGTCGTTGTTGTTGGTTCCGGCGCGGTCATCCTGCCAGACGACGACCTGGCCGTTGGTAGCTGGCAGATTCTGGTAGGCGGGATGCTCGATGACGGGACTCTGGGTGTTGGTGCCCAGGTCGTACATGAAGATGTCCCAATTGCCATGGCGCAGGTCTTTCCAGACGACAGTGTTGCCGGCCACATCAGGACGGCCCTGATTCGCAAGGTCATTGGTAATCTGCAGCGGAATGATGTCGGCCCGCGCGGCGCCGGCAAAAAACAACAGCAACGCAATCAGCATGCTGATGATTGAGGACATTTTAATTACCGTTCTCAGCTACTATCCCACCCCTACACCCATTGAAAAAGCGGAAAAATACTCAAATCATTGTACCGCAGGGATGGGAATCAGTAAATCAACCGGTTTTTGCCGGCCGGAGCTTATTCGTAGGATGCGGCGGCCGCTGCCGCGGCCGCCGCGACACCCTGCCTCATTACCACCGGCGCCAGGAGAACCGCCAGGCCGCTGTACCCCAGCACCTCCGCGATCAGCCAGTTATCCGAGAAATAGGGGATCCTGGCCACCAGGGAGCCATCTGCAAGCTCCGTCACATCCTGCTTCTCTTCCGCAACAATGCAGGCAATTTCAGGAGAAAACCAGACTTCCGCGACCCTCGGGGTCTGGTTGCCCAGAGGGCCGGAGCGGTAACGTTCCAGACCGGTTTTAGCGGGATCGCGGGGCTGAAATTCTTCATCGAGCAGGCGGGCGCTGCGCATCATATCGAAGCGGAAGGTGCGGATACCGGCGCGTAACCGGCACCAGGCAACCAGGTACCAGCTGCCTCCGGAATGGATGACCAGGTATGGTTCCACGCTCCGTTTTTTTGGTGCGGCCGCATCCCGCGACAGATATTCGATCTCGACCAGCCGGTGGTCGGTCAGCCCCTGATTGATCACCCGGCAGATCTGGAAGTCCTCTTTCTCAGTCTCACCGATGGCGATCACCTCGGCTGCATCAAGTCCCCCTGCCGCCTTGACGATCTTGTCGCGCACTGTTTCCAGTGACAGATACTGCGTACCGAGCAGATGGCTGCCAACCAGATCGATGGCCAGCAGCATGGCCCGGGCTTCACGGGGAGACAGGTGCGCCGGCTTCCGGAAGGTGTCGCTTTCGGGAAATCCTTCCACTTCGATATTCTCGCCCTTGAGCTCCGGCCAGACAAGATAGTCGCCGCCACCGTAATTGACCAGACGGATCATATCCATGGCCTGTTCCAGGGAGCGGCGGCTGGCAAACCCGAGGTCGCGCATCACTTCCTCGACCGGCAGCGTGACTGTGTCTTGACCGCGGAGGCGGTCGATAAAATACGAGATCGTTGTCGCCATCAGCGCAAAACGTTCGGGGGGCACTTGCTGAGTGATGGCCGCCACTTGTGTATCCGTTGTATCCGCTACTTCCGTCTTCGGCCGGGTTCCCGCGGCTTTTGCCTCCGCGAGCAGCCCGGTTGCCTCCTCCTGATGCGCCGCGGCGATACTCTCCAGAGCCGCGCGGAGCTTTTTGCGCATATCGTCCGGCGAACTCAGGCGGGCATCGGGGTACAGACGTAGCACCAGACTCAGTAGCGCCTGTTCATCGCTGTATGCGGTAGTCAGCATGGCGGAGTCGTCACCAGACAACTCGATCCGGCCGGCGTGCGCCAGGTTGCCTTCAGCCCACCAGCCGATACGGGGGGAGAGCTCGATACGCGCCTCGCCCAGGGATTCGCCCAGCTGCCAGGGCTCCAGGGTCGTGTAATCTTCCGCGCGGAAATCTGCCGGGATCTCATAGTTGTTCTGATTCTTGGAGGGCATGACGATCTTGCCCTGCATCCGCGCCAGCTTGAAGATACGCATGGCCTGGCGCTCATGGGAGTAACCGATCAGATACCATTCTCCCCGGGTCAGCATCATGGCATACGGGTCAATCATGCGCGCCTCAGCCGCGTCCCGGCCCAGCGCCAGGTAATCGAACCGGATGGTCTTACGCTGATAGATGGCGTTATCGATATCCTTCTGCCGCCGTGCCACTTCATCATCAAAGCCGGGCGCCATCAGGTTGACTGCAAAGGAGTCCATGATCGGGTCGGCCAGATCGTTGCCGGTGCCCAGCGCCAGGCCTAAAAGAGCCAGCTTCAGTGTCCGGCTATAGGCAAACTGACCGTCGAGCAATCCCAGACAGGCGCCCAGCGCCGCCAACTCTTCCCGCGAAAAATTAACCGCCGGCAGGAAATAGTTCTCCGGGGGGAGCCAGTAGATGTCACCCTCGCCGTCCGGATCGCGCTCATGTCCGATCTCGATGCCCAGCCGCGACAGTTCGTCGCGGTCGGCGTGGAAGCGGCGTACGAAAGAATCCCATTTCTGGTCGTCATCACCGTAGCCCTCGACCTTCCAGCGGATCGTCTCGGAACTGGCGGGGCGGCCGTTTCTCGCCATCAGGAAGGCCACCAGCGAGAGTTGCCTGACAAGTTTGTCTGCATCCCGGGCTTCCGGGGGGTTTTTTTCTGAAGTCATGGAGTGAGCTTTCCGTCCGGATGACCTTATATCATCCCAGCCACGATTCTACCGTGGAGCAGGCGGCGTTGAAAGAATATAATCTTATCCACAAACTATCAGGAACGGAGGCGGACATGAAGCTCACATCGTTCCTCTACCGCATGGCGCGAATTTCGCGCGACGCCGAGGTGATCGCCTCGGGTGATCCGAAGAAGATGGCGCGCCGGGCGAAGAATAAATTACTGGGCCGCACCATCGTCAGGCGACTGTTCAGATGGTAGGCGCCGTTCTGCCAAACAGGGGATCTTAATGCCCTTGCGTGTCATCTGCGGAGGGGTTGGCTCCGGCAAGACCCGTCTCGCCATCGATGCCTTCCTGACGGCGCTTGATGCTGGCAAAAATCCTGTCTTCATCGCCCCATCGCAACCCGATGCCCGGCACTTCGAGCGGCAGATCCTCGCTGCCAGGAGCCTGATCACCGGTGGCAAGATCACTACCTTTAACAACCTGGGCCGCGATATCCTGTCGGGTGGGAAGCTCCGCCGGCGGGTGATCGAACGCAGTGAGCGCCTGACGTTGATCCGAGCCGTGATCGACGGCAACCCCGGACTCCGCGCGCTCGGTGCTTCATCGGTCTATGCGGGGTTCGTCACTTCACTTGGGGAACTTTTTTCCGAGTTCGGTCAACTGGGGATCGCGCCCGGCAATATGCAACAGACATTGACGCCATGGTCAACGGGAAACAAATGGCGCGAGGATCTGGTCAGGGACATCTTTTCTTTGTACCAGGAGTATCATGCCCAGCTGGAGCAGCTGGCGGCGTGGGATGCGGAGCAGGCTGGCCAGGCCGCGGTTTCTCTTCTGGGGCAACCAGACTTCAGCTTGGCGCATGGAGCCGTGATCATCGACGGCTTCTGGGATTTCACACCGCAACAACATCAACTGATCCAGGCTCTGGAAGCCAAAATCGATGAGGTGACGGTGACGCTTCCGTTCGAGGCCGGCAAGCCTGCTTATGCTGCTCCCGGTTATCATCTGGACCGGCTCGCCGGCGGCTTAGAGCCGGAGTTCCTGCTCCCCCGTGATGATGCCCATGCCGCGCCTGCCCTCGGCCATATCGTTACCAATCTTTTTGAGGAAAAGATCACGCCGTCTCCGGCAGTGGACGGTATTACCATGCTGACAGCAGCCGGTTCACGGGGACAGGCGGAGCAGATCGCCGCGGAGATCCTGAAGCTCTGGCGAGGCGGCCAGTCTCTGGACGATGTTGCCGTCGTGGCCCGTAGCCTCGAACGAGATCTATTGGACGTCGCCGGTGCGCTGGCAAAAATGGGGGTGCCCTACGATCTGCCGGCGCCGGTGCCGCTGAACCGAACGCCGGTGGGTGTTTCCGCCAAAGCCGCTCTCGATTTTGCCGCCAATATCAATTGCCGTGACAATCTGATGACGTTTCTGCGGGCTGGTCTTGCCGGTGAACCGCGGGCAGACATAGATATTTTCGACCGGTTTATCCGTCTGCACGGGGTGGAGGAACAAAGTGACCTGCTCCATACCTGGCTCGACGAATGCGGGTGGCCGCTCACCGGCCTAGAGGATCTGAAAGCCGCGTACCAGCTGGGCGCAGAGGCTTGCACTGCCGGGCTTTGCCGGATGCTGTCCAGGCTGGTCGCAGAAAATTGTGCTGCTGATGCCGCCGGCCCCGATACGCTCGGAATCGATGTTCTGGCGCTGGGAAATCTGCAAACGATCTGTGATGAGACGGTAAGTGTGCTGCGGGCGCAAGAGGAAATGGAGGCAGTCGCGTCTGCCGGCTCTGATGAAGCAGGCTCGGCGGGGGAGGGGGGGCGTTCTGGCAGTTCTGCCGCCGCCCGCCTGATCAAATTGGGGATCGACACGGCTGCCATTCGTCTGCCGGGCGCCCAGCGTCGCGGCTGCGTCCGGCTGCTGGATCCGCACCGGGTGCTTAACCAGCGCTTTGATGTCATCTTTGTGTGCGGCCTGTTAGAAAAACAATTTCCCAGCCTGGGCCGCGAGGATGCCTTCTTTTCCGATGCCGACAGGCGGAAACTGGCCAGCGATCACAACCTTGCCATGCGTGACCGCGAACGGCGTCTGGATGAAGAGCGCTTCCTTTTCCACCGCACTGTCAGCCGTGCCAGGCATAGACTCTATCTTTGCCATCCTTACTGTGACAAGGAAGGCAAACCTACAGTGCGCTCCCTGTTTGTTGACGACTTGCTCGAACTGTTTGAAAGTGAAACCATCAAGCCGGACACCCGGGATATCGGTGACGTCGCCTTTGCTGTCGCCCGGGTTCCTACACCCGCGGAGGCACTCAAGTCGCTGGCGCTCATCGGGGGGGCAGATGGCGGTGAGCGAATAAACGCTGATGTTCTGGCAGTAGCTCAGCAGGCTGGAGTAAAGGAGCGGCTTCTGGCCTGCCAGGAAGCAGCGTACTTCCGGGCTCCGGCCATCACGGATTCCCGCCTGCAGGCGATCCTCAAAGACCAGGAAGAGTTCGCGGTCACGGAACTGCAGAAATATCTCAAGTGCCCTTTCCGCTACTTTGTTGAGACCCTTCTGGCTCCTGCCGGCATGGAACCGGCGGCCCACGGCATGCGGCGCGGTCAGGTGGTACACAAGATCCTGTGCCATTTCGGGGAGATGCTCCGTCGGCTTCAGCTGTCCTTGCCGGATGCCAGCGAGGAGCAGCTCAAGGAACTGCGGCGGCAGATGCAGGCTCTGCTCGAAGAGGAGTTTGCTGAAGCCGGGAGCGATCTGGAGACGGTCATCCTGAAAACCGAGCTGGCCGAGCATCTGGATCGCTTCATCGAACGTGAAAAAAATAGCCAGCGCCACTTTCTGGTCTATGACGTGGAGGTCAGCTTTGGCAGTGACCGCCAAAGGAGATGCGGCGGCAAGGAAAGCACTGGGCAGATGCTTAACTTCGGCGGGGTCAGGTTGAGTGGCCGCATCGATCGCATCGACTGGGCGGGTGACCGGAATCTGGCCATGATCGTGGATTACAAGGCATCCAGGACCGTCACCTCTCAGCGCGATTTCGAAAAGGAAAAAGAGATCCAGATCCCGCTATATATGGAGGCCCTGGAGAACATCTTCGGCCTCAAGGCGATCGCCGGCGAATACTATGCTATCCAGGCAGACCGGCGCGCCGGCCTTTATCTGCAGGATCACCGTGAGGAACTGGGGAGCGCATCCGGGCAGATCAAGGCGAAGGATTTTGTCGATGCTGATGACTTCGCGGCCCGGCTGCATAGCGCACAGGAGATGGCGCTGACAGCTGTAAAGGGCATCCAGGCTGCACAATTCCCTTTAGAGCCGACGGGGCGCCAATGTGACTGGTGCGGGCTTGGCGACGTTTGCCGGAATGTGGAAGACAGGCCGGCGGGAGCCTCTGAAGATGACTGACCGGCTGACTGACTCCCAAAGGATCGCCATCGAGACGCTCGACGGGCCGCTCTTTGTGGCCGCCGGCGCCGGCTCGGGGAAGACCCGGGTGGTTACCCGCAGGTTCGTGCATGCGATAGCCACGGGCGCCGCTACCGTAGATCAGATCCTGACGATCACCTACACAAACAAAGCCGCCGCCGAGATGATGAGCCGCATCCGCGACCTGCTCAGGCAGCAGTGGACTCTTAATGGGGCGCCCGATCAGGACCAGCTATCACGCATGGCCGCCGCCTACCGGCAGATCGAGCGGGCACAGATCAGCACGATCGACAGTTTCTGCGCCGCCATGCTGCGGGCCAATGCCCTCGCTGCCGGGATCGATCCCGACTTCACCGCCGTCGATGAATCGCAGGCTCAGGTCATCCGTGAAGAAGTCTTCGATGCCTGTCTGCTGGAGTTCGTGAACCAGCACGGCGCGGCGGCCACCGGGCTGATCTCGGCATACGACCCCAATCTGGAAGGCACTCTGTTTAACGCGATCGCCGGTATTTACGACACCCGGCGCAGCCAGGGACGTTCGCCAGCATTGCCGCATCCGGCGAGCCGGCTGCCGGAAGCCGAGGCGGAACTGTGTGCGGCGATCGCCACCGCGGCGGCGGCCGCCGCTGCCTTGGCTAAACCTTCAGACACCGTTCAGAAAAATCAGGAGCGCCTCATCACGCTGGGGCAGGCCCTGGCGGAAACAGATGACCTGGTGCGGTTGCGCCTTGCCGGCGAGGCAATGCCCGGTGGCCAGCTCGGCAAGGTAAAAGGCGAGTTCGCGGCAGTGAAGCAAGCTGTGGAATTTTTCCTGAACGAGATCCGTTCGGTGCACGCCGCGCCGACACTGAAGCTGTTCGGTGACCTCCTCGAGAGATTCGCCCGGCAATATGATGCCGAGAAGCGGAGCCGCGGGGTCCTCGATTTCGGCGATCTCTCCGTGGGCGTGAGAGATCTTCTGAAAAATAACCTCGACATCCGCCGGAACGTTGCCGGCCGTTACCGGCTGGTGATGGTGGATGAGTTCCAGGACACCAATGAACTCCAGTTCGAGATCGTTAACTACATCACTGATAACAACCTGTTTCTGGTCGGCGATGAAAACCAGTCCATCTATGGGTTCCGGGACGCCGTCGTGGAGCTGTTTCAAGAGAAGAAGCAGACAGCGGCGGCAGGCAGGTTTCTCGTCGAGCTTGACGATAATTTCCGCAGCCAGCCCCAGATCCTGTCCCTGACCGACCATATTTTTGACCGCGAAGAGATGTTGCGGCCTGGATATCTCCAGTTGACGGCGGCGGCCGATCCGGACGGACATGACGCGGACCGGCGCGTGGAAGTCATCTTTGTCGACCAGCGCCGCAAATGCGCCAGAGAGAACCTGGAGCTGGTGCCGGTGGAGATCGCGCGCAAAGCTGAAGCGCGGCTGATAGCGATGCGTCTCAAGCAGCTGGCAGCAGATGGCTTCGAGATCGGGGACATGGCGGTTCTGGTGCATAAGGCAAAGCAGGCGGACATTTACCGGGAAGCTCTCAGTAGCGCCGGCCTGCCTAGCTACCTTTCGGTGGGCAAGAGTTATTTTGAGAAGCTCGAGCTGGGCGACCTG